>Ga0105356_10003498_pt1 | contig 15430 bp, 9 predicted proteins | sample GOMGulsemesocosm_3_FD_83502 | JGI IMG/M metagenome (GOLD analysis project Ga0105356, IMG submission 83502) | Methane-oxidizing microbial communities from mesocosms in the Gulf of Mexico - GOM9D Gulf of Mexico | ecosystem: Environmental > Aquatic > Marine > Cold seeps | place: Gulf of Mexico...
AAACAAAAAAAGTTGCAAATCAATCTCTTCAAGTTAAAAAATTTAATACGATTAGTGATATTGATAAATGTCATATTTTGTATGTTAGTCAAAATAAAAGTAGGGAAATTTCTGCTGTGGTAGATATGGTTAGGCCTTACAGTACACTAATAATTACAGAGAAAGAAGGGTTAGTTGAAAAAGGTGCAGGGATTAATTTTATTATTAAAAATAATCGACAAAAGTTTGAATTGAATAAAAAAAATGTAGAAAAATACAAGTTAAAAGTTAGTTCTAATCTCGAAGCCTTAGCATTTACTGTGAAATAGATGATTAAAAAGATTTCCATATTATTTGTTGTCTCAATACTGACTGTGTCTGTGTTCGGCCAATTTGTGGGGAAAGACGATTTGTCTGTGGCATTGTTTTATTTGCAGAAAAATGAATTAGACAGTGCTAAAAAATATATCGATTTATCATCTACTGATGTTGTGTTAAAAGGAGTAGCAAAAACCTGGTATTATAGAGGTTATATATATAAGGAGTTGTACAAGAAAAATGATAAAGAAAATAAGACTTCCGCTTTTAGAGTAATTTCTATAGAGTCATTTAAAAAAATGCTCAAAATAAATGATAGAAGTGATTTTGCTCAAAGTGCGGCTAAAATATTAAGGTACGAAGCCTCAACATTGTATAATGATGCGGTAAGAATGTTGGATCCGGAAAATTATAAAACGGCTGAAAGTAATTACGCTCTTTTTAGAGCTACGATGTTATTGGTGGATGTGGAGGTAAATATGAAGGCTAAAGATATTCAGTTTAAATTAGCTTTAGCAACTATGTTGAATAGGCCATTAGATGGAATGTCTGAAGTTGATTCAGTCCATACTTATCATGTTAAAAGAATCTGTGGAGAAGTTTTATTTATAGATCCGAATAATCCTTCGGCTAACTATAATTTAGGGATACTGTATTATAATGAAGCTGCAGAGATTATTAATAATATGGATTATGATATGGATATCATGACTTTGGGGGCTGTTGAAGATCATTGTATTGAAATATTCTTAAATAGTTTACCCTTTATGAAGAAGTCTTACGAGCTCGGGTATAAAAGAAGAGAAACGCTGATTGGCTTGTCTAATATTTACTATGGTTTAAATGAATTAGAAAAATTTGAAGCTTATAAAAAAGAGTTACAAGACTTGGAAAAAGAGGAGTAGAATCGTAAATTTATCCAATGGCTTTTAGATTTACGATAGCAAAAAAAATTGGGACAGGTTTCGGTGTTCTCCTCTTTTTTATTGTAGTTGTATTTTATTTCACCTATACAACTCTTACGGTTAGCACCAATATTAATGATAAAATAACCAACATTAATAGACCCTCAGTTACATCTTTAGAGCAGTTAAAATTACTGACCGTTGAATCTCAAATGCTCATTTTTAATTGGGTTTATTTTCCATCTCAATCAGACCATCCTGAAAAAAAAAAATTAACACGATTAATAGATGTTGAATATCCTTATTTAATAAAAAATGTTAAACAGCTTTCTGGCGATTGGGATAAAGAAGGTCAAACAGAAATAAAAGATGTATTTGTTAAGCTAGAAGAACTGTTTGAAATGCACGATGTGGTGATTCATTTGTTGCCGGATTTTGACAGTTATAATGATCCTACAAGTGTTTTTCCTGCGAAGTTTTATATGCAAAATGATGGAGATATTTTTATTAAAACAGCTGAAATTATTTCTGGGTTGGATAAATTAATCAGAAATCAAAAAATTCAGACAGGGAATGAAACGGAGATGATGCAAACCTCTTTTAGTGATTTAAAGTGGTGGACGCGCTGGTTGGGTATTGCTCTCTTTATTTTTGGTGTGTTAGTGGCAATCTACACAACAAGAAGTATTGTAAAGCCAATACATAAGTTAAAGATGATACTCTTATCATTGAGTAAGGGGGGCTACCCAGAAGAATCTATTGAGGCAAAAAGTGATGAAATTGGGGAAATGACCAATGCCCTAAATCGAGTTATTTCTGGTTTGAAAAGTACTAAAGAATTTGCGATATCTGTTGGTGCTGGTCGGTTTGATACTGCCTATGAGCCCTTAAGTGGCGATGATTCTTTAGGGTTGACCTTGATAAAGATGAGGGATGATCTTGCAAAGAATGAAAGGATGTTAGAGCAAAAGGTGACTGAGCGAACTGCAGAGCTTGTTGAAAAACAAAAGGAAGTTGAGCTTCAGAATGAGAAAATAAGTGAATTATACGAAGAAGTAACTGATAGTATAAAGTATGCAAAAGGGTTGCAGGAGGCAATTTTGCCACCAGCTGAGTTTGTTAATAAGCTAATGCCCGATTCCTTTATATTATATAAACCAAAGGATATTGTCAGTGGTGATTTTTATTGGGTGGAAGAGAAGAATAACAAGGTTTATTTCGCAGCAGTTGATTGTACTGGGCATGGTGTTCCAGGTGCTTTTATGAGTATCGTTGGGTATAATGCGTTGAATGAAGCTTTGAGAACCAATGATGATCCTGGTAGTATTTTAGATGAATTGAATAGAGGTATCAGTAAAACATTGCATAGTAATGCTATGGGGTCCACCACTAAAGATGGGATGGATTTAGCGCTTTGTTCTTTTGATAAAAAAACCAAGGAATTGCAATATGCAGGGGCATATAATCCGTTGTATTTGATTAGAGATGGAGAGGTGAATCAGGTGAAAGCAGATAAATTTGCCATTGGTGGTTATTTTGATGATCCATCTAAAAAATATACCAATCATACAATTCCGCTTGAGAATGGTGATTATGTTTATATATTTTCTGATGGATATGCCGATCAGTTTGGAGGCGTAAAAGGGAAGAAGTTTATGTATAAAAGATTTAGAGATCATTTAGTTGCATTAAAAGGTGAAAAAATGGATGATCAAAAGACCTATTTAGATACTGCTATAGAAGATTGGAAAGGTGCATTAGAACAGATTGACGATATTCTGGTTGTTGGGGTTCACATTTCTTAAAATTGTTCAACAATTTCAGCTCTTATTGATAGTATTGTAGATAGAGTAAAGAGTAGAGGTAATAGTAATTAAATTAAGATATCGCAGTGGAAAGGTTTATGAAATTTATGCTGTTAATGCTGCTTTCGGTAAATGGGTTTACTCAGCAAAGTATTATTAAGTTTGGGCATATAGGCCAAAAAGAAGGGCTTTCTCAGAGTGATGTTTTTGCAATTGAACAAACAAGTAATGGTCTTTTGTGGTTTGGTACTCAAGATGGACTGAACTCATATAATGGGTTTGAATTTAATGTGTATTCACATAATTTACTTGACTCAACATCAATCTCACATAGTTTTATACATGAAATTTTAGAGGAAAATGATAGTTTATTGTGGGTTGGAACAGAGAATGGCTTGAATTCATTTAACATAGCAACACAAGAATTTACAAATTTATTTAATCAAAAGCCTTTTAATAGTAGAAAGGTAAATGTTTGGTCTTTAGCTAAAGATTCACTTGGAAATTTATGGGTAGGAACGGATAAAGAGCTTTATCGCGTGGATAAAAATACGACATTTCCTCGAAAAATTAATCTTTCATTAAGCACTCAAAATAATAGGATAAATATTAGGAAAATCCTGTTTACTAAAGAACATCAATTATTAATAGGAACAGAAGGGAATGGAGTGTTATTGTATAATCTTGAAACAGAACAAACGTACCAGTATTATAGAGGAAACAGTTTACTGAAGAGTGATGTTGTTTGGGATTTAAATGAAGACTCTAGCGGGAAAATTTCTATAGCGACAAACAAAGGGGTTAATTTTTTTAGTATAAAGAAAAAAAGAATAACCAATATTAAATTACTTGATGCTGTTATTGGTAATGATGTCATTAAAACTATTTTTGAAGATAGGTCTGGAATTGTTTGGATTGGAACAGAAAGCAACGGGTTTTATAAGTTAAAATCACTTTCAAACATAGACCATTATTTATTTGATGCAAATAGACCTACAGGTTTAATTAGCAATAAAATAAATATTATTTATGAAGATAGCTATGGCATAATTTGGATAGGTTCGCAAGCAGGGTTAAATAAATTTGATAAAGGTAAACAGCACTTTAAACACCATCAACATTGGGCCAATCAGCCCAAGACAATTAATAGTAACATCGTTTGGTCTATCTTTCAGAACACTGATGGGAACATATGGGTGGGGACTGATGAAGGGATTAATATATTTGATAATATAACAGGAAATGTAAAAGTTATTACGCCTAATTTTTCTTTTACCGATATGCAGAAAAATGAGGGTGTTTATTGTATTTATAAAGATCATGACGGAGTTGTTTATTTAGGTACAGATGGAGGTGTTTTTTATGTAGAGGGCGATGTTATGACTCATATTCCTGGTATGGGTCAAAACGTGAATAAAACGTATGACGTGCTTCAAGATGACAAAAATAGGTTATGGTTTGGTACAAAAGAAGGGCTTGTGTTATTTGATAAGAATAAGAACTTATTTCGTACGTATACGGCAGAAGATGGACTTCCCAGTGAAATAATTAGGACTTTATTTAAAGATAAAGATGGGGTTATTTGGGTTGGAACAGATGGAGAAGGACTATGTAAAATAATAGTGAAAGGGAATTCAATTTCATTTAAAACATTTCGAAATGATCAAGATAAATTAAGCACAATAAGCAATAATACGATTCTGTCGATTTATCAGGATAAAAATGAATTTTTATGGATAGGAACTTTTGGCGGGGGGTTAAATAAGTTTAATATTAAAACAGAAAAATTTAGTTACTATTCAGAAAAAGATGGATTATCAAATAATGTTGTCTATGGAGTTCTGGAGGGTGATGATGATGATTTATGGATGAGTACCAATAAAGGTATTTCTTCTTTTAATCGTAAAACTGAACTTTTTAGAAATTTTGATGATTCTGATGGATTACAAAGCAATGAATTTAATACTGGGGCTTTTTATAAAGATGATTCGGGTAAAATGTATTTTGGAGGAGTGAATGGCTTTAATTCTTTTTACCCAGAAGATATCAGTATTAACAAGATTCGGGCAAAGCCGATAATTACGAAATTTCATTTATTTAATAAGCTTGTTAAAATTGATAAAAACAGTGTGCTTAAAAAGCATATTTCAAAATTAGATGAACTTGTATTGGAGTATGAACAGAATGTGATTTCTTTCGAATTTGCTGCGTTACATTACTCTTATCCGTTAAAAAACGAACATCAATATATGCTCGAAAACTTTGATGAAGATTGGGTAAATGTCGGAAGTAATAGAAGGGCTAACTATACCAACTTAGATCCTGGTAAATATGTTTTTAAAGTTAAGGCTGCTAATAGTGATGGGATTTGGAGTAATGAGGTCGCTCAAATAAAAGTAGTAGTAAATCCTCCTTTTTGGAGAACTATTTGGTTCATTATTCTTATTTACATATTACTACCAATATTCATTGTATATAGTGTAATTCGTTATCGGATAACTCAGGTTAAAGAACAAAAAGAATTATTAGAAGTTCAGGTTAAAGAAAGAACAAGAGAGGTTTTAAGACAAAAAGAGTTGTTAGAAGTAGAAAAAGAAAAGACAGAGGCTTTGCTTTTAAATATTTTACCTTCTGAAACAGCTGAAGAGTTAAAGGCTAAAGGAAAGGCTACAGCAAGAAAATATAGAATGACATCTATAATGTTTACTGACTTTAAAAGCTTTACTAAAATTGCGGAAGAAATAAAACCCGAGGAATTGGTGTCTGAATTAGACAGTTATTTTAAAAATTTTGACGAAATAATTGACAAATATGATATTGAAAAAATTAAAACGATAGGGGATGCTTACATGTGTGCTGGAGGTATTCCTATTCGAAACAAAAGTAATCCAATAGACATTGTATTAGCAGGGTTAGAGGTTCAGCGTTTTATGAAGGTTTACAATGTTGCTAAGGCTGCTGCAGGAGATAAAGGTTGGGGCTTAAGAGTTGGTATTCATACCGGAGCAGTTATTGCAGGAGTAGTTGGGATTAAGCGGTTTGCATATGATATTTGGGGTGATAGTGTAAATATTGCCAGTCGAATTGAAGCTGCAGGAGATGTTGGTAAAGTGAATATTTCTGGTGTAACTTATGAGCTAGTAAAGGCATTTTTTACTTGCGAATATAGAGGTGAAATTGAAGCAAAAAATAAGGGGCATATTGACATGTATTTTGTTCATGCTATAAAGCCTGAACTCTCAGTAGATGGTAAAGGAATTATCCCCAATGAATTATTTCAGAAATATGTGGATTTACACATTTACAGTAGTATTCATTATAGAAAGGCTGAAAAATATATTGTTAAACGCTTAAAGAAAGAGTTACCTGAAAACTTACATTATCATGATTTAAGGCACACAACAGATGTTTGTGCCGCAGTAGAGAGGATAGCACTACTTGAAGGGATTGAAGGGGATGATATCTTCTTATTAAAAACAGCAGCCTTGTATCATGATGCAGGATTTGTTCATCAGTACAAAGATAATGAAGATATTGGGGCTGGATTGGCTCAAAAAGTATTACCAAGATTTGGGTATACACAGGATCAAATCAATATAATTAAAGGGTTAATTAAAGCCACAAAAGTGCCCCAGAAACCTAAAACACATTTACAACAAATTATTTGCGATGCTGATTTAGATTATTTGGGTGGAGATGAGTTTCATGCAATAGCCGATAAGCTAAAACGTGAATTAATGGAGAGAAAAATAATCTCTTCAGATAAACAATGGGACGAACTTCAAGTTAAATTTTTAGAGGCGCATACCTATTTTACCAAAACGGCAATTAAAATGAGGAGAGCAAATAAATTGGTGCGAATAACTGAAGTGAAGGAGCGTTTAAAAACTAGTGAATAAATTAAAAAATTACCTTCAATCTTTTAATTGGGGTTAAGAAGGGTAAAGATCGTTTTGTGAAGTGTTTATTTTTAACCCATAAATCAAATGGCCGCAGCATTTTCCATTTATATTAATAATGCCTGGCAAGTGGCCCCATTTTGTGAAGCTAAATTTTTCAAGAATATCTATACTTTTTGTATTAATATCTAAAAGAATGGCGAGTAAACTTTCCTTTCCAATTCTTTTACAATCTGTTATAACATGGTTGATTAAGGCAGTACCAATACCGCTTCCATGAGCGGTGTAAGCTACGTAAAAGCTTATTTCAGCAACACTAGCCATTGCTTTTCTTCCGGGTCTGTATGGAGATAATGTACAATAGCCTACAATTTCATTAGCAATTTCTGCTACATAAATGGGATGTTCATTTTTATCATACTTTTCAAACCATTTTATTCTATCGCTAACGCTAAACTCTTCAGTATCTCCTGTAGCAGATTTTGTTCTAATGGCTTGATTGTAGATGTTGACGATGGCAGGTAAATCTGAAAGCTTGGCAAATCGTATTGTTATTTCCTTCTCCATATTATTACTTTGCATTGTTTTACTAAATTATTTTTTCATCTAGGATGCCCGTAATGAAGCCGAGTGTTGACCTTAAAGAAGTTAAGAAATTCTTCTCAAACTTACACATAGGAATGATATATTGTATTAATAAGTAAAAAATACCACCACTTGCAAAGGTGATTAATTGAGCTGTTAAATTATGGAATTGATTAAAAGGAGATGGACTATTAGTGCCGATATGAATCCAAAAAGCAAAGAAAGTGGCATTGGAATTAATCTTAATTGCTTTATGCCTTTTGGAGTTAAGACTAATACTAAGGCAGATGGAATAATGCTGACACCAAATGACATTAATTAATGGATGTATAGACGACCATTCAGAAAATTGAATCTTATATTGAATAATGGAATTACTGAAGGATATCGTATCAATCGTAAATTTATATCAAATAAGAACAGTTGTTTATATTTCTAGTGAAGTTTTGGCTATTATGATAGATTTATCCACACCTCTATTTTGATCATTCTATTGTCGGATTTATGTAATTTCGTTTTTATTGTCGGGCCATATCTTTCGGGTTGCTTATGCTACGCTCAATACAGGCGCTTACTTTCCAAAATCACTTTTCACAACATCATAAGCCACTTTTTTATTTCCGGAGTAATCGAGAATACTCCAACAAGGTCCATACCAACAATTATTAAGTTATAAGAATATTTATTCTAAGGAGTTCTTTTGAGACTTTTTACCCTTTAGATTGAAAATGCTGAAAGAAATATACTTGCGCAAATTTTTACTGTTAATGAACTGAATATGACCGATTAAAAGAAAATATGTGGGTTAATTGGATTAGAGATATAGATTCTTTAACCTTGTAAGGTTATGAGAGGATTCTGTTTAATAGTTGCGTTTTTATTAAGTTCATTTGCTGTTAATGCTCAGTTTATAACTCAAAATAATAATTTTGTGTTAAAATCGGATCAAGATATTTTTATAAAGAAAACAGATACCATTATAGCCGATACTATAATTATCGAAACCCAACATGAAAATGGAAAGGTAATTATAGAAGGGACTTTAATTTCTAATGATATTACTATTAGAACTAACAATTATAGTCAAAGTGGAAGCTTATTATCTAACAATAAAGGAAAAGTAACGATACTAGCTGATGATATCTTGTTTTTAGAAAAAGCATCTATCAATTATCCTTCAGGATCAGTTTATATAGGAACAAGCAATATTGACAAAAAAGGGAAAGCTGCTCATAATGTATCTATAAGACCAAATGTTATTATTGATGTAAGTGCATCTAATAAAAATATGAGTGCTGGTAAAATTATTATATGGTCGTTAAACAAAACCTCAGTATTTGGTAATATTAAAGCAAGTTCAAGATACGGTAAAGGTGGTTTTGTTGAGGTGTCAAGTAAAAAGGATTGGGTATTTCCAGAATGGGCAGCATTAGTTGATGTTACTGGTGAAATAAGCAATGGAGAGTTTTTAATAGATCCTAACGATATAGTTATAGGAAGTACAGGGCCAAATATTACAATACCCGTAACTAATTCAAACTTTGTGAGTACTGCTAATGTAAACAGTTGGTTAAATTCGGGTAATCATTTAATAATACAAACAACAGGTGGCGGTGGAAGTGGTGACATTACCTTAGACTATGGCGAAGCTTTATCGTGGACAACTAATGCTATGTTAATTTTAGTAGCTGACAGAGATATAATTCTTAAAAAGAACTCATCTATTACCAATACAGCAGGGGGACATATATCTTTAAAAGCTGATAGAAGTATTCTTATAGATACTGCTACTATTTCTGCAAACTATGGTATAATAGAAATGTTAGCCAATGATGGACAAGTCAATACTAGTGAAACGTTTATTGGTATAAATATAAACCATTCATCTGTAACTACAGAATGGGGAGATATAAATCTTGAAGGTTACGGAGGTAGAGGAAATGAATATAATGATGGGGTATTGATTTGGAGTTCTTTTATTAAACAAACGAGTACAGTTGCTAACTCAGGTACCATCCTTATTAAAGGTTATGCTGGTGAATCCACTGATACCAAAACTTCTGCAGGAGTTTATTATGGGAGATCTAACCCTACCATTTCTACAGTAAATGCTGACATTATTTTAAGAGGATATGGAACTGCTGGTACTGCAACTACGTCTGGAGTTGTTAGTTCTTATGGTACTATTAAATCTACTGGTACTGGTGTCTCAGCAGGTAACATTACTATAATTGCAGAGTCAGATATGGTACAAGGAAATGGGTTTTCTATTTATGATGGAACTATCAAATCGGTTGATGGTGATATTAGAATTGATACTAGAAGTTATGCTTCAGGAAATTATTCATCTATGAGGAGTTTTTATGATTTAGATATTTTTAGTACTGGGTCTGGGAATATAGACTTAAATATAGACAAAAATGGTGGTACAACTGGTCATGCTTTTAGGATTAAAGGTAACTCTAACATATATACTAAAAGTGGTACTCTTGATATTAGAGCAAGAGGCAATTCCTCTGGAGTGAAAGGGATTAATGTTCAGTCTAATTACCTAAAGATAGGTAAAGGTTCAACTACCGGTAATATAACTATAGAAGCATCGGATGTTGTCTTTACCAATAGTTCTGAAATACGTTCTACGGGTAACTTATATTTAAAAACGGTTGGTGTTAACAGTATGTCATTAGGTTCAACAGCTGGTTTATGCCAATGGAGTGCAGCTGAAATAGATAATATTTATGATGGTTTTAATTTAATACAAGTAGCAAGTGGTACATCAAATTTATACATTGGAGATGTAAGTTTTAAAGATAATACGGAGTTTAGAGCATCAAATAATACTGTAAATGGGCCCCCTATTATAGCTGGTAATCTAGAACTGTATAATACAACTAAATTTGATGGGGCTAAGACTTTAACAGCTACAACTGCAACAGTTAGAGGGGCATTGTCAAATATAGGAACTACAGGTTTCTCATTAAACTGTTCTGGTTTATTAACTCTTTTATCATCATCTGCAACTACGCTTGATATTGAAGATGTGAATAACTACGATAAATATAAAGCAAGTTCTATAGATAATCAATCTGCCACTTTAAGTCTTACGGGTACTTATACAAAGAGTGCTGGAGATCAAATATTATTAATGGAGCAAACAGGAGGAGCAGCATCAATAAGTACTTTTACAGGTTATAATGATAATACTTGGTTAAACATAGGCGCTTCTACATCGTACCTCGATTATGATGGCTATACAGGAAATGATATATTACTAAGTACAACAGCTGCACCAGGAGGAATAGCAGATGGTTTAACCCTATGGTTTAAAGCAGATGAGGGTGTCTCACTTTCGGGAAGCAATGTAACTCAGTGGAATGATTTTAGCGGAAACAATTATCATGCGCCTCAATCATCTTCTACAAACAGGCCTAATTTAATAAACAATGATATAAACTATAACCCAACAATCTCTTTTAATGGTACTAGTGATAGATTGCCTATCTCAACATTAAATTACAATAGTGTAGGGGCAATTGATAAGATGCTAGTTTTTTGTGTTTTTAAGACGGCTTATTCTGGCTCATCTTATAATAGCAATTGGGCATTCTTAGATTTTGATAGAAGTGACTATTTTAATCTATACTTAGATGCGACAACTAATAGTTTGGGTTTCTCTACGGTGAATTCTTCTGGTTCAATTAACGATAACACTGGTTCGATAACAGGATTGAATGATGATAAACCACATATAGCTATTGCTTATTATGATAAATCTGTGCTAAACCATACGTACATTGGTGTCGATCGGAACCAAGATTTGTTAGCCAATAACGAGGCCAGCAATACTGCTTTAGGGTCTGGAAGTACTCGATATGCATTAATTGGAGATGGCTCTGAAGCTTCAAGTTTTAATGGGGCAGGTAATAATATATATTATGATGGAGAAATAGCCGAGTTGATATATTACGATGGATCAATATCTGATGCATTAGGAAGAAATCAAATAAATACCTATTTAGCTATAAAGTATGGAATTACTTTAAATAGTCATTATTACGCTGCCGATGGTGCTATTGTATGGGATAAAACTAACAATTCAGCTTATCATAACGATATTATCTCTTTAGCTAAAGATGATAATTCTTATTTAAATCAAACAACTTCTATTTCTCAAGATGAATCGTTAATGATTTCTAATTTATCAGAGCTAAATGATAATGAGTTTGTGGTTATAGGTAATAATGGATTAGAATATGGGGTAGAAGATAATATTGATATACCTTTAACAGAGGGTATAGAAGAACGTGTTAAAAAAGTATGGAAAGTTAGTATTACTGGTAATCCTGGAACTTTGGATCTAAGCTTTGATGATAGTTCATGGTCTTTAGCTCCCGGTTATAATATTAACGATATAAGATTGTTAGTAGATACTGATTTTGATGGTTCTTTTGCCGATGAAACTGTTGCAGGAGGTGGAATAATAGGTGGAGCCATAGGAGGTAGAGTTGCTTTTCAAAATGTAACTTTAGCCGATGGTCAGTTGTTTACTGTTGCTACAGTAAATGCTACAAATAGTCCTTTACCTATAGAGTTAATTTCTTTTGATGCCCAATCTTATCAAAGTAAAGTACTTTTAAATTGGGTTACTGCCTCCGAAATTAATAATGACTATTTTAATATAGAACGATCTAAAAATGGGTATGATTGGGAAATAATTAAACAAGTTGATGCTGCTGGAAACTCAAGTGAACAACTAAATTACCAAATTTTCGATTTTAAGCCATATTCTGAAGTTTCTTATTATAGATTAAAACAAACGGATTTTGATGGCTTATTTTCATATTCTGATATTAAGGTGGTTAATTTTAAAAAAAATAACGAATTTATTTTATATCCAAATCCATCAAAAAACACTATTACAATTAAAAGTTCTAATACATTAAATAAAGACTATCAAATTTTTAATGTCTTAGGTCAGGATTTAACCCTAACTACATCAAAATATACTGAAGAATGTTCTAATTGTATTAGAATTAATATTTCAGCTTTGCCTATAGGTTTATATATAGTAAAGATGGGTAATACATTACATAGATTTTATAAGAAATAGCTTCTCTATAAATTTTGAAAAGGAGTTTTCAAAAAATACAATTTATTTTTAAAGGGGTCACATCAAGTAAAATAAGGCTAAGTACAAAGTTTAGATAGTCTAAAAAGGAAGGGTTTAGTATCACTAACACTTCAAAAACTTGCTCTAAATGTCATTTTATTGATTGCTGATGGTAAAATTCCAATGCTTCTTTCAAGTTGATTTGTTCAACGGGTGACTTTCTTTTTCTGTACAAGAAAGGAGGAGTGTGTTGAAAATAGGGTGAATAGGATTTTATTTCCTTTGTCATTTTGAGCGAAATTTAAAGAAATTTTAAATTTCTAGTGAAATGAAGTTGAAGAATCTATTTATAATCCTGAAAGAATTCAATTTAAAGCTTCATCACCTCATTATGTATCGTCAATAAATTGGCGACAAAATCATCATTCAGAATGACAATACTTTTAAAATTTCTTTAACCTTTTCTTCATCAATAACCGTTCTAGCACCCATTCCTAGCGCTTCATTTTCCGAGTTTGATTGGTGAATGGTAAAGTGTAGGGCGTCAACTCCAGTTTCAGAAAGTTCAACTGCATTAGAACTATTTACGCCACTACCGGCCATTATTTCTATTTCATCATTAGCTTGTTTTACGAGTGCTTTTATGTTTTCAATTCCATTAATAGCTTTGTTGTGTTGACCTGAAGTTAATATCCGGTCTACACCAAAATTAATGAGGCTTGTTAGTGCTTCTTGTGGATTTTTTACAAAGTCAAAAGCACGATGGAAGGTAACTTCTAATTCTAAGTTTCTGGCGGCCTCAATTAAATCAATATTACTTTCAAAATCCAATTCATTTTGTGGTGTTAAGCATCCAAAAACAACTCCAGAACCTCCAGCATCTTTTACCATTTTAATGTCATGGAGCATAATCAATACATCTTCTTTGGAATAGTTAAATCCTCCTACAATATGCCGAATCATAACATGAACTTCAACTCCTTGTTGAGCACATTGTTTAATTAATCCAAAACTAGGTGTTAAACCACCTACATTAAGGGCGGAACATAATTCAACGCGATCTGCACCATATTTCTTTGCCGCTATTGCTCCGTCTACAGAGTCTATACAAAATTCAATTTTCATCTGACTATTATTTCTTCCGTAAATATTCAAGTTTTAGATCCTGCAGATTCTTGCCAATCATGCACTTTCTTTATATTGTTAACTTTAACTTTTATGAATCTAACTTTATTCTTATTGAGTGTAACACGGTATTGTAACCTTACCTTTTTTTCTTAATTGTTTTTCATCTTGTAAGAATTTAGGCTTTTGATTAGAAACGTCTTGATTTATATAGTTTTGATTATCAGTAGAAGTGCTAAGTTCTACTGTTTTTGGTAGGGAAATCCAAGAATTTATATGTTGATAATAATCATACCTCGATTCTATTAACCATCTTTATTTCCCTTAAGTTCAGTGTCGTCTCAGTATCATTGCCCTAGAGGCTTTAATAATTACCATATCTAAAGTCTAAGCTAACTAAACTACCATTTACCAACAGTCAACTATTACCGCTCCATCTCATATGTTGCATCTATCATTTCGTTAGTGTTGTTATCTTTTTGAGCATAGTTAAATCCTGCATATACGCTGTGTCCGCCAACTTCTCCATTTTTATTGATAGCTAAAAATCCAACTTGTAAATTTTCAAGATCTTTATGTTTTCTAATGATGCGATCAACAGCTTCTTTACAGGATTGCTGAGGTGTCTTGCCTTGCCGCATGAGTTCTACAACAGTTGCTGAACCAGCAATACGAATAACCGCTTCACCCATGCCTGTGGCACAAGCTCCGCCTACTTCATTGTCTATAAAAAGACCAGCACCAATAATTGGTGAATCGCCAACTCTACCGTGTAATTTATAGGCCCAACCACTAGTCGTACACGATCCTGAAATGTTTCCTTCAGCATCCATCGCTAACATTCCTATAGTGTCATGATTTTCTGAGTTAATTCTTGTTTTTTTTTGATCCTCGCTATCCTTCCATTTTAACCATTCTTCTTTGGCTTCAAGGGTTAATAAGTTTTTATGTTCAAACCCTTTAGAAATAGCAAAATCATAAGCACCTTTTCCAACGAGCATAATGTGAGGAGTATCTTCCATAACTTTTCTTGCAACAGAAATGGGGTGCTCAATATCTTGTAAAAAAGCAACAGCACCACAATCGTTTTCATGATTCATAATACAAGCATCTAAGGTCACTTTCCCTTCTCTATCGGGTAATCCGCCTAAACCAACGCTTCTGTTGTTAGCATCAGACTCTGTTATGCGAACGCCTGCTTCAACAGCGTCTAATGCGTTACCTCCATATTCTAAAATTTCCCAAGCAGCTTTGTTGGCATCCATGCCGTGATTCCAAGTAGAAATAACAATAGGTTTGGTGACAGGTATTACTGGTTGTTGCTCATCAATTGGAGATTCATTATCTGTTCCTGTAGTACATTTAGCTAGTAAAATTCCTCCCAAACCTAGAACGCTTGTTTTTAAAAATTTTCTTCTTGACATAAATTTTGTTAAACAGTTTTTATTTGATAAAGGTAGGTATTAAAAGGAAAATAGTTTTAAACCGATTTAGGTGGATAAAGTGTGTTAAAAATAGAAGTTTTTATTTATAATAGTCTAGTTGCTTACCGTTTGTCCTAATTTATTTTGCTTTTCGGGAAGTTATGATATCTTTGATAAAAAATTAAAAGGTAAAGAACATGAAGAAAATTATTGTAGGAACAATTGCAGCGGCATTAAGTATTCCAATGTGTTTTGGACAAACAAGCTCAGTTGAAGAGTT
>Ga0105356_10003499_pt1 | contig 15422 bp, 6 predicted proteins | sample GOMGulsemesocosm_3_FD_83502 | JGI IMG/M metagenome (GOLD analysis project Ga0105356, IMG submission 83502) | Methane-oxidizing microbial communities from mesocosms in the Gulf of Mexico - GOM9D Gulf of Mexico | ecosystem: Environmental > Aquatic > Marine > Cold seeps | place: Gulf of Mexico...
GATGTAGAAGACATTTCAAATTATGGTGTTCTTGAAATAAATGTTCAGTTGGAGGAATACGAAGGAAATAAAAGTAAATACATTAGTAAACTACCAAGTATCCTCAGTGATAATAAAAATGCTATCATTAAAAATGGCGCATCTACAATTCAAAAATTATCTAATTAATTAACTTTTTATGCAATCACGAAGGACTAACCTCTTATGGCTTGATACTTTACTCTGTACTATTTTTACAGTTAGCATTGCCAGTGTTTTTTACCTCCTGTTTGTTAACGTTTCCATATTGGACCCTTTTTATAAGGCCTTTAAAGATTTTAGCTTTACCGACATTTATTATTCCAAATCTTTTTATGAGAAGGATTTAGAACATACAATCATCTTGGTAAATATTAAACATCATGATCGGCTTTCGATTGCACAAGCGATTGAAAAAGTAGAATTAAATCAACCAAAAGTTATTGGCTTAGATATTATTTTCAAAGACCAGAAACAACCATATTTAGATTCCATATTAAAATCGACGCTCTTAGGATATAATAATCTAGTGACATCATATTATGTGAATAATGATTCGATTATTAGAAATCATAGTTATTTCAGAAACCCAAATGAACATGAGGGTTATATCAATGTCAATTTAAAAAATCAAGACGCTGTCATTAGAGATTTTGTGGGCGTAAATATTACTAAAGACACAACCTATGCATTTGCAACACAAATTGCAATGCACTATAAAACACTATCTCGTAAAAACATAAAAAAACTAAGGGAGCGCATTCCTATAAATTATACTGGCGATCAAAATTCGTTTTTAACTTTTGACATCGACGAAATTTTGGAAAATGAAGCTATGCCTGTTTTTAAGAATGCAATCGTTGTCTTTGGATATTTGGGGAATCCAACGGGAAATGAATTTGATATTGAAGATAAACACTTCACCCCATTAAATACCAAATTTGCTGGTAGATCTACTCCTGATATGTTCGGACTTGTGATTCATGCTAATATTATTAAAATGCTGGTTCAAGATAATTTTATAACAAAAATTTCTAAGTTTTACAGTTATTTAATTGCTTTGATCATTACTTTTTTTGTCATCATGCTGGGGATGAAACTTTATAAAAGAAGTACACTAGCTTATGACGTCCTTATTAAAATAATACAATTGGTGCTCTCTGTTTTATTATTATACTTGGCATTGTTGTTATTAAAAGTAAATGTGTATTTATATATAACACCTGTACTAGTTTTATCACTGCTGGGCCTAGAAATGATAGATTTTTACATCTACGTAATAGCTTACTTAAATAAACGATTTAAATGGAAAAGTTATCTTTTAGAATAATTGTCTTTTTGTGCTGTGCGCATTCCGTATTTGCCCAAGATACTTTATTTGTATACAAAGCAAAAGGCACTTCTTTATTGGAAATAGAAACGCATAAATCTGCTATAAAAAAGGGAGATCTCATTCAAAAGACAGCCATTGTAAACTTACTTCCAAATGCTCAAATCACAACCATTGATAATACTGGAAATGTATATTTAATTGATATTGCCGGAACCTACAGTTTTAAAAACATACTCAACTTTAAAGAAATAAACAGAAAAACTAATTTTACCGCCGACTATTTTAAATACATATGGACAGAACTACGTAATAAAAAAAATGGCAAAACCTTAATAGCAGGAGTTTTTAGAGGAACTACATTAATGCGCTTTCCTTTGGATAGCTCAAAAATTGCCAGCTCAAAAATAACATTAAAATGGGATGTCATAGAAAATGAAAACCGCTACCATGTATTTATTAAAAACACCAAAACAGGGGACATAGATCATTTTGAAACCAACGGCTCCCAATTGGCGCTATTCAACGATAATCCAATTTTTAATGAAGGTAATAATTTTAAGTGGACGGTTACAACAGATGCTTTTCCCAATCTAAAAAACATCCCATTTTATAGCTTCCAACGTATCGATAGAAACGACTATGAAGGGTTAAAATTAACATTCAAGGATTTTATTAATGATCTTAAAGCTATAGGATTAAAAGATATAGAGATTACAAAAATATTATGTGAAACTTATGGTATTTGTAAATAAGATTTTAAAAAGCGTATTAGTGATTATCGTATTGTGTTGTACATTAATTGTGCACGCTCAAAACGAGGATATTATTAAAATTGGCCTTAAGGATTTCCACTCTGCAAAAATTACAGGAACACAACTAGCCAAAAACGAAAAGCATTTTTTTACCAGTGATGCCTCTGGCAAAATATTAATGTATGATGCCAATAATTTTAGTTTTATTAAAACCATTAGAGGCTCTCAAGGGGTTTCTGTTTCTGGTATGCGATTATTCAGAAATGATTCATTACTCCTTATTTCTCAGAAATATCCATTGGGTAATGGCAGTACAGATTCTGTATTTGGGATTAGAATTTTTGATAATAAAGTAGTGTTCAAAAAACAATTGAGTTTGAATTTTATTGGAGCACAAAATAATGCAATAATTGCAGCTTCTAAGGCAGGCTATGAGAATATTGTTGAATTTTTCGATCTTAATTTTATTCAAATTGCACGTTTAAAATCTGCCAACAGAGTAACAATAGCAGCAATATCTGAAGAAAAAAAAACCATTGCATATATCGAAGAAAATTATTCAAAACCCTTACACTTAATTGTAAAAGATGTTACGACCGCTTCAGAAATTACCAAAATTTCAATACCTCAAAATATACATATAGGCCATTTATTTTTCGAGAAAGATACCAATCAACTTTTTTCTTTAAATATCAATACCGAAAAAGACACCCTTTCTATCTATAATGTGACAAAAACGGGAGGGTTTACCAAAGCTGTTTTTTCAATGCCTACTAGTCTGGGGAAATTTGTCAATATATCATCATCTTATGCCAATGCTATTTATCACATAATATTAACGGATAAAAGTAATTTTCCTCTAAATCCAATTATTATTTCAAAACAGGACAGTATCTATACTTCATTCAGACCTAAATACACAACTGGTGTCTCAAGAGCTCTACATTTAGCGACCAAAAACGATTTTGTTTTTTTCAATCCATTTGAACCAACAAGAAACAGTATTACCAGTTTCAATGTTTTCGACTTTACATTAAAAACACATAAAAACAAATATCCAAAAACCACAGAGGTCTTTTATAAAGGCAGTTTTTTACCAAATAATAATTGGATGGTTATAGGGTCTGAATTAGGTCAAGGATTAATCTCCAGCTACGAAAATCATATTAAATATTACGATTCAGGTACTTTTAATAACAGGTATGGGAAATTAGGTCTTAATGATTACCTAGAAATCAATCATAACATTATAAAATCAACAGAATCCTCTTTCAAAATTAACAATAGAACAGGAATTCATGTGTTTAGTGGCTATGAAAAAACTGAGGATATTAAGATGGATTATGCGTTTTATAAGTACGACCTCATCACCGATAAAGTGAGCAAAATAACAAACTATAACAATAGTTATTTTAAAATATTAGATTTTAATAATCCAAAAAACAATCTCTTATTATATAGCCTTGCTAGCTTTGATGAACCTTTCCAAATCGCCCTATCCAAAGACGATAAACTAACCAAAATCAAGGGGTTATATAAATTTGGTAAGTTCTCTAATAACGGAGACTATTTACTCACTGTAAATGATAAAAACCTAGCCCAAATACGGACTATTAAAAATAATAAAGTAAAGTTTGAAATGCAGTTAATAGATGGCAATTATAAATTGTTTCCTATTGATGCAAATAACTTCATTATTAGTAATGCCTATAGCACTTTTGATATTAATACATGTAATAATGAAAGTATCATTATTGAATTAAAAGAGGGTGTGAAATTTTCTAGCAATAAAATTGATTGTGTGTTTATGACAGATGTTAGCTATCAAAAAGACAAAATAGCATTTATTTCAAAATTTCAGGGTATTGTTACTAATGATAAATTCTTCCCTTTTAATCAATCTGAATTCCCAGAAGCACTATCCTTTAACTCAGATGGCAGCAAACTAATGGTTAGCTTAAGCAATGGTAAAATTGTTATTTACAATGCAGAGACTCTAGAAGAGATTGGCATTATGCTTCATCCTGATAAAAAAAGTCATGTCTTTTTTGATAGTAGAGGCTATTATTTTAGCAATAGTAACACCGAGCAATTTTTATACGCCACAAAAAATGATAAGCCAATTCCACTTACTGAAATTGAAAGTACTTACTACAGACCTGAAAAAGTGCTATCAGTATTTGGGAAACCCAATTTAAAGTATGTGGCCGCATTAGAGAAAGCTTTAAAAATCCGTTCTCAAAAACAAGCGGTTTCAGCATCAGAATTACCTTTAAAAATTGCTCCTAATCTTGAAAGTAAACCCACCGGCAAACCAAATTTATATGTTTTGTCTATAGGAGTTTCAGACTATCAGCAATCTGATTATAATTTAACTTTTGCCGACAAAGATGCTTTAGATATGGCTAATATTTATGGGAAACTGGAGCAATCCGAAATTGAGGCCTATAATACCAAGTTTTTTGGTGAAAAATATAATCTTATTCAGAAAAATTCCACCGACAGGCTTAGTATAAAAAAATACTCACAGCTCTATGCGAATATTGGTAAATTCCATCAAGTAAGTGCAGACGGATCCTATTGGCTGGAAGATAATTACAATGTATATAGCCTCTGGGATTTTAAAAACGGGGCAATCACCAAAATATCACCTCCTACAGATTTTTCGATGTCCATCTATAATCTTGAACAGTCCCTTTTTGTCAATCCAGATAACACAGGCTTTTATATAAAAACAAAAAACAGCACTTATTACAGTTACGATTTTAAAACTCAAAAATTTGCAGATTTAAAACTACCTTTTAATATTGATTACGAAACTGAAAGTTCCAATTTAAGACCTTTATTAAACAATCGTTGGGCGCATTTTTCCCCAAAGAGTATTGGATCAAATACCAATTTAAGAATAACGATAGGCGTAACTAATGCTAAACAAATAGAATCGGAGATAATAGTTAATCCACAGACGTATTACACCATTGCATCCAGTGGTGAAAAGAATATTACTAAAGACGAATTCTTATTCAACTTTAATCTAAACGCTATATCCAGTAATGGTGAACATGTCTTGTACATGTCTGGAGATAGGTCTTTATTTTACATTAATTTGTTTCAAAAGAATATAATCCCAATAAAAATCCCGTTAGAGAAACCACTAGAATATGGGTCTGAATTAACCATTGCTGAAGATGGTAAGACTTTTTCAATTTTAGAAACTATGGAAGAGGAATTCCGATTTAAAATAAGTCAATACGACCTAAGCGGTAAAAAGATAAATACGGAAATTCTTAAAGATGAAAATTATGATATTAAAGGATTCAGTAATTACAATAATATTTCCAGATGGATTGAAGACTCTGCCCCTTTAGTTGAAAAAACTATTTTTAATAATTTAGAAACACTTACAGAAACCTCTCCGAATGCTTTTAATAACACATTCGTGAAATATCTTACCAATAAGGATGCTAATTCAAAATCAATAAAAGCACAATTAAGCACCTTTTTTAAACGAGCGAAACCTAATGATCAAGTTATTATATTTTTAGCAGGACATGGTGTTTTAGACAAAGATTTTAACTATTATTTTGCGCCAAATGATATGGATTTCAATAATATTTCAAAAAATGGGATTCCTTTCCAATTAATCGTTGAAAGCTTAAAATCATCTAATGCTAAGCATAAACTCTTGTTAATGGATTCTTGTCATTCTGGAAACACGCTGGATTTAATTGAAAATGGAGACTTAATTGTAGAAAAAAAATCGAACGCAAACCAAAGAGGGTCTAAAGCTAAATCATCAAAAGGGAACTCAAACATTAAAGTTTCAGATATTATTTCAACACTTTTTGATAATTTTCTTTCCACTAGTGGCGTCACCATTATTTCGGCTTCCTCTGGCGCCGATGTTGCATATGAAAATAAAGACCTAGGAAACGGTGCATTTACCTCAGCATATATTGAAATATTAAAAGACAAGCTTAGAGTGCAAAGCTCAAGTTCTGATTCTAGCATTATTAACCAACCAATCTCATTAACTAACGACCTCATCTCTGAGATTTTAAAAAAAGTAATACTATTAACCAATGGTAAACAAGTTCCTGATTTAAGAGAAGTCAATCAACAATCAGAATTAAAAATGTGGTAAGTATGAAACGGCTATTCTCAGTTATTTTATTTTTATTTTTATTTTTTTCGCAATCAATTTTGTTTGCACAAAATATAGTGTTTAAAACAAATTTTGGAAATGATGACATAGATAATGGTTATCGTGTCTTAAGTCCAGATCATAGGTTAATGGCTTTAGTCAATCGTGGCACAATAAACAATAAGATTACATTATGGGACTTGAATAATAAAGTAGTGATTTATTCCATTGACTCAAACATTTTCAATACAACTAAAGAGGAAAACACCTCCTCGTTTTCATCAGTAAGTTTTAGTCCGGATGGCACTTATTTAGGATATATTCGAAGCGATCATGATAGTAAAAAAGATATTTGGGAGGATACCTATTTTATTTATGATATCAGCCAAAAAAAACTAGTAAAAGAGATTAAACTCGAAGGCGTTTTCACTGCTAGTTTTTTATCAAAAAAGGAACTTCTATTACGAGACTGCTTTAATTATTGTAGTGAGATCAACTGGTTTAAATTTGATATAGTAACTGGAAATAAAACGTTAATTAAAACAGTTATTTCAGAATCTTGGGAGGGTTTCGAAAATATGGCATCTACAAACAACCATAACGGTAACACTTATTTAATTTTAGATGACAAACAATTATCCTTAGTAAATTCATATAGTGCGTTAAAGCCAAAGCTTATAGAATCTCCAAACAATTTTGTTGCAGATACTACATACCTTACAAACATTACCCTATCACCTAATTTAAAATATGCTTTATTTATTAGACCTAAAGCCTCTAGTGTGGTGGATTTAGAGAGTGGATCTGTAATTATTGATAATTTACCCTTTCCAAACAGTTGGAGCTTTGAAGATGATTATGAATTTAGTGGATTAATGTCAAAAAATGAAGATCAATTTCTTTTCATGGATCGTTATGATAAAGAGACGAATAGTATGCACCTCAAAAGTTTCAATATAATTTCAAAACGTGTCAATGATGTTGCAGTTGTTAAAAAAGACGATTACGAAGTTTATAAATTTATTAATGGACCACTAAAAGAATTATATGATTTTTCAAAATTAAAAACGGATATCGAATTTAAAAAAACCTGTCATGCTTTACTTCCTGAAACTAATATTTTTGGAATTCACGACATGTATTTTGTATCTGCTTTTAATGATATGAATATCTCAATTTTTAATTGTAATTCTGGAGAAATAAAATCTTTAACCTTACCTGAATTTAACGGCTTAAAACGTGCAAGCATTGATAAAATGGTGTTTTACGACACTAAAGTTTTGTTGGCATATAGTTACTGGATTTCTGGTACAAAATGGGTTAAGATTATTGAATTGGATTTAAAGTCCAGAGCTTCCATTAGAGCATTAAATTTTAAGGCTTTTGATTGGTGTAATAATTTACAAATCTCAAAAAATAATGACAAACTATTAGTCAGTTTAAAAAACAGAAATGGTATTGGTGATAGTACCTTGTTAATTGATTTAAAAACCTTTAAAGATGAAACACCGGAATTGTTTGAAAACAGATATTATCACACTATTTATTTAACTAATAACGATACATATATCGTTGGTTATATTAAAAATAAAGGCAGTTATGTTTATGATAAAGCAAGCTTTAAATTTATAGCATTTCATCCTGAAAATTTAGTCTTTTATTCAAAAGGCGAGATTTATAAATTACATTTAGAATACAATACTGAAATTATAGAATATGAAGATTATTGTGATACTTGTCCGGAAAACATCACAATTATTAAAGACGAAGTCGTTTCGGCTACAGGACATTTAATAGTTGAAAACAATGGACAAATCCAAAAGATTAAAGCCGATGAAATCACTACTGATCTATGGGATAATATAGATGAAAATCTTTTAAATTTCAAACAGGATGGTAATCAACTTAGCGTAAGCTATAAAGGGAATATGCTTTGTGATATTAATCTTAAAAAAGCTAAAATGGGTACTTTTTTAAGCGAAGCACCCATTTTTCCCAAACTAAATAAAGGGCGTAAACCTATTTTTTTAGTCGGAATAGATCATAATACATCCATCAAAACATATTTTGACAATGGCATTAAAAAAGAAAAAGTGTATGGTAATAACATTGCATACACATCTGCTTTAGGTAAAAACACATATGATCTAACAACCATGGAAAATCTAAATTTCATGTATGATTATAAATATGTAAACAATACTACAATAGCGGCATTAATGGCCCCATACAATGTTGGAATTGGCGTCATCAAATCACAGGAAGACTATGAGTATTCTTCAGTTTGGCTCCCGGAAAAATATCAATCCTATCCATCCATCACCATGGATATTGATGAAAAATATTATGCTGAAACCCTTAATCTATATGTAGACGATGAGAATAGTATGGAAAATATGAGTCTAAGCATAGACTATAATAATTTAGAAGACGAAGAAAAAGTGCTTTTTGAATCTATGACCTATCGGTTTATTGATTTTGATACGCAGAGTATCAGTAATTTCACCTTAAAAGAGGCGTTTCAATATCTAGCACCTATTCCATTTATTTCTGTAAACAGCGACATTTATATATGTGACAAATCTGCAAATAAAACATTGAAACTAAAGGTGTTTAATAAAAACGAAGGGGTTTCATCTAGAATTACACCGTGGGATAAAATTTATAATTGGAAAACAGATACAGGAAATGCCTATTTCTCATCTCAATCATCAGATCAAAATGGAATAGTATCCTTATCCAATAACAATGCACCTGACTTAAACGCTCAAGTATTATTTACAAAGGGCACAAATTTTTCGATTTCATTTCCAGATAATTACTATATGACTTCCAAAGATTTATTGAAGTACAGCTACTTTAAAAAAGACACTTTGGTTTTTAGGCCAGAACAATTTGACCTCAAGTTTAATAGACCCGACATTGTGTTAAACCGATTAGGCTATGCTAACAAATCTCTAATTCAAGCGTTTCATAAAATGTATTTAAAGCGTCTAAAAAAAACAGGAGTTAGTGAAGCACAATTTTCCGAAAAGATTCAATTAGCATCCATTAGTGTAGAAAACAAATTTGAACTGCCCTCAATTACAAGTGACAAAACTATAGTACTAAACATAAAAGCTCAAGACCTTAACACAAATATAAAGACCCTTAATATTTGGAATAATGATGTGCCAGTAACACTAGCAGATGTGGCATTGAAAAATTTGGATCTGAGCAAAATAAACACCAAAGTTGAAATCAACCTAACGAAAGGGACCAATAAAATTCAAACGAGTGTAGTCAACTCGAATGGTGTAGAAAGCCTTAAGGAAACAGTTATTATAGAATGTACAACTGGTAAAGAAAAACCAGATTTATACCTAATCTCTATTGGTGTGAGTGCATATGAGAATTCGGATTATAATCTAAAATATGCCGCGAAAGACGCCGTTGACATTGTAAATCTTTATTCAAAATCAGAAGTATATGGCAAAGTGCACACAAAAACACTGTTAGACAACGGCGTAAGTATTGCTAACATAGAAGGCCTTAAATCCTTTTTAGACACAGCAGAAATTGATGACGTCGTTATGGTATTTATTGCAAGCCATGGCCTCTTAGATGACGACTATAATTATTATTTAGCAAGTCATAACATTGACTTTAATAATCCATCCACAAACGGTATTCCTTATAATACTTTAGAACGGCTATTAGATAACATACTGCCTTTAAAAAAGATAATGTTCATTGATGCCTGCCACAGTGGAGAAGTTGATGTTGACGAAGTTGTTGTTGATGCAGCATTGAATGAATCGCCAATTAATGCCAGGGGAGCTAAACCAATTAATATAAAGTCTAAGACTAAAAACCTCGATCAGATTACTTCAATTGGATCTATGCTATTTTCCGATTTACGTCGCGGTAACGGCACCACTGTAATATCATCCGCAGGTGGATTAGAATTTGCATTTGAAGGTGATAAATGGCAAAATGGATTATTTACCTATTGCTTTCTAAATGGAATTTCGTCGCAAAAAGCGGATTTGAATGGTGATGGAAAAATCATGCTTAGTGAATTACAAAATCACATAACAAAACAGGTGAAATTATTATCCAATGGTAAGCAAACACCAACCTCACGAATAGAGAATCTAGCTGTAGATTATCGTGTTTGGTAGATATTTCCTATACAAACATTACAAAAGCAGTATATTAAATGTAGTCTTCGAATAGTAAAAACAATTACCCCGTATTGGTGTATTAAATCATATCCCTAAATTAACTCCGGCCGGTTTAATTAGAGCCAACATATTTTGAAATGCCTGGGTAACCTGTAATGCCATTTCATTTCCCTCTTCACTGTTAACTCCTGAAATTTCTCCATATTTATCATATGTAATAATTATTTCTCCCACGCCTTCCATAATAATCTTTGAAGGCTTATCAAGCGCATTGTATTCAAAGGTTAATACTTTGTCATTTTGATTCATAGATGCAATTTTTCCTTTTGCGTTATACGATAATTTCATCCAGGTATCCTCATCTTTTTTCGCGTAAATAAGGTTCGAAGCAGCGTCATATTCAAACTCTGTGACACCATCCATATTTTTTACATATGTCAATTTTTCAAACTTTGGATGATACTTCATATATATTGAATCCCCACGCGTTGCTATTTTTTCAATTAATAAACATCGGTTATTATACTTAAAACTTGTTGTATGTTCACCTCGGGTAATTTCTATTGGTTTACTACATAACTCATCATAATACGTTGTTGTGGAAACATTATTAATTTTTGTAGAAATCATATAGGTATAACGACTACCATTTGATTTTGTTCGTATTTTATATTCGTAATAATTAGTAACTTTTCCATAGTAGCCTTCTTTAATTACCGACGTTGAATAGTGATCATTGTCTACGGTACCATCTTCTTTATAAAATACTTGATACTCATAATCAACAAAAGTGTCATCTCTAGCCGTAATACGTTTTACATATTGCGTTTTTGGATGGTATTCCATACGTCGTGAGGTACCATCAGCATAACCTATTGAAGTCATATTGTGATTATTATCATAAGTATAGTTATATACATTCGAGCCTGTATCTGTAGCCGCAATTAAATCTTGGCCATCGTAAGTATAACTCGCAGTTCCTATTTGAGAAGTAATACTTGTTATAAATCCATCAGTATTGCTAGTAAAGTGCAATTCTGATTCATCAGCATTAATAAGTTTTACCAAATTGCTATTTTCGTATTCAAGAGCAGTGTAATTTCCTTGTCCATCATCAATTTTAATCAACTTTCCAAAAATATCAAATGTTTCAATTTCGCGACCCTCTGTTCTCACATAACCATTTTCATTTTTAACTAGTAATTGGTTGCCGTGTTTATAAGATTCCCATTCCATACCCACTGGAAAATCTAACACATATTCTAACATTCCTTTTTTAGCGTACTTGTCCCATTGTGAGGTTCTATATTCAAGATCTCCCATTAACTTATTTCTACGCTTAATTATGGTTTTAGGTATGTTTTTTAAATCACCTTCACCAATGGTTGTTTCAATCAATTCATCAATCATTAATTCCAGCATATCGGCTGTAATCAAAAGAGATTTAAAATAATTTTTTGACCCTGAACCATTTTCTTTAACGACTATAGTTCCATCTGGGTAGGCCGATAAATGTGTTTCTATTTCAGTTCCCCATCCAAATCCAAATAATCCTACTTGAATTGATTTAGAATTATAGGTTCTTATTATACCACTATATGCCGAATGAAATGCTTCTAAATCCACATCGGTATAAGAAATATAAAAATTTCCATTTTTCAAATTAACTCCTCCAAACAACTGAAAGAATACCAGGAAAAATAAAGTTAATGACGTCACTGATGTTTTTCTTTTCATTCTGATAAATTTTTAATTAAAAGAATAGTCCCTTGGCTATACTTGTTTTTTAAATACTTTGTGCTTAACAACAAGGGGTTTACGGTTTTTATGGCTTCCAAAGCAAGCTTTTTGTTGCCTTTAATCTGTAATATAAGGGCTTCAAGAATAACGTTAGGTACGGGGTTAATTTCCTTAAGCTGCTCTAAAAAGACCGCTGCTTTATTTTTATTTTTAAGATCAATTTCAACTTTCGTAGCAAGTTCAATCATTTTAATCCTCCAGGTTTTGGCTACTGATGCCTTCATATATTCTGAAACGATATCTTTTGATAACTGTGACAAGCCATTTAAATAATAGTGCTCTGCCAATGCAAATGCCGTTTTGTTATTTTCGTGCATTTCATAGGCTAACTTTAACAAGGTTCTGGTGCTCTCCAATTCTTTTTTTCTGTTCTGTTTCCGAGCTTCTGTAAGTACCAAATTTGCATAGTCCTCTAAATTATTTTGAAAGGGATTAAAACGAACGGCTAGCTTAAAATTTTCAACAGCTGCTTCATATTGCCCTAATTGTAACTGGCTATATCCCAAATTTGAATGCCCTTTTGCATAGGTAGAATCTACGGTTATTGTTTTTTTATAAGCCTCAGCAGCACTGACAAAATCAGAAAGATTAAAATGAGTATCCCCTAATAAATTCCAAATATCGGGAGCATCAGTATTCCATTGTATAACTTCTTTAAGCAATGTTAAAGCTTTATGTTCTTCATCTTGCCCGTTATATAAGTTCACCAAACCTCGATATGCTGGTAAATAAAATGAATCTTTTTCAATCGCTCTTTTATAATAATTTACAGCTTTGGCTTTTTCTTTTATTCCTGTATTATAATATCCTGCTAGATAATAATAAGATTTTGCATTTAATGGATTCGCTTTTATGCCAGCTTCAAATGATGCCAAGGCTTTTGCTTTATCTTTTAACTTATGATAGAGCCAGCCCCTCCCCGCATATGACCATTCGTAATACGGATCATTTTTTATTGCAAAATCATATAAGCTATCAGCTTGCTTATAACTGTCTTCGTTTCTTGGATATCTCCTTAATAAATCGGCGTATTTCGCATGGCCGTTAGAAAAATACGGCTCTAACTGAATTGCTTTTTTCAGAAACCCTTCCGAACGTTTAGCATCAATATTATGCTCATTTAATATTGCACTATAACTGTAATAGGTATAAACATCTGTTGGGTCTTTCTCTAACGCTTTTTGAAACCATTCAATGGCTTTCTTTATATTGCCTCTGTCTTTATACAATAATCCCAAATTTCTTAAAGTAGTACTGGAATATCCTCCTGAAATTTCATTTACTTTATGATAATATTGTTCTGCTTCATGATATTTACCTTGAGATTTACTAATAGCTCCCAAATTATTTAATGCCGTTCTATTAGAGCCTCTCATTTCCAATGCTTTTAAATAAAATGCATTAGCTTGAGAATAGTGGTACGTTTCATAGTAATTTGTGCCCAAATTATTAACAGGAAATGACCAGGATGGTATTAATTCCTTAGCTCTATTATAGTGAAAGCTTGCTTCATCATATTTTTCTTCATGATTTAAAATTATGCCTAATGCGTTATGAATATAAGCTGCACGTTCTTCAATTTTTAAAGCTTGTTTTAATTTTTGTTTTGCAATAGGGTAATTCGAAAAATTACGACTTCTAATGGTTGCATAAGCCTCTAAAAACAGTTTGCTGGTCAATAAACTATTATATGAAAAATCATCTTTATCCAAAAGATTAAGGCAAAAGCCTAAGTACGTAGCCTTGGTTTCAAAAACGCTACTGTTTGGTAGGTTCTCTGCATTACCAATGTAATCATTAATTAACAGCTGTGCATTTGCCGATAATGCACTTACTAAGCTATAGCGCATTCTCTCAATTATATCCTGACCCACTAATCCTTTATCTAGGGCGTAATGATACAGCTCATATGCGCTAGTAGAATTTCCATTATAATCTTCTTTTTTTAAAGCCTCATTAAATTGTTTAATAATTGGGTTTAAAGTAACAGGTTTAAAAATTTCATTAGAAACACCTCTTGAAGCAAGCAGATTCTTAATATTACTAGTGCTTTTAATTTGTTCTAATGCTATTCTTTTATCCTCTGGATTTACAGCTTTAAAAATCTCTGTAGCCTTTTGATTCCATACTACCGGAACTTGCTTGTCATTAGTTTCACTTTTAACATTATTATCTAAAAACAATTCCAATTCAAAATACTGAATATTATTATCCTGAATCATGTTATCGGCAGCTCCCATCAATCCGAGTACTAAATAATGAGTAAAAAACCCTTGCTTTATATCGTCACTTTCATAGGATAATTGATTGGGGCCACAGCTTAAAAATTTAATAGAATTTTGGAAATTATTATTTAGGGTTTCTAAGTTCTTTTGTGCACCTTCCTTATACAAAAAACCGGAACGACAAGCATCTAGCACTAAAACAACTTTGGCCTCTTTTGCGGTGACTTGATCAATAACTTTATTTAAAATTTTTAAAGGAACTACACCTTGAGTTCCATAATATTCCTGATGTTCATTAGCATCTGCTGCCAATAAAAACCCTTCTTCTCCACCAAAATCATCAACCACATCGCCATGCCCTGCAAAAAATATATAAACCGTATCTCCTTTAGAACTCTCATTCATGAGTTTTTTAAGTTCACGCATGATGTTAATTGAAATAGCATCAGCATCAACTAAATAACTGAGTCGCTCGTCAGGAATTTGCTCTATTGTAGAAAGGTATTCTTTAAATAATGCGGCATCATTATCAGCATAATTCAGTTTAAGTTCATCGGCCTGATAATCTGAAACTCCAATTACTAATGCTCGTTTAACGCCTTCTGTTTGTGAGGCCACACTATTTGAAATAGAACCGCGCTCACCATCTTGAGCCGACATCAAACTTGATATAAACAACAAATACAGCGATAAAAAGTTATTTGGTTTCATGGTTTATTTATTTATTCCTTTTCTCTAACTATTTCATATATAAATTCCGTACTATAGCCATCAATTTTACCACTTGCTTTTCGTCCTCCACTACCTCTTGATTGTGTAAAACTATTTGCTAAAAAACGTTCCAGTGGGTTGCTTACATCACGGGTCCCCTGCTTTGCTCCTCTCGTTTCAACTGTTGGCTGAAAATTAATTGGAGACGAAGTCGCAAATCCTTTAAGAATTAACCGCTCATACGGAGGACCAAAAGAAAAAATACAATCTTTA
>Ga0105356_10003500_pt1 | contig 15421 bp, 11 predicted proteins | sample GOMGulsemesocosm_3_FD_83502 | JGI IMG/M metagenome (GOLD analysis project Ga0105356, IMG submission 83502) | Methane-oxidizing microbial communities from mesocosms in the Gulf of Mexico - GOM9D Gulf of Mexico | ecosystem: Environmental > Aquatic > Marine > Cold seeps | place: Gulf of Mexico...
AATGCCGCGGCTTTTTTGTTTTTAAAACGCAGACCAGTGATCTCTTCCAGCATGGCGGCAACTTTAGGCATCATCACATTGTTCATCGTTGATGAACCCACTAAGATACCTTTGGAAATAAAGGCATTGGATAAAATTTCATTTTTATCATGACGTGCCACATTGAATACTTTCACCGCCACATTGCTATCAATCTCGTGAATACCTTGGGCAATCGCATCCGCCATCATCCGAGTATTATTCGACATTGAGTCATAAAAAATAGTAATGCGATCTTCTTGATATTTATCTGCCCACGTCAAATATTGCTCAATGATCTGAATTGGATTATCACGCCACACAACACCATGCGCCGTAGCAATCATATCGACGGGTAAATTAAAGCCTAATATTTCATTAATCTTCGCGGTTACAAGCGGGCTAAATGGAGTAAGAATATTGGCATAATAACGTAAACACTGATCCATTAACTCTTTGGTATCGACTTCATCATTGAATAAACGTTCATCACAATAGTGTTGACCGAATGCATCATTACTAAACAGCACCGCATCACCAGTCATATATGTCATCATGCTGTCAGGCCAATGCAGCATCGGCGTTTCAATAAAGACCAACTGCTTACCATTACCCAAATCTAAACTATCACCAGTCTTAACCACGTTGAAATTCCACTCTGGGTGATGGTGATGCCCAGTAATTGAATCAATCGCATTTTCGGTACAATAAATCGGTGTGTTAGGGATTTTATTTAATAACGCTGCTAGCGCACCAGCATGGTCTTCTTCAGCATGGTTAATCACAATGTAATCAATTTTGTTAAGATCAATTTCTAACTCTAATTGTTGAATAAATTCATAACAAAATTTGTGGTCAACCGTATCAATCAGTACCGTTTTTTCCTCTTGAATAAGATAGCTATTATAACTCGTGCCTTTTTCTGTTTTAAATTCAGTGCCGTGAAAATCACGTACTTCCCAATCACGCTGTCCAACCCAAGAGATATTATTTTTTACATGAATAGCCATATTGTATTCCAATTAAAGAGTTAACGAATTTATATACTCTGTTAATTGCAGATACTGTGCCAATAGTTAAGTTGTTGATTTTAATCGGGACAACAAGTGTTCACTGTCATAATGACCCTCTTTACACATTGTCATTATGACTATATAATGTCGATAAGACAGTGTTTTATATGGCTATCATTATGCAAACTACCACCAAAGACCTTATCCATATCGCCTTGGATCTAACCACCAACATTTCCAGTCAGGATCGTTTCGAACGCCTGCTCACCACGATGCGCAGGTTATTTAGCTGTGATGCATCCGCACTATTAGAGTTTAAGGGACAGCATTTCAAACCCTTAGCAATTAATGGCCTTCATGCTGACGTGTTGGGCAGACAATTTAATATCAGTGAGCACCCTAGATTAGAAGCCATTGCCAGAGCCGGTGATGTGGTCAGGTTTCCTGCAGACAGTTCTCTACCTGATCCTTACGACGCCCTTATTACCTCACACGAAGGTAATTTACATGTGCATGCCTGCGTCGGCTTACCCTTGATGGCAAATCAACGCCTAATTGGTGCACTGACTCTCGACAGCTTTGATCCCCACCAGTTTGATAACTTCAGCAATGATGAACTACGTACTGTGAGTGCACTTGCAGCTGCAACACTTAACATTGCGCTATTAATGGATAAACTAGAAAAAGCGGCTGGCGATGTGACAGATTCAGATCCCGCCAAACATCAGCCGCAAAGTAATACTGAAATTATTGGTCAGTCCGTGCAGATCCAAGCTTTAAAAAAAGAGATAAGCGTCGTTGCGAGTACCGATATGACCGCATTAATCTTGGGGGAAACAGGGGTAGGTAAGGAGTTAGTCGCCACCGCTATCCACCAGCAATCTTCCCGTGCCGACAAACCATTGATCTACCTTAACTGCGCAGCATTACCAGAATCTATTGCAGAAAGTGAACTATTTGGCCATGTAAAAGGCGCATTTACCGGTGCCATCAGTAATCGCAGTGGTAAATTTGAATTAGCAGATAAAGGCACCCTGTTTCTTGATGAAATTGGCGAGTTAACCCTGACTTTACAAGCGAAATTATTGCGGGTATTGCAATATGGTGACTTACAACGTATTGGTGATGATCGCAATTTAAAAGTCGACACACGTATTATCGCGGCAACTAACAAAGACTTGAAAGAAGAAGTGCTGGCTGGTCGCTTTAGGGCTGATCTTTACCATCGCCTTAGCGTATTTCCCATTGCTGTATCACCGCTGCGCGAGCGTGGCGAAGACATTCTATTATTGTCTGGTTTTTTTATCGAGCGTTGTCGCAGCAAACTGCAATTAAGCCATCTTAGTTTAAACTCCGCCTGCCAAACTATACTAATGAATTATCCATGGCCAGGTAATATCAGAGAATTAGAGCACAGTATTAATCGCGCCGCGATCCTGGCCAGAGCAGAAGCTAAAGATGAATACGTGATACTTCAGCCCTCGAATTTTAAGCTTGAGCATGCATTAGTTGAAGTAACAGATATGATTGAACAACCGACAATGTCCGTTAGCAATATACCTGTCGATAATTTACGTGACGCCACCGAGCAGTTTCAGCGACAGTTAATTAGCAAAGCGCTCAAAGAAAATAATAATAACTGGGCAGCAACTGCACGCCAGCTTTCTGTTGATGTCGGTAATCTACACCGATTAGCCAAGCGGATTGAATTAAAAAGATAACGCAGGAAAGAGTGATATTGAAATTAGAAGAGTAAAAAGGCCGCACATTTCTATTAATGAAAATGTGCGGCCTTTGTTTTATTTAACAGATTTCTAATCTGAAATAAAATGTTATTTCATCGGTTGTGAAAGTTGTTGCAGTGACATTTGACCAGGTTCAATAGCCAGCGTCATTCCTGCAACTTCCCCAATCCATTCCAATATAGGTGCGTCGATCTCCATTTCAACACCCAATGTGATCTGATTTAGATTACTCAATTCAATATTCATGCGGCCATCCTCTAAAAAGGTTAGTGGACCTTGTAAGTTAACCTCAATAGGATAGCTGTGAAGATTGTGCTCAATAAAACCACCCAATACACTCATAAATGGATTATCCATATAGATCTTTAAATCAATTTTGAAGTTGAGTCTACCCTCTTCCTCATTCCAAATGATATAACCCGTAGGTACTTCAGTTTTTCCATCATCACCTATCGGATAAAGAGGGCGCATTACCATAGTGCCAGTTGGAACAACAGAGTCCATACCAATGAAGTTACCACCAAGTCTTGCGCTCACATTCACATTCGACGATATCAATTGCTCGGCATGAATTTTCACTGGTATACGGTTGTTAACAGCATCGTACTCACCCACTTCCGTAGGCATAAAACCGCTGATATACGTTTTAGCATAATCATCACTACAGGTTTGATCTAAATCACAACCAACTGTAGCTCGATTCAACAGGCCACTTGTCTCCAATAATGATAATTTAGCAAAGTTACCACTGACAACCTCTTCTTTTATTTCATCCCAACGGTAATCACGGTTGGTATCGGTTGTTGGCATCATTAATGGATTAAATACTAAGTTATCAGCAGGTACCGCACGAAATGGCATTAACATGTTTGGTCCGCCTTGGTCTTCATGGATATCCGCTATTAACAAGCTTGTTTGTAAAGGATAACCTTGCGCACTACACAGTACGTCACCTGTAGCACAATCAACACTGCCTTTGGTTTCGCCTTCCGCCGAAATTAAAGAATAACGGTATACGTTTGAACCTTGATCTTGCCAGTTCTCATTTGGCGAGAAGGTTAAGATTTTATTCTCATACTTAAGCACACCAGGAACAGTTTCAATACAGTTACCAGACCCATTAGGTTCAACAATTTCAACACGGAACGAACCGGTATTACACGTTTCACCTAAACGTATACTCGCTTCATCCATAGGCTGGCTGAACGCCACAAAAATACCGCGGTCTTCTTGTAAACTGAATATATTTAACTTTTGGTCTGTCTCTAAACCACCAGCACAACGACCTGCAATATCAAGGCCTAAATCTGTGTCTTCAAAAGCACATGAATAACCCGGCACCATACCTTCGACCATTGGGGCTGTATAGCGAGCCGCAATCTCATCATGCTCTTCAAACTCAGTGCCCTGCTCTTTATTTGGAGTAGAAAAAGCTTGTGTGACATAAGTGCTATTACCTGCAAGATCTTTAATTGCACCCGTGACGGTATAATCCGTTAAAGGCATTAAATTATCTGTTGGGTCAATAATAATAGAAGCACCGTCCTGTGAAATAAATGTATCCACAGCAACACCATTTTCATCTTTAAGAATCAGATTCTGTAACGATGCTAATTCTAACGCTTCATTATAGGTAATCGTGACATTGTCACCTAAACTAAAGTGCGCAGTGTACATATTAGGATAAGTAGACTGGAATACAGGTGAGAGAGCATCGACAGCAGGAGCTGGTGTTTCTGCTTCTGTATACGACTCCATATGGAATGATACTTGCGCATGTGCATTATCAACACCTAAAATTTTCAAATCAATTTCACTGACAGCATCAATGATCATCGTAGGGCCTTCCGTTCTGACGGTCCCCATCAATTCAAGATGCATAATATTCTGACTTAAACCGCCATTAGCTTTACCATTAAGCTTGCCGTCTTCGTCATAGCCATCAGTAGTCATGGCGACATCCATAAACAGATGTAATTGCTTCGGTGCATATTTATGATCTGAACTGGTATTATTAATTAAATAACCCGTCGCATCAGAAATGTTAGTCATGCGAATATTACCGGTATCGAACCCTGTAGGAAACTCTCCCCCCACTTTTACCGTTAAGCTCGAACTATTTAAAATAGAACCTTTACGGATAACAAGAGGTGCCGACTCATCAAAATTACCCAAGTTAGCGAGCTCAGTAATCAGGTCAGAATCAACATACGTCGTATCACTACCGCCAATCAGTACAGATTTAATCGTTACCGCATTCATTAGTTCACCAGAATAAGGTGACTCTTGATAGCCATTATTCAATGTGACATTCATTGGTTTAAATGCGTGTTCGCCCGAATCTAATACCGTGAATGTTTTTTCTAAACCCGCAAAGCTATTGCCCTGGTTATCCTTAACGCCATTACTGACGATTAATTCATACGTCGCATCAACATCAAGGTCAACTGCAGGATCAAATGTGATATAGCGGCCTTTGGCAATTAAATCACCCGCAACTTGATCTGTCGTACCCACTTTTTGAAATTTAAATGTATCACCCACGACCAAAGTCTTTATATCTATTTCGTTGGTCATGCGTAAACGTAATGATGTGAATGTCGTAAACGGCAAGTCATCTGTTGGATAAAAACCATTCGTATCCAATGCAAAATTAGCTGAATATTTCACTAAACGCGTTGTGAACGTCAATGGATCTTGCGCTGTTCTTTCTGCAGTAAGTTCTTTATTACCCTCAGCTTCATTAATCAAGCCGATATCGTAAGTAACCGTATACTGCTCGCCGGGTTTAAGTGCATTTTTGGGTTTAAACGCCAAGCCGTTCGCTTTGTGGTTATCAGGATCTGTTGCAAAACTACCTTCAGTTACTTCAACTGATGTCACTTCAACCACGTTACCGTCGCTGTCTGTTAAACTAAAATTTTGCGCAGTAAAACTATCTAATGGATGCGAGAATGATAGCAGTACAGAAGTATTAACCGCGACATCACTTTGACCATTCGATGGGAATGAATAAAATTCATGCGCATCAAATAAGCTTTGAGCCCGACGCTTAGCTAATTCATCACGACTTTCTTCCGCCGTTAAAATTGGTTCTTCCACTTTCTCATTATCTTGAGGTTCAAGCCCACAACCAGCAAGCATGACTGTCGAAGCAAAGAGGCCACTCTTAACCAAAGAGCTAAGAACAGAATTTAAACGAAAGTTAACTGTTTTCATAAAGCCCCCTTAAAATTTAGTCGCGAATGAAAGTGAAATGGTTGACACTGTGCCTTCTAACTCAACTGAAGAATTGTTTGCACTATCGTGATGCGAAATAGTGTGATCCGTTGGATCAAGTACTTGTAGTTGATATGCAAAATCAATCTGCCAAGGATAAGCCGTTAAGCCTGTACCTTTATGAAAATAAGAGATACCAGCACCAACCACTAATTTGTCGGCACTTAAATAATTCACATCTAACGTGGCTTTATCAGCGTCTAATGGTGATTTTTCATAACTTGCACCCGCCATTAATCTAATCGAATCATTAAAGTTAAGCTCAATACCTGCGCGTGGAATAATGATGTCTTCAAAACCAACACTCGCTTGATCTTTTACTGTGTCTTCTAACATCAAGTCATTCAAATCTGACCATCTTTGTTGTTCAGCACTGAAGGCTAAACTCACCATTCCTGCTTTAATACGTACACCGGCAGAAATAATATCAGGCTGGTAGGCATCGTATGTGAGTAGGTTGATTGGTAAATCTGATACCGTTTGGGTAATCGTTGCTGCCGCTTTAATGTTTGCTTGACCATAACTTTCACCACGGAACGCCGCAGCAAATGCAATACCGTTACCAGCACAACTCTTATCACTGCCACATGCCATACGCCCTAAATCTAAGGTAATACCAGCAATAGGTGTAATAGCAGGCTCAGCAGCAACAGCCACTCGTTCATTACCTGACGCCGTTCCATCTAATTCACTTTCTAGGCTCATATCAGCATCAGCATGTAATGATACTTGAGCACCACCACCAATAGTTAAACCAGGTATAATTTGAATTGAACCCGATGCCGCTACAAATAATGGTTTCTCACCATAATTAGCTAATTGGCCTGTCTCTGATGTTGCCGAACTAAACGCCATCATTTCTGTACCGTAGTTTTCGATACCCGCAATCAGACCAAAGTAAATTGGGTAAGAAAAATTAAAAAGGTTGGTTACATTAACATTCATACCAGCGAGTATCGGCTGCGTTGCTTCATCAAACTTTTGATCGCCAGCGGTCATGTCAGGGGTACCAGATAATAAACCCACATACATCTCACCTTGATCTGTCGCAGATAACGCAGCAGGGTTGTAATACGCCGCAGATGATTGTGAATTGAATAAAGAAAAAGACTGTGCAGACGCAATATCAACAGGTGATAATCCAAACGTTGTACCTAAGTTACCTAAACTCGCCTGAGCGGTACCCGCAGTCAGCGCTAGTGCCACAGATACAGAAAGTAGAGAGATATTGTTAGAAAGTGTTTTCTTAGTCATTGGTGCTAACTCCATTTAGCGAAACTAAAATAAGTATTCTCTAGTGGCTCCAGCCACAACAACGGAATACCATCAAATTATTGGATATGCCCGAGTGGACAGGTTGTCATTTATCTAAGTGCAAATGTACATTGATTAACCTATAAAATGTCAGTACCTAACTCGTGTTATTTAGTTATTCAGCGTGTAATCAGGGAAAAGTACTAATTCAGATCTCATACTCATTTTTAACGAATCTAAATTTACTTAGCTACCAGGCATCTCCTTCACATCATACTCATTATTTTCCTACTGGTACTCATAGCCTCCCCCTGAATATAAATAAAATACTCTTCACCATAACTTCAAATAATCAGCGACCAATAGAATTAATATTTTTTTAATAAAAGAATCATTACATTCTTTTAAGATTGGTATCTAATCAATCAAATATTATTTAGTGTTTAGCGGGTATCAGTCATGTTTCAAAAAAAGTGCAGTAAATGCGACGGGAAAGGTTTACTCATGCGAGTAAAAAGAACATTCATTGAAAAGGCATTTATACATAAAAAAGAATATAAATTAAAATGCAGTAACTGTAATTTCTGCACCTTCATACCGTTGGGGTGTGCACGTTAACGCTCAGTGAAATTTTAGCTAATATCTTTTACTACTTCAGCTACTTTTTTAAGCTGAGTATCTAATGTCGGATGATAACAAACGACTTGGTTCCGTCCCGCGTTCTTCGCTACATAAAGAGCGATATCCGCTTTCTTGATTGCTCCACTGATCGAATCATCAATAGAAAATACATGATAACCAATCGACACAGTAAAACGAGGAACACCATCTGTAACTAAATGTTCGATCGTAAATCTTAACCTTTCCATAATCACATCAATGTTGATCCTGATGTTAGGCTCAGCTCTCAGGATAACGAGAAACTCCTCCCCTCCCCAACGAAATAATACATCCTGCTCTCTCATCGCCGCCTTTATACATTGAGAGATAGATTTTATTGCATCGTCGCCGACGTCGTGACCATAAGTATCATTAATATATTTGAAATTATCGATATCCAACAAACAAAAACACTTCACATGATTATTAATTTTATTTTTCTTAAATGAATCTCGTCTTAGAAGTCCTGTTAACCCATCATATTTGTAACGACCAAGTCGAGCCTTAATCACGCGAAAATACAATAGACACGCGAGCATTAGCACAGTAAATATTGAACTGAACAACGTAAAAAAATGCATCAGCATATTTCCATTAATCATAAAATAGGCTTTATATGTTGAACCGTAAAATTCAACATTGGTCATGGTCAAACCACTAACAACATTTTCCATTATTTTTTTTATCGGTATATCAAAAGCACCAACACCAAAAAAAATACCGTCACGATAAACAGGGTATGAATAGGTAATCATATCTTCGTGAGGAGAGAATAAATTAGTATAGATATCACTTAAGCAAGGTTCCCCTGTATTTTTTGCACATAGGTACCACATCCGAGTTCTCATATCTAAAGAAATTAACGTCGGATCTTCACTCGGATCATCAAAAAGAACATTTCCATTTTTGTAAACAAAATAGAGATTATTATAGATCCCACTGTTCCAAAATGTTTCAAGGAAATCGAGTCCATTATCACCACGAAAATAAGGGATCATGAGGTTGCTGATTCTTTCCATCTCTTTCGCTTTATACATTTCATGTTCAATATTAGTATGAGCATTTTGATAACTACTACTAAACATAAAAATAAGCGAACTCAACGTGATAATAAAGCTCAGAGTAATCATTTTAAACGTGAATAAAAAAGACATGTCACTCCACCAAAATACAAGGAGAGACGCACTCCGGCTTATGAAAATAAAAACCTTGAAAATAATCAATACCTAATGATAACAGCACCTTATAATCATCGTGTAACTCAATACCTTCAACCAATACCTTTGAACCTCGACCTTTAAAGGTATCGATTAAAATTTTAAATTCGACATAATCATGATTCTCTTTTTGCATCAAAAAGAAGTCTCGGCTTATTTTAACGATTTCAGGGCTACACATTTCATAACGCTCAAAATCAGAAGCTGCATCACCATAATCATCTAATGCTAATTTATAACCATTTTTTGATAATAGCTGAGTGCCTATCGCCAATGACGTTTTACAAACCGCATGCCCTTCCGTAATTTCAGCGACTACATTGCATCGAGGTATATCAAACTCTTTGAGCATATTATTAACATCATCAGCAATCTCAGGGGAATATCTAATGCGTTCAAAAAAGTCAGGTGTTAAGTTCAAAAATATTTTTTTATCTTTGGAGAAAAATTTAGATTTTCTATAACTCAATAAATGTAACTTATTAATAAGAAACAATACGTCTCGATAACGTTCTTCTTTCATTAAAAGGTAAAAAAACACATCAGGTCTGACCTGCTTCCTACTTGAATCAATGTGTATTCTAGATAATGCTTCATAGCCAATTATATTTTCATCTGTATCCACGATCGCCTGAAAGGCACTACGGATAATATATTCCTTAAAAGAAAGTACATAACTGTCTTTCTGTTTACAATAATAAATTCTCACTATTACAACCTATCTATAAAATCACATCATTTCAATTATCTTGAGATGGCACAAAGTCACATCCATAATTTTAATACTACTTAAACAAACTGTTTTATAAATGAATATAAAGTGAATTAAAAATTAATGTTTTATTAAAAATACATACATATATTTATTATAACCAAGCATAAGTGTAGGCACATGTGGATTGTCGGATATGCACATTCCCACATATAACAACTAATTTTATTAAGTAAAATATGATTTAATAAAAATATAATTATTTGATAATGATTATTATTTTTGTTGCTATAAAATGAACTCAATACACCAAAAAGGGGACTACCTGTCACGTATGTATTGAGGAGGGAATTATCAACGATAATGCGACTATAACCAAAACGTATATAAAGATAGGCAATGTAGAGCTAAACCTACATTCAGGTTTATATTTTGATATAGGTAATAAGTTAGACATATCAAAGTATAAAAAACTCGGTAAAAGAGAGTTGTTACTACTCGGTTTTTTACTTAAAAACCCTGGCTGTGTCATAGACAAAGAGTTAATCGTAAAAACAGTCTGGTCTAACCGAATCGTCACAGATAGTTCATTAAATGTAACGGTGCATAATTTAAGACAGTTCATTAAATCAGTATCAAGTAACATTTTAATAAAAAATTTTTCAGGAGTAGGTTATGTCTTATATAACAACACAACATCATAACTATATAACCATAAAAAATGTTAATAATAACTCTTCTGCAGAATTTACTTTACTTGCTCAATCTATTGTCAATCCAAAAAATAGGACTGTATTTGCATTAGAAATAACAACTAGCTTCAATCACAATTCTAAAAGCAATATAAACACAGAAGCATTTTTCAATACCATATCAGATGATTTTGTGAAAAATTTAATTTTAATACAAATAAAAGAATTGAACCTGAGTGAGTCAAAGATAAATTCAAAAAAAATTATCGCATCTATAAATTGCCCATTTAGTTTATTATCTGACTGTGCATTTATTAAACAAGCAGTGTCTTTGAGTAAAGTTAGAATCGCATTTGAAATAAATAATTTTAAAAGCACAACAATAACAGAAAGTACAAAAACATCGATTGGCCTATTAAAAGAACGAGGACATGAATTGTGGTTAGATAATTTCATGTCTGAAGAAATGCCTATTAATGCATTGCATATGTTAGTGTGGGATAGAGTCAAAATTGATAGAACATTTATTTATCAACACATGAACAACAACTCTATTATTTCAGCCTTATATAATTTTGTATCACATAGTTCATTAAAAAATTTAATATTTGAAGGCATCGAATCTGATTATCAGCATGACCAGGTTGCAAAGCTGAATTGTCTTTGCCAAGGGTTTCTCTATTGCAAACCTTTTAGCCTAGAAAGTATCCGGGAGCCAAAAATAGAATCACACCCGGCGTTCTGACCTAAGTAAACAATAATGAGTCTTCGTCTAAAAAGGATTGTTGGAATAAAGTCCATAGCCATAACCGCTTACATTAACGAGTGTATAATGATTTTTTTCATCGTACTTTTTTAACAACTTTCTTAAATTAAACATGGCTACAGCAAGAGAGTTTTCTGTTACGATTTGCTCACCCCAGACCAAGTCCATTAACATCAACTTACTCACGATATCATTTTCATTATCAAGTAATAACTCAAGTGCTTTGACTTCTCTTCGTCCTACTCTGTCAAATTTAAACTGTGGTGTCTTATGCTTAATAACACCACTTAAAAGGTTAATTTCAACATTTCCAATTTTAATGTTTTTCACCGTATTACTTGATTCGAATTCCATATATCTACACCTTTATTTCAATTGAAAAACATAATATCCACAACAATCCTATCCATTTAATTTAAAAAATAAATTTTTTTTTAATCAAATGGGCGGTTGTTTCAAGGGAATTACACAAATGAAGGAAAGTTCATTCCAGTATTTAAGAATCTAAAGTTAGAATTATCGCACTGCAGCACCTTGGATCTCTTTAACTATGATCGATGTTAGCCTTAAAATTTGGCATGTTATCCTAACAGGCAATTTATTTAGCTGATAAAGCATGCTCTTAAACTCCATTTGTTCCACATTCAGCCACTGAGGTACGTCACAGGCACCTGTTACTAACCAGGTTAAGTTAGCTCTAAGCACATTACATAGTGTTGGTAATGATTCAAGACTTGGAAGGTACTTTCCAGTACTCCAGTTATAAACAGTTTTAGCCGATACATCACAAGCCATAGCTATCGTATTATTTGAAAGATTTAACTGTATCTTTTGTAGTGTAAAACGTTCACTGAAAGTAAGATTTTCTTGCATTTCATGTTTATAAACTTGGAAATAACTTGCATCTAAAGGCGTATAACTATCAACATCATTTATAAAATGCCTGTTCCTACTATTAACCTGGCTATATAAGTTCACGACCATATTAAAAACACTACGTAATACATCACCCCGACTTTCCGCAGGAACCTCTCTAATTACATTAAGGAAATCAAAAAAACCATCAGGAAATTCATCAACCCATTGATGTTGTTCAACCCTACCTGTTATGAGCCAAGATATATGGGACTGAAGCCTGAAACAAAGTAATGTGATCACTTTTAATTCTGGAATGGACTTATTTTCACACCAATTATATACGGTACGAACGGTAACATTACAATAACGAGCAAGATCATATTGACTACAATTTAAATATTTAATTCTTAATTTTATACGTTCTCCAATTTGTAAGTGTTCCGCAGGAAGATGAACTATATGATTATTTTTCATTTGTATAGAATGACCTAGAATAAATTAAAACCACCCAGTTAGAGCGAACACTCTAATATGATAGTACAAACATAAATAACATACTGTAAACAAATGTAAGCTTAGCGAGTTAAAAACATGTAAGCTTATGTTTTTTATTAAAAATTTATATCATAAAATGGTTGCGGTAATACGACGCTGGCATCATCCACCTTCACCGCATCAACCCGCTGAATAAAATCATCGATATTGGTCATCCGCACACCTTTAACTGATTTAGTCTGATTATCGACACTGTCGTTATCAACACTGTTATTATCAAAGAAGTCTTCCCAGTGCCCTAGCACGATTGTTTTTGGCTTGGTCTGTTGCAAAATAGCTTCGGGGTAATCATCTACTTGATGAAAAGCAGCAACACATAAAATGGCCATATCGACCGCTTTAGTATCATCCATCACGGGCATTAGCCCGTCAGGAGAATTACTGGCCGCATCCTGATAATGAATACGATAAACCGGTTGCTGTTGATTATCTAAAAAGTCGATGACATAAGCATAGGTTTGCCCCTCCTTCCAACCATAAGCGGTACTAGGTAATTCAGTTAATGCTTCCTGATATGTTCCAGACATCACTTTAATACCCATAAAATGCGGGGCATGATCTGATTTTATTGGCATAAAACGAATGGTGTTATGGCGGTTATATATCCACTTACCCGGTTGCTCGCCTTCTGCCGCATAATCCGTAATATCAAGTAAACGTTTATCATCGATAATCGCAGTCACAATATTGGTCATCGTTGTTGAACCAACAGCGGTTGTCGCAGGCATATGTTGTTGCATGATATAAGGCACATCCATCAAATGATCATAATGCGCGTGACCCACTAAAATAAACTCGGCTTGTTTTGCTTGCACAGGTAATAGCTTGTCAACCAAGTCGGTATCGGTCTCTATCGGCAATGGCAAGGAAACATTAATCAATCCAGGGTTGGTAAAAGAGGGGGCGGTCATAATGCTGTCATCGCCATATTGAAATAAATACCCTCCAACACCGAGATATTGAATATCGATTTTTTTGTCGCCACTGACTAACGATTGCTCATTTATATTTCGAAAAACTGAATTATCATATAGCGCTAAATCATCCACAGACGTAGCACAACCTGATAGCAATCCCGCCATCACGCTACTCAAAAATACTTTCAATGTATAACCCTCCATAAAACCATCCTCTAATGACCTGAACCCTTCAACATTACCTCCTTAAAATAACAAATAACGCGATATCGAAAACAGTTAATGCGCGTTTAATCTCACACAGATATCAAAATAGTACTTTATATTGACGTCAATTTAATTCTTCTCACGACATATATACTTTAAGTCACTTGGGTATAGCGCTTTTCGAACATTGTCATTTTTCGTCATTATTGATACCTAACTTGTCATTTTGTTGGCAGTAAAAAGCCTTTATTGATTGCTTTAATAGAGTCATAGCTTGTTAAGCAGTCTTAATCAATAAGGAAACTGACCATGAAAAAATCTATCTTCGCAAAAACATTACTTATTACGTCAATGGCATTCACAAGTATCTCAGCAAACGCAGCAGAACAAGAGCCACTAACTAAATGGGAAAAAGCGGGTGTATTTTCATCAACCATTATCGTTGGCACCATTGCAGGTGGCCCGATAGGCTTAATACTCGGTGTTGCTGCCGGAGATTGGATTAATAATACCTGGGACAAGTCAATTGAATCAGACCAGCTTATTGCAGAAAATCAGCAGATAACAGAGAATCTGTTAGTCAGTGAATTACAGAATCATCAACTGCAACGCGATGTATTAATTTTGGACCAGCAGGTCCAGCAAATCTCAGAAACAGATGAATTAAACCAGCAATTAGTATTGGATGCATTACAGTTAGACCTATTGTTTGCCGTCAATCAAAGCGTGGTTGATGTAACGAATCAAGCAAGGTTAATGCAAATAGCAGATTACTTAATAGAAAACCCAACTGTAAGCATCGTGTTATCTGGTCATGCGGATCCAAGTGGACAAGAAGAACTGAACATCAATTTAGCCCAACAAAGAGCGGTGGCAGTTCATGATCAGCTTATCGCGTTAGGGGTGAACGAAAGCAATATCCAAGTACACTCTTTTGGTGCGGAATTAGCGAGTTCAGAGTTAGGGGAACTGATTCAATATCCACGAGACCGTAAAGTAAGTATCGAATTTATTGATGACCTAGAAAACAACTTACATGATAGCGTCGCAGATGAAATGGCCATGCAATTCTAACAACTCAATAATAGTCTGCCCCTTATTATAAAGACTAGCGCGTTATCGCTAGTCTTTTCATTCTCACCTCTCCAGTCATGGTCTGCCCCCTCGGTATCCCATACTTAACTCGGTCAACATGATTACCTAGTCCATTGCTCTTTCAAAAACTTAAATACACTTATTTTATACTGAAATATTCTTGTCCTATACTGAAATGGTCATCGCAAAATATTTAAGTCATTTTTTATGATCTAAGTAACAGTTTACTAGCCCCAAGTGAGTATATTTAATAGTGTAAATACATTATTTCACGACTATTTAGTTAGTCCCATCTTAACCAGGAGCCTCATCATGACCATGAACAATATCCTTTGCCCAACCGACTTTTCAGATACAGCGAATAAAGCGATAAGCTATGCGGCAGAAATGGCATTAAAATATGATGCTACCTTACACTTAGTCAGTGTGATTA
>Ga0105356_10003512_pt1 | contig 15394 bp, 10 predicted proteins | sample GOMGulsemesocosm_3_FD_83502 | JGI IMG/M metagenome (GOLD analysis project Ga0105356, IMG submission 83502) | Methane-oxidizing microbial communities from mesocosms in the Gulf of Mexico - GOM9D Gulf of Mexico | ecosystem: Environmental > Aquatic > Marine > Cold seeps | place: Gulf of Mexico...
CCAAAGTGAGTACTTAGTGGCGATGCCCGCGGGCGATTTTATTTGGGGCAGTAATGCGGTTGCGATGAATAAAGCCATGGTGTTACTGCAAGCCTATCAACAGTCGCAAGATGATAACTATCGTCAAGCGGCATTAGGGTTAGTCGATTATGTTTTAGGTAAAAATCCAACCGATTATTCATACGTTACCGGTTTTGGCGCACAGCCACCAAGGTATCCGCATCATCGAATTTCAGCGGGAGATAATATTACCGCGCCTATACCAGGCATGTTAGTGGGCGGCCCGAATGCAGGCCGACAAGATGGCTGTAGTTATTCCGCTACGGCACCAGCACTGTCGTATGTTGATGATTGGTGTAGTTATGCCAGTAACGAAGTGGCGATCAATTGGAATGCGCCCTTAGTGTATGTGTTGGCAGCAGTACTTAGTGAATAAGCTTAGTGAATAAGTTTAGTGAGTAAGCTTAGTGAATAAGCTGAGCGAGTAAGCTCAATGAGTATGCTTCATGCGTAAATAATGGGAGGGGGGTCGGATCAATAGCGACTCTTTTCGATTTTAGTGATGGCCTAATCGCCCTTGATTAGGGTAGTTAATGCCCGCACTTTGCGGACATTAACTAATATATTTTCAAAATAGATCCGGATTAGTTTTTGTATCTATCTAACTAATTATTTAACTCATTATTTAACTTTCACCGTCACATTTTCTAAGATCACGTTATCGTCTAAACGTAATACTTTAAGGGTATGCTTACCAGCAGGTATATTATTAAATAGTGTTGATAGTTCACTACTATGATTAATAACCGCATCATACCAAGCTTGTTTCTCTGGGCTACTTGGACCTCCGCCTGTCGCGTGTAAGTTCAAGTTAAGAATTTGCACCGCTTGGTTGTCGATAGCGACACCAATCTTAATGCCCCCTTGACCAATAGTATCGAGTGTTGGGCTTAAGGTCAGTTCAACGATTAAATTTTGTTTGGCTGTAGAGCTAAAATCGTATTCTAAACGAGCCGCCTCTTTAAGGGTATTTGAAGGCTTACCTTGTGGGTAGGCGATCATCGCCGCTGAAACTTGACCTAAATCGGGTACCATAGCCCAACTGACTTCTTTACCTGCAGTTGTGCGTGAATAGTTAGCCGCCTCTACATTGAGCACATCATTCGTTATGGTGTTTTCAGCTTTAAATTTAACCGGAATGTTATTTGAACCGCCAAAGATGCGTACTACGCTTGGCATGGTTTGTTGTGTTGGATCGTTCCACATAAAATAGTTCATGTGAACTTGGTTCATCATGCCATCCCACTTACCCTCGTTGATTTGATGGTATTGTTCGGTTAAGGCCGAATCTCTGGCGAAAGTTCGCTCAACTTCCCTTAAAAAATGGACTGAACGGGCATCATAACGGCCAATTAACTTTCTGTTCCATGCGGTAGCATTATACATTTCATAGAGGTTAGACAAGGCTAAAATAGGATATTCTACCAGCTGAAAGAAGGCATCTTGTTGTTGATCGTTAAGTTGTTGCTTAACCTTTTCCATTGCTTTTACCAGCGTACGCCATTGATTGATATAAACACCCATTTCACCACCATCGAGTTCTTTGCCAAGAATTTCACCGATGGCAAAAGTCTCTTCGTTAATAAGCTCAGGTTTACGACGAGAGGCGTACCGGCTGTAATCGGTAACTAGCTTAGCTATATCGGCGGCGTGTTCTGCGCCAAACGTATCGCTAGCCCATTTCTTCGGATAAGCATTCGCGGCTTTTAAATCCATTTTTTCAGGGTTCCACGCCATTTCCATAAAGAAATCTAAGGGATATTCCATGGGCTTAATGTCACCTACGTTTACAATCCAGATATCTTTGGCACCACGCTGGTAGGCTAAATCCATTTGTTGCCAAACTTTGCTAACTTGGGTGGTGTTCAGCCATTTATAGTTACGCGGCACACCCACATAATCAAAGTGATAATACACACCGAAGCCACCTTCGCGGTCAACATCTTTAGTTGGTAAACGACGAATTTGCCCCCAGTTGTCATCAGCAAACAATAACGTAACATCATCCGGTACTGTCATACCTTCATCGTAATATTCTTGAACTTCTTTATAAAGCGCCCAAACTTGCGGTGTTTTTTCGGCGGGCTTACCGGTTACCTCGGCGATTATTTTACGTTGGTCATTAACAATTTTTTCGAGTAATTCGGTTGCTGTTTCTTCCGACATCGGCTCGTCGCCATCACCACGCATGCCAACGGTAACTAGACTTTCGTAACCTTTATCGTCACCTTTTGACATCATCCGCTCGATACCATTCTTCCAAAATGAACGGAGATTTTCACCATTGGTAGCATAATCCCACGCACCACCGGTGGTTGGATCATTAGGATATTTATGCCATTCGGCTTGGGCGCGTGTCATCGGCTCGTGGTGAGAGGTGCCAAGCACAATACCCATGTTATCGGCTAACGCGGTACTACGAGGATCATCAAAGTGAATGGCTTTACCCCACATGGCCGGCCAAATATAGTTACCTTTTAAGCGTAAAATAAGTTCAAAGACATGCTTGTACATATCTGAATTGACACCGCTAAAATGCTTCTTAGCCCAGCCACTTAAGGCAGGATCTTCATCGTTAATGAACAAACCCCGATACTTAACTTTAGGTTGGTCGCGACGAGAGCCGCTGCTTACATATAACTGTTTTTTCTTTGCTACGGCAACGTCGGCAAACCAATACCAAGGGGAAACCCCCATTTGTTCAGATAAATCATAAGTACCAAAGATTGCGCCACGTCTATCGGAGCCAACGATCACCAACGCTTTGTTAACGTTAGGCCAAGGGTTCTTAACCACCGCGATATGAAATGCTTCCCATTGATCGGCCAAACCACTAACATCTAATTTATTCGCTTTAACGAGCTCATCGATAATTTTACTTTGACCAAGCACACCAATAATTACCGTATTTTTCGCTCTTCTTTTACTACTTAGTAATTTAGCTTTTTTACCACTTACTCGTTGTAAGTCTTTGGCAAAGTTTTTTGCGGCTTCTTGTACCGCGGGGTCGGCATTTTTTTCAACGATAACCGAGGCAGGTTGTGAATTTTTTATCAGTACAAAATTCTGGTTAGCATATTCTGTACAGACAGACGCCGGTGTTGAGCAGGCAAAGGCGGGTGAACATACCGAGGTAATTAATATCACAATAAAGGAATAAACGAGCTGTTTCATAAGAGGTAGTAATGCTTAAATTAAGTAGGAAATATAACTTGTATACTAGAGTGTAATGTTTGTGGTTTTTATTATCTTTTTTGTTTCTGCTTAAAAAAATTTATTATCGAGATGAGTGCTGTGTAAACATATTACCTTAAGCAATCATCTTTAACTTACCCGTAGGGTAAACAATCGGAATAATGAAATCAGTGTTGATGGCTACTGAAGAATGGGCTAATGGAGTGTGCGTTTTTGCTGATCCCACATGCTTCCTTGCCAATTTGTGATCGTTCCTGAAGCTTCGCAGGTATCGCAATGCCACTCAATCATGCCAATGGTGATACACGTTGCTTCAATGTTCCCCTCACAAGACAGTTCATTAGCTCGGGTGTTACATTTTAACTCAACATCAATTAGTGGCTGCTCGATATTTGCCGAAACTGATACCACAATTTTGTTCAGAAAGTTGAAAACCGTTTTTGCTTGATCGGTAAGCTCGAGTACGTGACCTTTGTCGTCAAGAAAGTGTCTAAAATCGGCTGTTAACGCCATAGGTTTTGTTACTCCGAGAATGCTAATAAAGCTAACATATAGCACTCGGTACATCCTTTCTACTTTAATATTATCAAGCTAATGGGTGGCATTGATCAAAATCACTGATTAAACGGTTTTAATTACCCATTTTTGCTGTCAATCATTGCTCGTTATCGTAAATAATCGAAAAAACTCACCGGTGTTTTATGCCAATACACGTTTGTTGATGTGTGAGCTTTTATCAGCAGAATTATTAACGTCTTCCCCTTATAAACAGGAGATTGAGTGGCAACAGCGCAGCCTTGAAGAATATAGCAATATAAACGGTAAATTTAATTTAGCTACAATACCAATCAATATCATCGTCATTGTGGGTCAGGTTAGAGTTATTAGCGTGTTCTAAATACCAGGTATGCGGATAACGATACTTGACTGTATTTTAACCTAACGTACTTGGGGTAGTTACATTAATAACAAAACTGGGTGAGGGCGCTTTTTAATTCACCACTTAAATTTTCCACTGATTTAGCATTATTAAGCACTTCGTCGGTATTGTCGTGGCTTTTTTGGGATAGCGAATAAACACGTGCCATCATACTATTTACTTCTTTAACGGCTTGTAATTGCTGGCTTTGGTTGTCATTAATCAATTCATTTTTACTGATGATGTCGGAAAATGATCCGGTAATCAGTTGCAAGCAAGTCTCGGTATCTTTTATAGCTTGAGCACCTTGATCGGCAGATTCAGAATTTTCACGCATTAGCGCTGCACTTTCGTCGGTCGCTTGTCTAATATTGGCGATTACTGTCTCTATTTCAAAGGTCGATTCTTGAGTTCGTTGTGCCAGTTTGCGTACTTCGTCAGCGACTACAGCAAAACCTCTACCTTGTTCTCCTGCGCGGGCGGCTTCTATGGCGGCATTTAAGGCGAGTAAGTTAGTTTGCTCGGCAACCGCTTTAATCACCGTTAGTACCGAGTTAATTTCTTGACCATGCTCAATAAGAATATTCATTTGATCGGCCGATTGATTAATATTGTCGGCTAGCTGTTTAATTTCTATAACCGATTGCCCAACCACTTTTACATTGTGATCGGCATGAGAGCCTGCTCCTCTACTGACTTCAATGGTGTTTTCAGTGTGACTTTGGGTTATTTCTACGGCTTTAGTCATCTGTTCAATGGAGGCGCTGGCGTTAGAGAGCTCAACTTGAGTACTGTTTACTTGGCCTTTGGCTTCATGGCAGGCAATTAAGGTGCTCTCGGTTGCTGAATCGAGTGCGGTGCCAATATTGGTGAGCGTATCAACAAAACCGACAATTCTATCCATCATGGTATTAAAACATTGACCTATTTCAGCGAGTTCATTGTTATTTTTTAACTTTGTCCGTAATGATAGATCTGAATTTTTTTCAACATCAATCATCACCGTGCGTAGATGTTTTAACGGCTTTTGGATGGAGTTGAAGATAGAGAAGGCTAGTAACAGTAATAATAAGGCGACTATACTGACAATAACGAGCGTTACCTGGTTAGTTTGTGCGGTTGAGGCGTGGTTGGCTAAAATACTTTGTTGTGAGAGTTGCTTCTGTAGTGTAACTAATTGATCAAGTTTATTTAAAAAAGGCTCAAGTCTAGCGTACATTTTTAGGTCGATATAATTACCTAAACCGTAGCTTGATTGTTGTGCTATATAGTGATTGATTTTGGTAATGGCATTATTGCTATGTTGGTAAAATGGCAGCATAGCATTGACTATTTTCTGCTCTTCTATGGATAGTTCACTGGCTTGGTAGGCTTGCCAATGCTTAGTAATTTCAGCTTCACCGATAGCGACTCGCGCTTTAGCTTGATGCCAAAATATCATACCACTACGGGCTTTGTGTGCGGTATCGATGATGTTGGAGGTAAAAGATCTAATAATGATATTCAGCGTTTGTGTTTGACTCAAACGTGCTTCAAGTGACTGCTCTGCGGCTTGATGACGTTCGGTGGCTACATAGACACTGGCAAAAATTATCGCACTAAATACTACTAAAGGTACAAGCGCTAAAATAATAAGCTTGTTACTAATACGAGATAATTTTTTCATGAAGAAGCACCTGCTTTACGACGATAAAGTGGCGCAAAAATAGCAACTAACTATTACTGTAATGTGATCGTTATATGAAGGTATTGTGACAGTGGCTGCTGTTTTTTACTGAGTTTTACTAACATAAAGGCAGTAAGTTATTGCGAACAATAAACTTTACTGCCTTTAACCACTAGGGCTTAAACGGTAATAACCACGCGTGGTGTTGCCGCGTCACTACTATCAATTTGTGGTGCGCATAATAATAGGCGCGAGGAATCAATTTTTCCTTGCTCAACTAAATAGGCTTTTAAGGCTTGTGCTCGCTGGTCAGCAATGTTTTTTAAGCGTTGAATCGCTGCTTTATCGGTAACCATTGCGCCGCTCGCTTTACCGATATCGGTAGTGGTACTGACAGCACATAAGTTAACTCGGGTGTCTGCTTTATCATGGAGTAAGGCAATAAAATCGGTTAGATAGGCTTGTTGATTGGCATCTGGGCTGATTTGTGCCGGCTGATATGGCAGATCATCAAAACGCAATTTAAAGACAAATTCTCCGACCGACATAGTCATCGAAACAATATTTGCGTAAGGTACAAACGTGGTCATTAAGTAGTCTTGCGTTGCCATCCAAATAGCTTTTTGGCTGATCAGCGTCATAATACTGCTGACACCAAATTGTGGATCCGATAATTTACCACTGAGCGGCACGCCTAATTCTACATCGCCTTTACTATCTTTAAGCATGCCTATGGCAATATTAAGGGGTAGTGCGCCTTGGTCAATCAAGCTGTCTACTTCATCAGTATTGGCGATCGCGGTTTCTAACCCTTGTAGTAAGATCACTATCTCGCCATCAAGCTCTTCACCAGTAATGGTTAAATCAACATCGGTACCTAACTGACCGGTGTTTAACTCTAGCTGTAGCGCTTCTTTCATATAGCTTGATATTGCCGGTAGTGACAGCTCTTTTAAACTGCCGGCAAGATGATGCTCTACCGTACTGGCGAAAGGTTTAGTGAAACCTTGAAAATTAAAGTGCGCGTATTTATTACTCCGCCCAGCAATGTCGATTGGGGTTGGCAGCTCTTTACCTGCCCCGCTATTGGTTAAGGCGCCTATGGTAAAGGTGTCAATGAATACGGTACGTTCATAAGCCGGCTGTACGCTTTCATCGACAAACGAAAATTGACTATCATTAATGACGCTGAACTCGCCAAGAGAAAACGTTGGCGTTGGTGCCACGGTATCCACCACTACTTGAGTAACCTCGTCATTATTTTCGTCGGGATTCGTTTTCCCAGTATCAGTTTCATCCGTATTAGCCTCTGGTGCTGTATCGGCTATATCTGTTGTTTCTGGCTTTGAGATCGTCGTGTCGTTTGCTGGCATTGCCACTAAATTAGCGAGTGCTTTATCTTTATTGATGATGACATGGCTAATCAGGTTATCTAGGATGATTTTATCGACGCTAATCACTTGTTCGCTTAAGATGATATCATTCACCGATAGCTGTTTTAGTTGAGCAATCGGCGGTAATTCACTATGTTCATTTTTTGAGGCAAGTACATTATTTACAGATAAACTCGCTATTTTGATGGTAGGCACTTGCTCAAGATGAAAACTAATATCTTTTAGACTGACTTGGTCGATATAAGCAAGTTTTTGGCTGTTATCATCTTGGAAAATATTAGTATTGGTTATGGAAAGTTGGCTGGTGCCACTAAGGCTAGTCAGTTGATTATTTGACAAAATCACTTTTACATCAGCGATAGTGTTAGTGATGTTATCAATGCTGATAAATGGTTGCGCGGTACCGGCAATACCAACAACAACATCGTCACTGGCGATAGTTGCTTCTTTAAGATGCAACTGTACTGCGGATTGCTGTATAGAGAGCGTTTGTACGCTGGAGAAAGAAAAAAATCCGGCCAATTGAGATAACTCTTTAACGTACGGAGTCAACGTTTGTAGTGGGTAGTCTTTAATGGCAAGCTTACTGTAAATATCTCCTTGCCCTTGAGTCAATTTAGCGCTCGCCACCAAGCTGATTTCAGCTTGGTCGATAATACTGTCGATACGGATGTTAACTTGCTGAGACAGTGCATCAACAATCACATCACTGATCACTAGCTTTTGTAAATTTACTTGATGAATAATACCGTTATTATCGATATCAATAATAAAATTATTGAGTGTTAATTCAGGTAATAGTATTTGATAGGCGGTAGCGCTGGTATTGGCGTCAGTTACTTCATCCGCAGCGGTCACACTACTGTTATCGCTTGCTGCTATCGTTTGATTACTACCCTTGTCGGTGGCTTTATCTGTTTGCTGGTTAATGTCAATACCGGCGATAAATAGTTGTTGCTGCTGTTGACTAACAGCAAGATAGCCATCGTTTAAGATAAATTTACTGATGGCTATTTCATCAAACAATAATTGCAGTAGTGTTAACCTCAATGTTAATTGTTGTGCAACCAATACTTGCTGCTCACCTTTAAGCAATGTTAAATCGCTAACGGTAATTTCAGTCAGAAAAGGGTTGTAACTTATGCGACTACTGTCTGCGATAGTTAAACCATAATCAGCTAAGATCGGCGTGGCAAAATGTTTGATAACAGCAGAAGAGCTTGCCCACACTAGTAAATAACAACCTAAAATGATTACGGCTATTTTTTTTAAAAGTGAGGCTTGTTTAAAAAGAGTAAAAATATTCATCAAAAGTAATAAAGCGTTAACTTAATTTGCGTTATAGACAAGGGAGCTCAATAGTAACAGATAACCCGCTAACCGAATCGGTATTTTTTTCATCAACACCTTGAGCCTGTTCGGTGCTATTTTCAGCGCTTATTTTACCTTGATGAGCCAAAACAGCCTGTTTCGCTATCGCTAAGCCTAATCCAGTACCGCCGGTTTGGCGATCTCGTGCCAGATTAACCCGGTAAAAAGGGCTAAATAATTGTGACAGTGCTTCTGCTGGTACACCTTGGCCAGTATCTTGTATTGTTAAAAGTAGGCATTGCGATTTTTTAACCATAACAACTTCAACCACGCTGTGCTCGGGACTGTATTTAACGGCATTATTTAATACGTTGCCGACGGCACTAGTGAGTAGTGTGCTATCACCATTGAGGTACACATCTGCTTGACAATCCAGGTGAATATTAATGTGTTTTTCATTGGCGATAAATTGCTCGTCATTTACGATATCTTCAAGTAATGAATTGAAACTTAACTTCTCACACTCAGCTACTTGCAGGGTATTTTCTAAACGAGAAAGGGATAATACATTACCAACCATAGTGTCTAAACGGCCAATTTCTAGTTGGCAACGCTGTAAGTACTGTTCACGTGCTTGCTCTGAGGTTGCTTGTTGTTGGGCTAAGCCAAGCGCCATTTGCAATCGCGTCATCGGAGAGCGTAATTCGTGGGATACGTCACCTAATAGCCGTTGTTGAGCACTTTGATTTTGCTGTAACTGTGCTGCCATTTGATTAAAGCTATCGGCAAGTTGCCCTAACTCATCACTTGATCTTTTTTTGATGACAACACGGGTGGTAAAATCGCCTTTGCCTATCTGTGCGGTGGCGTCTTTAATGGATCTTATTGGTTTGCTAAATGAGCGTGCTAATAATAAACATAGTACTAAGCTGATAGATACCGGTATGGCAATGCGCCCCCAAACCGGTAACAGATGAAAAAACTTCCCTAGGCTACGTTCACGATGTTCATTAGAAATGAATAACTGGTATTCGGTGCCGTTAATGTTGATCATTTTAGGACCTGTAATACGGGTATGAAAAAACAAATGAGTTTTTGGCTCTGAAAACGCTTGGTTGCTAATAAAGCTGTTGATAGCCTGCTTATGCCTTGAAGGTAACGGGAAAAGATTTTTTACTATAGCGTCGTCATCGGTTGTTTTTAACCAAATATTCATTGGCTTTTGCTTAAAGCGCTTTGCCGAAAAGTGCCTTAATCCTTCAATACTGGTGATTCTATTGCGTTTAAGCCGATGTTCAATATTCTCTAGAAATCTTAAGTCATGATTTGTGGCTGGCTTACTAATGACATTATTAAACGCTTCATGGGAAAGTTGTTGTGAAATAAAGCGAGTACTGATTATTGAAATGATGGTAATGAGCCAAAACCAAATAAATAGCTTGATAGTATATGAAGCGAAAAATTCTATAATAGTGTTATTCATGTTGCATTACATACCCGTTAAAAAAATATAGCCAGCGCCACGCACCGTTTTAATTTTATCTTTAGGACAGTAAGGTAAAAACTTGCGTCTAATATTGCCAACATGAACATCAATACTACGATCGAAAGGACTGAGTTTTCGTCCTAGTACTTGTTCAGAGATAGTGTCTTTAGCGATAATATTACCTTGTTGCTCCATCAGTAAAGTGAGAATTTGGTATTCCGTGCCGGTCAATTCAATTGGCTGTTGGTGACAGGTTACTGCACGAGTACCATGATTAAGCTCAACGTTATTGGTTGCTAGTACGGTATGTTCTTGATGTAAGGCCTGTTGATTTTGCTGATTCACCAAAGTGATCCGCCTTAAAATGGCATTGATGCGTGCTAATAGCTCTTGGTGATGAAAAGGCTTCGCTAGATAGTCATCCGCTCCAAGCTCTAAGCCCAGTACTTTATCATTATTATCGCCTTTGGCGGTGAGCATTAATATCGGGGTTTTGTGTGCTGGCCCTAATGCTTTAAGTACCTCAAAACCATTCATCTTAGGCATCATTACATCAAGTAGAATAAGATCAAACTTACCATCATGTGCTTGTGCTAGGCCTGATTCACCATCAAAGCAACATTGCACAATAAAATTTTGCTGGGCAAGGTAATCAACCAGTAAGTCTGCTAATTCATGATCATCATCAATCAATAAAATATGTTTTTTGTTCATCGGAAGGCCTCATATAGTCATGATATGGGCTTATATTACCCTATTAGCCGTTAAGTTATGATTGAGGAGTATTATCTTTACTCAACCTTTACATTGGCTTTGCGTTTCTTTGCGTTGAATTACTTATACTCAATAACAGTTAATTACACATTCAATCTTAGGAGTTTATTATGACTACTTTTAAATCATTAAAGACTATTGTTTCAGTATCAGCGCTAAGCGCTATTATCGCATTATCTTCTATTTCAAGTGCACATGCATATTATGATGATTTCGCCTTAGATGCACCGAAAAATCATCAGAAAATGGGTAAGTTTCATAAAAAAATGAAACAGAGAATGATAAAAGCTTTAGACTTAACTGAGCAGCAACAAGCACAGATTAAAGCAATAAGAACACAGGCGAAAGACGACAACCAAAGTACTAGAGAGGCGCTTAAAGCATTCAAGCAAGAAGCTAAAGAATTAGTGCAAGCAGAAACATTTGATGAGCAAGCTTTTACTGCATTGCAACAGAGTTACCAAGCAAGCTTTACCGAAGCAGGGTTAGCTAAAGCAAAAAGTAAGCATGCTATCTTTAATATTTTAACCGCTGAGCAGCAAGAAAAGTGGCAGCAGATTATGGAAAAGCGTACCAAAAGGTTCAGTAAAGATTAATTTTTTAGGCTGAACGCAAACACTTTAGACATTTTACTTTCGACCGGTAGACCATCATTTTTGGCGGGTAGAAAGCGCCATTTTTTAAGTGCGGAACGTATCGCGCTTTTAAAATAGCTACTTTTGTTTTGGCGGTCGAACTGAAGATCTGTAATGTTACCATTGGCATCAATAGTAAAATTAACCTTGATTTCCATTTCTATGCCTTTACGTTTAGCGATGCTTGGATAAACAGGATTCACTGATTTTATTTGTTGTGCCTGATGCCACACGGGAAGAGAGTTTTTATGTTGTTCAAAGTGGCTCGCAGCAACAGGGATGGATTGACGGTTACTCAGTAGAATATTATTACTTGATTGAGTCATTCTTTCTGTTAAACCAATTGCTTTTGCTATCAATTGAGGCTGTTGTGATAATGCGGCGGTGAACTCACTTTGACTTTTTTGTTTAATTGCTAAATGTTGCGCTTTGCTAGGTTCAATTGATGTTAGTTCAGCTGATGATAGTTGAGCAATGGTTTTAGCATAAGGGCGTTCATCAGTGATATAACTATGTGTTTCAAATGTTTGTGCAATAACTGAGCGTTTAGTCTTAGTTAACACAGCCTGAACATTAGTGCTAGGATCCCGAGATTCAATGGATAGATTATCTAGTTTATTCGCAAAAATAGCATCATCATTCACTACGGATTTGCTCACTTCAACAGGGGAGCCCGTATGATGAACCGATAGTGTTACGGGACTGTTTAACTCCGCTAACTCGATTGGTTTTTCAATATCAGCTTGCTTGATAAAATCATTGTCACCATTAATGGTAAAGGGATTAATCGCTATTTTCTTTGTTTGCTGGGACGATAATAATTGCTCAGCAATGGAGCGAGCTGGAATTTTTCTGCTTAGAGTGTTATCGCTATTCGCACTAAAATGAGCATTAAGCTTCGGCTGAATGCTAGATGCTGAATCAATGTAGCTATTATTACTTTTATTAAAGGGGGTGTTATGCCAGATTTCAAGAATTGGCATAGTAAGTAATGGTTTACTCGATAACAACAAGATACTCAACAAAATAGTGGCACTTGCAAACCATTTACTGATGTTGTTTTGTGGCGCACAGTGATGACCTACCAGACGAACTACTCGTTGCTTTAAATCACCACCGGAAGCCGCCATTGCTAAACTTGGAATGGTGTGGATATGATTTGCCTTGGTACATAATGAAGCGGTATCAGCAAGCGTATGTGCATAAGCAACCGCATCGCCACAATGTTGTACGGCAATATCGTCACTACAGTATTCACGCTCATGGCGCATTTGCTTTGATACCCATAATACCGCGGGGTGAAAAAACAGTAATATTTCAACAACCGTTTGTAAAAAGTTTACTAAATAGTCATGACGCCTAATATGCGCTAACTCATGCAACATTAACATTTCAAGTTGTGCGGTATTTAAGCCACTAACCATAGTGGCCGGAATTAGCACCACTGGTTTTAACCAGCCTATCGCCATGGGTACGTCAACTTTTAATGAAATCAATAACCTTGGCGCTTGGGTTAAATTGATTTGTTGAGCGAGCTCATTGAAGCGAGTTAACAACCGAGCCGTGGGCTCAATGCTATTTTGCTGAGGTAATTGATTAACGAAGTAAATTTCGACTAATAATTTTGCTGACATTAATATAATAGAAGCTATCCACAACAGCGCAAGATAAGGTAGCACCGTAGGGAAAAAATCAGTTAATGTTTGATAGCTAAATAATACATCCGGTTGTTTTAATTCTTGAATGAGATCAGCAAAGGAAAGTAGCTGTGCACTAGCACCGGTATAAGACAATTCAGCACGGTAGATCAGCGCAAACGTGATGAGTGGTAACAGTAAATTGACTAACATCGCTAGGCTTGACATGGCATAACGAAGTTGTGATCTTTGATTATTGACCAGCACCAAAATCGATTTTAATACCAGCGCAACCAAAACACCTTGCCACAAAAAATGTAGTAAGGTTAAGGATAAACTGTACAAAAAAGGACTATTAACTAAGTGCTCTAGCATCATCAATTATTTTAATTTAGTTATTTTTCTAAAGAATTAAGTAGCTTACGAATATCATCTATTTCTTCAGCGGTAGTTGATTCATCAATAGCACGCATCACTAATTTTGATGTTGAGCCGCCAAACGCTTTACTAATTAAATCTTTGATTAGCGATGATTGGGTATGCATTTCGCTATTAGCCGCTGCATAGATATGAGCTCTATTCGTTTCATCACGCACTACCAATGATTTTTCATGCATAATTTGTAATATCTTTAATCCGGTAGTGTAGCCCGTTGTTTGTGTTTTACTTACTATTTCGTGAACTTGCCTGACCGTTGCGGGGCCCATTTGCCAGAGAATATTGAGTAATGTTAACTCTGCTTCGGTTGGCTTTACTACAGGTGTATCGTTCGCCATTTTCTTTCCTATCGTTAAATATAACGTTAAATATCAGCTATAGCCTGCACGTTTATTAATCAAGGCAGGCTATTTAAGAGGATTGTTATTACGAATATAATCGTAACAGCATATAGATTAATCCTATACGCTGTTGAATTAATGAGCAAGCGTTATTTGTTGCTCACTTATATTACGTCATTCGTCAGCTATGCGGCATCGTCTTTAGTAACTAGGGTTGCATAGCGCTCACCCAAACGAGTTACTGTCTCAGGACCTGCTTCAGCGGCAAATTCAACCATGTTAGGTGCAAAGGCACTTACTACTGTTGAGCCTAATTTAAAGCGTCCCATTTCATCACCTTTTTTAAAGGTGATGGCATCGATGCCTTTGGCAGGATATTGCCATCTAAAAATATCTTTTCCAGCGGGTGGGGTAATGGTGCCGGCCCAAGTGGTCTCAATACTGGCGACAATAGTTGCACCAACTAATACCATGGCTAAAGCGCCATGCTCGGTATCAAAAATAGTCACCACGCGTTCATTACGAGAAAATAAGTTAGGGACATTATTCGCCGTTAGCGGGTTTACTGAAAATAATTCGCCAGGTACGTAAATCATTTCACGCAACGTAGCAGCCATTGGCATATGAATTCGGTGGTAATCTTTAGGTGCTAAATAAATACAAGAAAATTTACCTTGTTGAAAAGGAGCTGATGTTCTGGCGTCACCACCTAATAAAGAGGTCAAGCTATAATCAAAACCTTTTGCTTGAATGAGTTTGCCCTCAACAATATCACCTTGTTGTGAAATGGCGCCATCTACCGGATAACAAAGTGCTTGTTCATTTTGCTCAATAATACGGGCACCTTCTTCGAGCTCACGGGTGAAAAAATCGTTAAAGGTATCAAAATCACTGGCTTTTTTGAATTTGGCTTCTTGCATGTTGATCTGGTAAGACTTAATAAACAGTTCAATCAGCTTAGTGCTAAACCAGCCCATTTTAGCGGCGGCTAATTTACCGACTAAGCGTGATAACGCATGTTTTGGCATCGCATATTGTAGGGCTATTTTAATTCTATCGCTTAGCTTTGCGGTAGCAGGGGGATTCTGTGAGGACACGTAGTTTTCCTTTGCTGGTAATTTATAGTTTTTAATTAATCGTTAAATCGTGAAGTTAATTTATTATCGCCTAAACTGGCCACAATACGTTGATAGCTTGCGAGTCTTACCGGATTGATTTTTTGTTGCTTACTGGCTTCGATAAGCGCGCAGCCCGGATCATTTTGATGTTTACAGTCTCTAAATTTACATAAACCATTAAAAGGCGAAAACTCTTTAAAACCATTATAAACTTGTTCGGGGGTTAGGTGCCAAAGACCAAATTCTCTAATACCGGGTGAGTCGATTAAATCGCCGCCATCATCAAAGTGATACAAACGCGCCACCGTAGTGGTGTGTTGACCTAAGCCTGAATTTTTCGACACAACTTGCGTGAAGACACCTAATTCTGGCATCAAGGCGTTAACCAGTGTTGATTTACCGACACCTGATTGACCAACA
>Ga0105356_10003513_pt1 | contig 15391 bp, 9 predicted proteins | sample GOMGulsemesocosm_3_FD_83502 | JGI IMG/M metagenome (GOLD analysis project Ga0105356, IMG submission 83502) | Methane-oxidizing microbial communities from mesocosms in the Gulf of Mexico - GOM9D Gulf of Mexico | ecosystem: Environmental > Aquatic > Marine > Cold seeps | place: Gulf of Mexico...
GAATGGTTGAGCCATACGAACGATGGTGTCATAAACAGCACTATCACCATGGGGGTGATACTTACCAATTACATCACCAACCACACGGGCTGATTTTTTGTAAGGCTTGTTCCAGTCATTGCTTAATACGTTCATTGCAAAAAGAACGCGGCGATGAACGGGTTTTAATCCATCCCTAACATCTGGCAAGGCACGACCTACGATTACGCTCATCGCGTAATCGAGGTAGGAATTCTTGAGTTCGTCTTCGATATTTATCGGAGATACACTATTGGCCAACTCAGTCATATATAGCTAAGATCCCTGTGTTTGAAAAACAACAGCTTCTAATGAGGTAATATTTAGAGTAATTATCTATCATCAAAAGCATAAAATAAGCCAACGATTCTAGCACAAAAACGCCCTGATACTAGCCCCCGTTTGGCCTAATTTTAGCAAAGCGGCCTAAAAGCAAACATCACGGTGAAAATTTGACGAAATAATCAATTAAAAGCACAAATTAACCAACACTTTATCGTTTAATATTTACACGAGTATAACCATTGTATTGTTGATCTTTAACGCCGTATAATAAACACCATTATTTCATCACCTAGCATTGATTATGTCGACCGAAAACAGCCAAGCTAACCATTCAAATGTAGATCACCAAGAAATCGAAAAATTTGCCGCGTTGGCGCAAAGTTGGTGGGATCTGAACGGCGAATTCAAGCCGCTTCATTTAATGAACCCAACCCGGTTAAACTATATCGCCAGTCAGAGTGACGGCCTATTTGGCAAAGAGATTGTAGATATTGGCTGTGGCGGCGGCATATTGGCTGAATCAATGGCAAAATTAGGCGCCACCGTACTTGGTGTCGACATGGCACAAGAATCGCTTGATGTCGCCAAACTTCATGCCTTAGAAACGCAAGTGAAGAATGTTGAATATCGTCAGATCACCGTTGAAGAACTCGCGCAAGAGCGACCACATTCATTCGATATCGTGACCTGTATGGAGATGCTCGAACATGTGCCGAACCCAGAATCAGTCATTGCCGCTTGCGTAAAATTAGTTAAACCGGGCGGCGAACTATTCTTTTCCACCCTAAATCGTACGCATAAAGCGTACCTTCTGGCGATTATAGGCGCTGAGCACGTTCTTAGATTAGTACCAAAAGGCACACACGATCATAAGAAATTTATCAGACCTAGTGAGCTAATCCGTTTTTGTGATAATCATGGCGCGCAATGTATTGATGCCATTGGCGTACATTACAATCCACTCACTGAACAGTTTAAAATCAACAATGACTTGTCGGTTAATTACATTCTTCACTGCCAACCACTCGCACAGTAAATAGGGACTCTAGAAATGACGTATGCTTTGACGTTTAACCAACAACCGATCAGCGGTGCGTTATTTGATTTAGACGGCACCTTGTTAGATACCGCACCCGACTTAGGCGCTGCGGTCAACTATCTATTACAACGCGATAACCTGCCAATGTTAAGTGACCACACGATTAATCATACCGCGTCACAAGGTGCGTTAGCGCTTATTAAAGCGGGTTACGATACCGAGCTAAGTGAACAGGCGTATCAAACACTTCGTCAAGAATTTCTCGACCATTATCAACAGCATATTGCCGTGCATACTCGCTATTTCGATGGTGTTGTGGACTGCCTCAATCAATTAAATGAAATGCAGATCCCTTGGGGAATTGTCACTAACAAGCCATACTTTTATACCAAAATCCTGCTGCAATCTTTCCCTTTATTAGCGAACTGTGCGGTGACCGTCTGTGGCGATACCATGGCAGTGCGAAAGCCCTCACCTGAACCGTTGTTATTGGCGGCTAAGTCATTGGACATAGCGCCGCATAACATCATCTATGTCGGCGATGCCCGCACTGATATCGAAGCCGCTAACGCAGCCAACATGATCAGTATTAGTGCTAACTATGGTTATATCCCACTCGACGATCCCTGCCATGACTGGAGCAGCGATCTTATTATTGATCGTTGTAACGATCTTTTATCCATGCTAGGTCAATAGGCTTAATAAATAGTCGCTTGGCTGTTATTATAATCAAAAAAAACGTCGGAAAAAATCGCGCCAAGATTTAAAAAAAATAATAAAAATAAACTTAAATAAAATTGCATTTTGGCGGGGGCTATTTAGATTAATCTCTAAAATGATAGTCGCCACTAACCTTTAAATTAGATCGCAATTTATCCACAGCTTATCCCCTCTATATGACTTGCAATAGATCGTAAACCACATTATCTTGTACCCACTATTTTTAACAACCCTAGATGTTGTGTGTTAAAGTAGCATCAAGTACTAAAGCGCAAGGATGTGAATGGCCGATAAATCCAGCCAATCTTCGTAGAATACTGTCCTTCTTTGCTTTCAGTTTGATTACACACAATTGTTTAGCTGTATGTCAGTGACGGATAATAATAATGAATACAAATCTGCTAGTAACAAAGCGTAGTGGCAAGCAAGAGCCGATCGATCTTGATAAGATCCATAAAGTCCTAGATTGGGCAGCCAAGGGTCTCGATAACGTGTCAGTATCTCAAGTAGAGATCAAAGCACATATCCAGTTCTATACGGGCATCAAGACCGAAGATATTCACGAAACAGTGATCAAAGCGGCAGCAGACCAAATATCCGAATCTACCCCAGATTATCAATTCATGGCGGCTCGCCTTGCGATTTTCCATCTTCGTAAAAAAGCTTACGGCCAATTTGAGCCACCACACCTTTATGACCATACGGTAAAAATGTGTGAAGAAAAACGTTATGACGCTCATCTATTAGCCGATTATACTCGCGAAGAATTTGAGTTTATGAACGACTCGATCGATCATTGGCGAGACATGAATTTTAGCTACGCCGCGGTAAAACAGTTAGAAGGTAAATACCTGCTGCAAAACCGTAGCACCGGTGAGATATTTGAGAGCGCACAGTTCCTTTACATACTTATCGCAGCGGCACTGTTCTCTAAATATCCGAAAGATACGCGGATGGGTTACATCAAGCGTTTTTATGACGCGGTATCTCAGTTTAAGATTTCGTTACCGACACCGATTATGTCAGGTGTACGTACGCCGACCCGTCAGTTTAGCTCATGTGTACTCATTGAATGTGACGATAATCTTGATTCAATTAACGCCACTTCAAGTTCAATTGTAAAATACGTTAGCCAACGTGCCGGTATTGGCATCAATGCCGGTCGTATTCGCGCGATCGGTAGCCCAATCCGTGGTGGTGAAGCTAACCACACGGGCTGTATCCCGTTCTATAAGCATTTCCAAACAGCCGTTAAAAGCTGTTCACAAGGCGGCGTACGTGGCGGTGCTGCTACATTGTTCTATCCGCTGTGGCATCTAGAAGTAGAATCGTTATTAGTGCTGAAGAACAACCGTGGTGTTGAAGAGAATCGTGTTCGTCATATGGACTATGGTGTTCAATTTAACAAAACAATGTATCAGCGCCTGATCAAAGGTCAGGACATTACCTTGTTCTCGCCAAGCGATGTGCCTGGGCTTTACGATGCCTTCTTTGCCGACCAAGATTTATTTGAATCACTGTATGTCAAATATGAAGCCGATGACTCAATCCGTAAACAAACGATTAAAGCATCTGAGCTGTTCGCGTTATTTGCTCAAGAACGTGCAAGTACCGGTCGGATCTATCTGCAAAATGTTGATCACTGTAATACTCACAGCCCGTTTATCCCGTCAGTAGCTCCGATTAAACAATCAAATCTTTGTTTAGAGATTGCCCTGCCGACTAAACCACTACAAAGCTTTGACGACGAAGAAGGTGAAATCGCGCTGTGTACCCTCTCAGCCTTTAACCTTGGGGTAATTAACTCACTCGATGACTTAGAAGAGCTTGCCGAGCTTGCCGTACGCGCACTCGATAATCTATTAGATTACCAAGATTATCCGATTAAAGCGGCGCAAAAAGCCAGCTATGCACGCCGTACTTTAGGTATCGGCGTCATTAACTACGCGTATTATCTTGCTAAGAATGGGGTTAAATACTCAGATGGTAGTGCTAATCGATTGACCCATGAGACGTTTGAAGCAATTCAATTCTACTTGCTCAAAGCTTCGAACAAATTAGCCAAAGAAGTTGGCGCGTGTGAATGGTTTAACGAGACAACTTATTCGCAAGGCCTATTACCGATAGACACGTACAAGAAAGACGTTGATAAACTGTGTTCAAACGAGCTAACACTTGATTGGGAAGGTTTACGCCAAGACATCCAAACACATGGCCTACGTAACTCAACATTGTCTGCACTGATGCCATCTGAGACGTCTTCACAAATCTCAAATGCCACTAACGGTATTGAGCCACCACGTGGCCTCATTAGTGTTAAATCGAGTAAAGATGGTATTTTAAAGCAAGTGGTACCAGAGTATTTAGCCCTAAGAGAAAGCTATGAATTGTTGTGGAATATCCCCTCAAATGATGGTTATTTACACTTAGTCGGGATCATGCAAAAGTTCATCGACCAAGCCATTTCAGCCAACACCAACTACGATCCTAGTAAATTCGAGAGCGGTAAAGTGCCAATGAAAGGCATTATTAAAGACTTACTAACCGCTTATAAATTTGGTGTTAAGACGTTGTACTATCACAACACCCGTGACGGTGCTGACGATTTACAAGGTGATATCGTTATCGAAAAAGAAGACGATGATGGCTGTGAAGGCGGCGCTTGTAAGATATAAGCGACGCTCATGTGCTAGAGAAAAGGGAATGCTATTGCATTCCCTTTTTTTGGCTATAGCGTTTAATTATACCAATTATTAATCATCCACTTAAACCAATTTTGACTCGCCTCGGTGTGGCATTTTAGGACTATCAATTTATGAAATACTTTCTGCTTCTTTGCTTAATCATGTCGAACATGACATTGGCTAATACTGACGCGCCGACACTCAAGATGACTAAACTTGCCGATAATGTTTATCAGCACGTTTCCTATAAAATGGTTGGCTCTTATGGCATGGTCGGTGCTTCAGGATTAGTCGTTGTTGATGGCCTAGATGCTCATCTCATAGATACCCCTTGGACGGTTAACGATACAAAAGCACTGGTGGCGTGGATTTCATCAAAAAATCTAATACTAAAAGGTGCCGTGATCACCCATTATCATCAAGATGCCAGTGGCGGACTCTCAGTTCTTAATCGCTTAAATATAAAGACATACGCCACAAGCTTAACCAATAGCTTACTAAGCCAGAAACACCTTGAAACGTCCAACGCTGAAATATCCAGTGACACATTTAAATTAGCTAGTAATAACTTAGAGATATTTTACCCCGGTGCCGGACATACTAAAGACAATATTGTGGTGTGGTTGCCTAAGAACAAGATATTATTCGGTGGCTGTTTTGTTAAAAACATTAATAGTAAAAATTTGGGTTATACCGGTGATGCATCAGTGGTAGATTGGCCACAATCGATTAAAAACGTCGTTAGTAAATACCCAAATATTAAAGTTGTCGTGCCTGGACACGGCGAGTTGGGCGGTATTAATTTACTTGAACATACAAAGCAACTCGCGCTAGATGTACTGACGTCTAATCACGTAGTGAACTAAGTTGAATCGGTAATCTCTGCTTGTTTCGTTGAAGGAATAGTTGCATGCATGTCTGATAAAAAGCCTCTGCTAATTGATACTAGCAGAGGCTTGGACAGGCATAATTTTTAGCGTTGAAGGTAGTTACATAGCAGTGTCTACCTTCAACTTATCTCATCATTCCTTAGCCGAGAGCGCTAAACTTCGGAACGACCGGTCAATGTTACCCGCTTAGAAGAAATTAACGCCAACTTGGAATGCAGCAATTTCAAGTGCTGGATTCCACATTGCTGTTGCAGACACAGGGAATGTTGTACCTAGCGCTTTAAGATCTTTTGAGAACGTAAAACCAACAGTGTTGATGTTTGCTTCATCATCGTAGAAGTTTGCATCATGAACTGGCGAGAATGAACCACCAATAAAGGCACTCACTGATTCGCCATTTTTACCCTTCCATACTGGCGCTGACACTTCGATATAGTTAGTGTAAGAACGCTCTTTTTCACCAGTAACTTCATCTGTTACCGTGTCAACACCTTGAACGATCACAGAATAATAAACGGATATAGGCATATCACCTGCAAATGTGTAGCCCATACCGATATCGATAAAGTTACCTGTTTTCGAAGGATCTGACGAATAATCGAAGACATCAACATCGGAATCTGCAATACCTGAGTGATTACCGTGGTTTACAATTTCAACAAAGAAATTATCGGTAAACTTATGCGAAGCATAGTAAGTAAATTCTTTATATTCACCATTAAATGAACCACCGCCCCAAAGACCAAACGTTGTCTTTTCATCCGCTGTTTTATATTCAAGTGAAGCGGCAGTGAATACCCCATCCGTAACAATAAAACCATGCCATAAATGATTGGTTTTAATATCGAAGCCTAAATCCCAAGTGCCGCTCTCCTCGGCATGTAGTTGCGTGCTTACACTGCTAGCCAATACCACTGCTGCCATTGCCAATTTATTTTTTGTAGTTTTGAACATAAGTAAACCCTTTATTTTATATTTGTTGTGTTTTGTCAGTAACTTAATTATTAGGCTGAAACCGGTCAGCTGGACGTTGGGCGGAAATGAAATCCTCATATAATTAACCTACAATCATCTGAACATCGTCATTCTCATTGACACCAACGTTACAATTAACAAGATTTATAGCGTGACCCCACAATGATGCGTTTTTGTAAACAAGTACCGTAATGGAGTTGTTTTATTAAACGCTCATTAACAAAACGTAACAAATACCAAACAAGTTAAGATCATGTACTTTTTTGACTTTTGGTAAATGACGCGGTATTTAATGGTGAGAAATGGGCAACAACACAGACTTATTTAAAAAATAAATAGTTGATATTAATTACGTTTGTTTAGTATCACGCGAAGATATAACGCGCTTATTGCTTGAGGTAATAATACCAACGCAGTTAAATGTTCGGCTTTGATATAACTCGATATGCTAGATTAGGGCAATGTGTGGGGCACATTGCCACGTTATGACTTGGGGTAGATTAGCGCAACAATAGTGACTCAAAAACATCACTGGTGATATAACCTAAATTTTTACTGCCATTAACTGGCTTGATCGGAGTTGAACCGATAAAACTTTCTCGCTCAACACTGCCGTCATTGTCACAATAGGCGAGCATAAAGCCGATTTTCTTACCCGCATGCAACGTCACAGGATGATTCTCATCACCGGTATTAGAATGACGAGTCTTGGGCTTAAAGCTATCATCGTAAACACCCACCGCGACTTCCCATGTTATGTGATAAGGAGCTTGCTTGTTTCGCTGCCAAGCACTGGTGAGATGGTCGTTTAGTAGCAGAAAATTAACACTACCATCGGGGTGGTTTTCACCGATATCCACCGCTTGGTTGTCGAGTCCGACATGATAGGCGAACGCGTTGTAATTAAACTGATGATTGCCACCGGAGTTATCTTCATCGAGGAATATTTCAAGACAATCATCATCCCAATACAACTCTAACGGATTAGGATGAGTGTCGATCAATACATCATCGGTAATTTCTACCAATAAAAAGAGCTTTTTCTCGTCCCACATCACCTTAAAGCGACCACTAAAGTCCTCTGGACTTGGCGCAGCGCCCAGTAATAACTGGTCGAGCGGTTGCCATTTTGCGTTATCCCAACTTGACTCACTCGCTATGCCGTCAATCACAATGGTTCCAGTGGCCCTGTTAGCGTCCATCGCGTGACTATTACAACCTAATAATAGCAACGCGCTTATCATCGCTCTTTTCATTATTTACTCCGGATCTATTATCGGGTCGATTGTTAACATGATCTGTGCACAGACCGCGTCAACACTTTGATTGATTTGAACAATAGTAACATCAGTTTCATCAAATTGTGGTACATCAAGTGCGTCAAATTGACTATCAAGTAACTCTCCCCCAAAGAAATGTGACTCTCGTAACGCCAAACGATCACTTAACATGCCCTTTTCTCCTGCCAAATATATAATGTGACAGTGAAACGGTAACGAGCGGAACTGCGCACGATGTGCCTTGCGCAAACCTGAATACGCTAGTACAACGCTCTGGCCAGCGAAGGCTTGTTGCTTTAGATAACGTAACATGGTGTCAATCCATGGCTTTCGATCATCATCGTCAAGCGGCTGATTATTTGACATCTTGTAGCGCGCCGCCGAGGTATGGAAATCATCAGCCTCCATCATCATATATCCTAATGAGTTCGCGATAGTCTGCGCGACGGTTGATTTTCCCGTGCCACTCACCCCCATCACAATAAATAGGTGTGGCTGTTTTATTGTTTGGTTCATCACAACTCCGGAATATTAATCGTAAGAGTGTAGCGACAACCCGCGTTAAGGTCGCTAAGACAATCCCCCTCAACTAGCTGATTTTCTAGGTACATTTTTAGTCCCGACAGCGATTTATCCTTGGTGATAACAAAGTCTATCAGTGCACCTTTATATCGGCGCTGACCTTTGAGGGTCGTCAATTTCGTCGGTAACTTAGGTGCGACTAACAAGCCTTTAGCGCTGCCTTTTAAGCCACAGAGTTCTTCCACTAAACAGCGATATAACCACGAAATAGTCCCCGTGTTAAATAGATGGCTTGAACGACCGGCCTGTCTTGGGTACTGATGAAAAGCACCGCGGTAGTAATTTGGGATATACACCGGTAATTGGCCAGTGCGCAAACACTCACCGAGTGATGGGATCATTTTCTCAATCACCTCAAACGCTAAATCAGAAAAGTCGTGCTGATAAAGACTATAGGCATAGAATATCGCTGCATGATTGTACACCGAACCATTCTCAGCGACCCCAGCATGTTTTTGCGTCACCCGTCCAATATCCTCAACCATGGAGGTATAACTTGGCGCTAACATCATCACCCCGTTTGGGGTCATTAGCTTATTGGTGATATGTTTTAGCAACGTGGTTATCTGTTTATCGCTCGCAGCGCCGCATAACATCGCCCACGATTGCGGATTAAGGAAGATCTCCCCTTCGTTATCTTGTGCGGTGCCAAAGACCCGCCCATGGTCGGTGATGCCTCTGGCAAACCACTCTCCAACGAATAAGTGTTTGTTAACGGCGCTATTTAAGGCTTGCACCATCTCACGATAATGGTTAATTTTCGACGGTGAGACCGCTAACTGATATTCATCGCATAAGTCACACCAGCACCCAAGCGCATAGCTTGTTGCTAACGTTAACCACGCCGATACACCAACGCCTTTATGGCCTACCATGTTCATTGGATCGCACCAATCGCCCTGCTCAATAAAACTAAGGCCACGATGATCTCGAGCGCCCAGCAGCCAATCCAAACTAAGCTCAATGTGAGCGACAAATGATTGCGGGATGTTCGAATCACTAAATTCAATACCCAATTCCATCAACGCCGTGTCACCGGTTTCACCTAAATATGCAGCTAGACAGACCGGTAACCACACGCAGTGATCGCTATGGGGGATTTGATTGATGTATTTAAGCTCGGCGTCTTGATGTAGCAAGATTCCGTCGGGCATCGAGCCGTCTAATTTTTGTTGCGATAACGCCAACACAAAGGCGTCACGGGCTACATTGGGCTTGATATAACACATCCCCATATTATCTTGAATGTAATTTCGGGTTTGGGGATCGCTACTCAAGCGATTAACATCACCGTGATAATACATTTGGCGTGGCAGCCAGTGATTAACAAAGTCATCTAACGCATCATTATCGCTGGTTAGTGTTAAGCAACCCTGCCCTTGTGCCACGTACTCACTGTACTCGTTATTCGCATTGTTATTACCAAGGTAGCGTGTGGTTAACTGCGCAACCTCAGCATGATCTTTAGCGGGCCCGAATAAAAACTGATAATCAATCGATTGTGCTCCGCGAAGCGTTTGATCAAATTGCATCACAGCCACAGGCGTTTGAAAACGCGCATCAACATTGCCCAAATCAGCGTTCTGTAGTGCGTCGGGATTGTGTAATCCGCCGTTGCCCTCGAATTCTTGCTGATTAGCATGCCACGCGTTAGGTGTGTGATTTGCGGCAAAGAACGTCATATCTTTCAATTCTTTGTTTTCAAAATACTGCTCAACTTTCTGATACGGCGTCACGCTATCGGCGACAATTGCATTAAGCTCAGACTCAAATTGTGCCGATTGATTCATCCATGACATATAGCCAATAGAAAAGTACGGATATACACTAATATTGCGGGTATTGGCGGTTAGATTCTCTATCTGCAATGACCAGCGCTCGACACTGTCAGTGGTCGTTAAACTCACCGCTATCGTGATCTTTAAATCTAGATGCTGAATACGCCAGGTTATCTCACTACTGCCGACCCTAAATTCAAATTTGTCTAGCGCGCACCGAATCGGTTCATACGGCACCGAGAATATTGAATTTGCGTCATGATCTTTGATATAAAAAAATCGCCCTGGGTGGTGTGTAAAATAACTATGCTCTGGCTGAACAAAGGTTTTTTGCTCGAGGTTAGGGCCATGAGAAAATTTACTGGGCTCTGGGTTCATGTATTGTGACACCGCGTAGCCACGGCAATTCATTTGTAACACCATCGCTTTATTCCATAGAAACCCTGCGGCGTTAGGCATGCTAACAGGATCATGGAGCGAGACAGTCGATGCAAAGTCACCGACCATTTGATGCGTGTAAATAGGTTTGGAATTATGCATTGGCGCCTTGTTGGTTTTGTTGTTGATTCTCTTGTTGAATGTCAGTTAATTGCTCGTCGGTTAATGGGTATAACTTAATCAAGGGTAAGGATAATACGGCAAAACAACCGGGAATAATGGTCATTAGCAGCACAATACCTTGTTCGGAAGCGCCAGTCTGTGCTTGATTGGCGACATAACCTAATGAGCCCAGCAGCCATCCGATCATGCCGCCCGCTAATGCCCCACCGAGCTTTTGAGCAAATGCCGCAGCAGAGAATATCATCGCCGTGGCACGACGACCGGTACGCCACTGCGAGTAATCTGCGGTATCAGCGTACATTGAAAACACCAACGGCGATTTAGGGCCGAGCACCAATCCAATGGCTATTTGTAGTGAGAACATCAACGTAATATTGTCTTTGGGCACAAAGTAAAATACCAGCGACAATACCGAGACTAGCGCCATCAAAATCATCAACAAGCGCCGTTTGTCGCAAAACTTAGTCAACAACGGCGTTGAAGCGGCGCCAATCGCCAGCGCAATCATGTAGGCCATGGCAAAGCTGCCGATAAGGTCGGGACGCTGTGCATAATACTTAAAATAGAAGGTGCCGGTGCTTCCCCGCAGAGAAATTGTCATCATGATGATTAGCGCTAAACTAAATAGCACTACCCACGGTTTATTCTGCGTTAAATCTTTAAGATCTTGCAGCACCGACGATTGTTGATCTGGTGATGGACTGATCCGCTCTTTGGTATTCAAAAATGTAATAATAAATAACACCGCAGCAAGCCCGCCGTAGAGAGCCATCGTATATTGCCAACCGACAACCTCATTGCCATTGCCTAAAGACTCAACCAAATGCGGCGTGAAATAGGCCACTAGACTGCCGCCAGAAAACGCACCGATAAAACGAAAACTGGTTAATGCGGTTCGCTCTTGAGTATTTTTAGTGATCACGCCTAATAACGCGCCGTAAGGCACATTGATAAAGGTATAGGCAAGCATCATAAAAATGTATGTTCCATACGCCCAAATGAGCTTGTTCGCATCATTTAGGTCTGGCACGGTGAAGGTTAAAATTCCAGCCGCTACCATTGGTAGTATCCCCCACAGTAGATAGGGTCTAAATTTTCCAGCCTTAGTTTTAGTGCGGTCCGCCAATGCGCCCATCAAGGGATCAGAAAAGGCGTCGATTAATCGAGTGACTAGCATCATCGTGCCGACAGCCGCGGCAGGCAACCCAAACACATCGGTATAGAAGATAAACAGAAAAACATCAAAAACCCGCCAATAGAAATTAGAGGCGACATCGCCACATGCATAGCCAATTTTCTCTCTTAATTTAAGTGCCATTAGTCCATCCCTTTTATTATTGTTGTGATGCCATCTTCAATTGATTTATTTGCAATACAGCGCAAAACAAACAAAGCTATGTAAGCGCTTACATCCTATCGTGAATTTGTTTAAATAAAAAGCACCCGCTTTAAGTTTCATTAAAATAATATTATAATCGTTATATATCAAGACTTAATAAGTAAGCACTATGTGTTGGGTAATATTTAACTAAACAAAAATAGTAAGATAATCACAGAAAACGTAAAAAATTGATTGATCTCCTTTTCGGATTCACTTAATGTAAATGAAAGCGCTTACATACAGTAATTGAAATCGACGTCAGCGGTTCCGTCAAATTCAATTTTTTGCTCAGAAAATATAACCACTATAAATAACGCTTGTTACACATGACTGTTGTAATAACAGCATAAATACGCAAGTCCCTAAATCTTACATTTAGGGTTGGTGGCTTATAAGAAAGCAACACTAAGATTAACGTGTAAGCGCTTACACGAAATAAAACATACAATAATAATCGAAGCTAGGGGACAACATGAAAAATAACAAGGTATTCACCAAAACTCGGATAGCGGCCAGTGTGACTGCTATTTTATCGTTGACAGGGATCTCGTCAGTATCTGCTGCCGACGCCAACGCTAAGCAAGCGAAAAAAGACGTGGAAGTCATCTCGGTGACGGGTATTCGCTCAAGCATTCAAGAGTCGACACGCTTAAAACGCGATGCTTCTGGTGTTGTTGACGCAATATCTGCTGAAGACATTGGTAAGTTCCCTGACACCAATCTCGCCGAGTCGTTACAACGGATCACGGGTGTATCGATTGATCGCTCTAACGGCGAAGGTAGTAAGATTACCGTTCGTGGTTTTGGTCCTGACTTTAACATGGTGACCCTTAATGGCCGTACAATGCCTGCTTCAAGCCTGCCTGCTGGCGGCGAAGTTGCAAACTCCCGTGCCTTTGACTTTTCAAACCTAGCGTCTGACGCCGTTAAATCAGTCGCGGTCTATAAAACGGGTAACGCGAGTATCGCTACCGGTGGTATCGGCGCGACGGTCGATATCGTGACAGGTAAACCACTAGACAACCCAGGATTTCACGCCAGTTTCGGTGCAAAAGCACAGATGGACACTACCAACCGTGTTGGCAGTGACATTACCCCTGAACTTTCTGGTTTATTAAGCTGGACTGACGAAGATGAAGTCTTTGGCGCATCAGTAACCTTTAACAGTCAAAAACGTGATAATTCAGCATCCGGTGCGTTCGTTAATCAATGGCGTACTTCAGCCTACGATGGCACGATCCCACAAGCCGCGGATGATATTACTCTGACTAATGAACCTGACATTGGTCAGCTTTACTCAATGCCTTCAGATTTGCGTTATTACGTGGCAGATCGCGAACGCGAGCGTACTAACGCTCAATTTACGTTCCAGTTCCGTCCGTCTGAAAAATTAACGGCAACGCTCGACTACACCTATTCAAAACAAGACTTATTTGAAGCACGCGCCGAGCAATCAATCTGGATGGATACTTATAAATCTCATCTAGGTTTCGACGACAATGAAGTCGCAACACCAACGGACTACCAAGAAGCCCGTGGCGACCAACCACCACGAGATTTAGGACTAGCATTACAAGAGCTCAACCAAGTTAATGAAAACAAATCGCTTGGTTTTAATCTGGTATACGAAGCAACAGACGAGCTAACCGTAACGTTCGATGCTCATAATTCTACCGCAGAGAGTTCACCCGATGCGCCGTACGGCAGCTGGCTAAACACTGGACTTGGCGCTAACATCTCCGCTGGTCAAAGTGTTGATTTTTCTAATGACTTCCCAACCATGGGCATCACCTTCGACGATTGTAACGCTGACCGTGCTTTAAACTGTAATCAGACTCTCGACCAAGACGATGTCGGCACCTCTATTCTTGATATGCGCCGCGCGACTCAAGAATCAGAAATCAGTCAGTTCCGCTTAATCGGTAACTACGAATTTGACGAAGGTAGTATCGAATTTGGTGTTGAGTCTCGCTCAATGGAAAGCCATTCACAACAAAGCTTAACGCGCCACACTATGGGTAACTGGGGTGTTGAAAACCCAGGTGAACTACCAGAAGGTTACCTAACACCTCTTGATTTCACCGCTGAAATTGATGGCTTTGATACGTCAGGCGCATTTAGCCAAGGTTTCACCGGCGATGCTGCGCAAGTTGGCGAATGGGCTGCTCAGCAATACGGCTTCGACCTAGTTGCCGATGGTGCAAATGCTACCGACCGTTCCATTAAAGAAGACGTTACTGCTGCCTTTTTCCAATTGAAGCTCTCAGGGGAATTAGCTGGCAAACCTTACAATATTTCGACCGGTCTCCGCTTTGAAAGTACCAAGATCAGATCGTCTGCTAATGTTGCTCTGCCAAATGCCGTAGCGTGGGAAGGTAATAATGACTTTAACGTCCGTTTTGGTAGCGAGATGCTGCACTTTGCAGATAGTGCCAGCTACGATCACATGTTGCCAAGTTTCGACTTCGATATAGAGTTACGAGACGATGTTGTAGCACGTTTTTCTTATAGCAAAACGATTGCTCGCCCAACTTACGATCAAGTCAGTGTTGCAGACCTTAACGTTTCAGGGCCAAGTTCGCCAACGCAATTAGCGGGTGCGCAGCTTGGTGGGGCATCGACTGGTATCGTTGGTTTACTGCCGCTCGAATCAGCTAATATAGACCTTTCATTAGAATGGTACTTTGATGAAACAAGCTATGTGTCTATCGGTTACTATGAAAAACGTGTAAACAACTTCGTTGGTCGTGAGCCAGTCATTAGAAATGTTTACGGACTACGTGACGCAACCGCCGGTCCACGCGCGATGGCGGCAGAACAAGCCTTAGTCGACTTAGGGTTAGAAGTGACCGATACCAACCTCTTCGCGATGGTTGCAGCGACTGAGAATGGTGTGGCGTTTAACTCGATGACACCAGAAGCATTTGAAATAGAATACGATGTTCTACCAAATAGTGATGACCCACTGATGGAATTCAACGTCGCTGAATTTGTCAACAACCAACAAGCTACGATCGATGGTTTTGAAATCGCGGTACAGCACTTCTTTGGCGATAGCGGTTTTGGTTTACAGGCCAACTACACCACCGTCAATGGCGATATTGGCTTTGACAACAATGGCGACCCAGGCATCACTCAATCTGCACTTGTTGGGTTAAGCGACACGGCTAACTTAGTCGCCATGTACGAAATGGATGA
>Ga0105356_10003524_pt1 | contig 15371 bp, 12 predicted proteins | sample GOMGulsemesocosm_3_FD_83502 | JGI IMG/M metagenome (GOLD analysis project Ga0105356, IMG submission 83502) | Methane-oxidizing microbial communities from mesocosms in the Gulf of Mexico - GOM9D Gulf of Mexico | ecosystem: Environmental > Aquatic > Marine > Cold seeps | place: Gulf of Mexico...
AGATAAAATGGAAAAGCGGGTAGAGTTTGATTTGGAATACATCAACAACTGGTCATTGTGGCTGGATATAAAAATACTGGTTAAAACGCCGTTTACACTGTTGGCGAAAGATATTTATTAGAGTAGCTAAAAGGCTACAACAAAGCCCCCTGATATAGGGGGCTTTGTTGTTTTAGGGGATAAAAGTGAAAGTAACTGTTTTTGGCACCGGCTACGTCGGCCTAGTACAAGCTGCTGTATTGGCCGACGCTGGCCACAATGTATGTTGTGTCGACATAGACCCAACAAAAATTGAAAAGCTACGTGATGGCATCATCCCTATTTATGAGCCGGGCTTGGCCGAGCTGGTTAAGCACAACTACCATGACAGCCGGTTAACATTTACCACCGATGCTAAAAAGGGGGTAGAGCACGGCGATATTCAATTTATCGCCGTAGGCACCCCGCCAGATGAAGACGGCGCTGCCGACTTGCAATATGTACTAACAGTAGCCAAAACCATAGCCGAGCATATGAATGCTAAAACAGTGGTGGTTAACAAATCGACAGTACCCGTAGGCACCGCCGATAAGGTGCAGCTAGCTATTACCAATGGCTTACAGCAGCGCAACAAAAACTTTGAATTTACGGTGGTTTCCAACCCGGAGTTTTTAAAAGAGGGCTCTGCAGTAGCCGACTGCAAAAGACCCGACCGCATAATAATAGGCACCAATTCAAAACAAGCCGAAGAGCAAATGCGTGAGTTATACGCCCCCTTTAACCGTAACCATGAAAAAATCATAGTTATGGACATAAAAAGTGCCGAGCTAACCAAATACGCTGCCAATTGCATGTTGGCCACCAAAATCAGTTTTATGAATGAAATGGCCAATATCGCCGAGCGCGTTGGTGCCGATATTGAGCAAGTACGCCACGGCATAGGCTCCGACCCACGCATAGGCTACCAATTCATCTATCCCGGTTGTGGCTATGGTGGCTCTTGCTTCCCTAAAGATGTACAAGCCCTGGTACAAACCGCTGAAAACAATGGCTACAGCTCAGAAATTTTAAAAGCCGTAGAGGCCGTTAACTACCGCCAAAAAAACAAACTGTACGAATATATATGCCAGCATTACGGCGTAGAGCAAAACCTACCCGGCTCGCTAGCGGGTAAAACCTTTGCCTTATGGGGCTTGGCGTTCAAACCCAATACCGACGATATGCGCGAAGCGCCTAGCCGAGTATTAATGGAAGCCCTATGGGCAGCTGGGGCCAAGGTACAAGCCTATGACCCAGAGGCCATGGAAGAGACCCAGCGTATTTATGGCTCAAGGGATGATTTGGTGTTGATGGGGACTAAGGAGACGGCATTAAAAGGTGCGGATGCCTTGGTGGTTTGTACTGAATGGCAGAGCTTTAAGGCGCCAGATTTTGAGGTGATTAAGTCAGAATTGAAAAGCGCGCTTATTTTCGATGGGCGTAATTTATTTGATGCCGCGCGCATGAAGCCCAAGGGCTTTGTTTATAGATCGGTTGGGCGGTAGACGAAAATTATGAACCATTTTATTACTAACACATTACCTATGTTTTTGTGTTTTTTTTGGGGCGATTTCAATTCTCCCTGCGATAACTCGTGGAGAGGGCATGCTTTATGAAAAATGATTTGGATATGCAAATTAGCGAAGAGGGGCTTAGATGTACGGGGCAGCCTCATGTTTTGTATTTAACAAAGGTATACCCGTATCCGCCTGCGACAGCGGGAGACGCAGTTTACAGCAAAGGCATAGTTGAGGCGCTTGCTTACGTATGCAATATAACTGTCATTTGTGCGGACAGTAGTGCTGCGACGCGAGAGAGCCCAAGGATTGATTGGCATATAATTGGGCCAGAAAAAAGTGGGCAGGTAGGTTCTATATTGTCTAGGTGGCCACTAATTGCTTGGAAAAATGCTACACGTAATTTTGAATCTGAGCTAGCGAGGCTACTAGAAAAGCGGTGGGATGCTATTGTTTTGGATAACCTGGGCTTGGTGCATGCGCTGCCGAGAGTTAAAGAATATCGAGAAAAGAATCCTGCTACTCGTTTGGTCTATATTTCGCATGAACATGAGTTTCCTACACGCCGAGCCAAATACGATAGCTACCGTTTGAATCTTCCTAAGCGATTAGTGGCTAGCCGTGACCTGGATAAGGTTCGAAATAGTGAAGAGGATTTGATTAGGTGTTGCGATATCGTAACAGTAATAAATACCTCTGACCTTAAGCCGTTTCGTGAAATAGCACCTGAAAATAAATACCTATCACTGATGCCAGGCTACAATGGACCAGTAGTAAAAAAACGAGAGATTAATAAAGATGTACTTCGTAGGGTGCTTCTTCTTGGGGGGCGCCAGTCAGAGCAAAAACGCCAAATACTATTGGATTGGATGGCTGTTGCTTATGGGCCGTTGAAAACGGCCGGTATAGAAATGGTTGTTGTTGGTGATATGGACGATAGTCTGCGTCAGATCCTAAGTAAAGATTATCCGGACACACAAGTCCTGGGTTTTGTCGATGATTTAGGCGTCCTAATTAGCTCTGCCCGTATGGGGCTTATCGTTGATACCGTAGGAGGCGGATTCAAAATGCGATTGTTATCGCACGTTTTTCAGCGCCTGCCTATTGTTGGGCTGGGTGATGCTATTGATGGTTTACCAACTTCGGAAGGACAAGGATATCTGGGGGCTAGTGATCTGCATGCACTTGTAGGGTTGGTTTGTGAAGTGATTGAGGATGTTGGGCGTCTTAATGCATTGCACGAGACTGCCTTTGACCACTGTGCGAAGTCTTATTCATGGAGCACACGGGCTGCGGCTTTTGTAGGTGCAATCACAGGCAATACAAGCGAGCTTTTGTAATGATTAAGGCGGCTAACGAGAATAGACAATGTAAGTTGCCGCGCTGTTTTTATGGTTTATGTGAAAAAATATTTATTGGCATTCAATTTCATTTGAGTTGGGGCTTACATTGATGGGGCTGAAGATGATTTCACATAAGATTGCGATACATCCGCGTTATGAACAGGTTTCTGCAAGCTTTTGGGCCCTGCTTGGCTTGGCTGGGCCAACTTTTTTACAGCTAGTTTACATGGTTGTCGCTGCACGAGTGTTAGGTGCCGAGTTGACAGGTAATTTTTTTCTTATTGTTTCTGTAGCATTAATTGGGTCATCCTTTGTTGGTCTAGGTGCTGGTGGGGTGGTGATGCGAGACGCTGCGCGAGATACGGCTAAAGCCCGTATAGCGTATGGCCAGGCTCAGGCGATGTCGTATGCTACCTTTCCTATACTGCTTCCATTCGTAGTCGTTTGTGCGTGGCTCGTTACCAAGGGGCAAGTGCCGCTCTGGGTTGTCACCACCGTCGTCGCATCAGATTTGCTCGCCGCGCGATTGATGACTACTTCTTGGTCGCTATTTGTGGCTTTGGAGCAGCAGGTGCGGGCGTCGTTGCTTATTTGCATGATGCCATTGGTTCGCTTAGGTGCTGTTTGCCTGACTGCTTTGTTTTCGAAGGAACAGCACCTCGCGGTTTTCGGAATAATATATTGTATCGGTAGCTTCGCTGTACTCTTAGGTGCGCTATATTATGTGAAAATTAGGGTTGGGAAGTCTCCGATATCTTTAGCTGGATTTGATCGTTCCACCGGCATTAGTTTTTCGATGACTTGGCTAAATGCAGCAGTACAAACTGAAAGTGATAAATTAATTCTTGGCTTGCTATCGACACCTTCAACGGTTGCTGTTTACGCAATTGCTTCTCGCCTAATGGACGGGGCTGCAATGCCCCCTCGGGCACTGAAAATTTCTTTTCAGTCTCGCTTGTTCAGAGAGGGAGAGTTGGGGCATGCCAACTCTTATCGTTTGATACTTAAAATATTACCTATGGCGGTTTTTTATGGGTTTGTGATCTGGGCATTTTTTTGGTTGACGGCCCCGCTGATTGCCGAAATCTTTGGTAGGGAGTTTTCGGCCTTAGCTTCTATCCTACCACTTTTAGGTCTCCTTCCGTTAATAAGGGCCTTTTCAGATTATGGGGCAGAAATTTTCCTTACTTCTGATCGGCCGGAACTACAGGCAATAATACAAACAGTTGGCACCATGTTGCGAATTGTACTTGGTTTTTTATTGATTGGGTTGTTTGGGTTACAGGGGGCAATGGTAACGGCAATTTTAGTCGGTACGATAACAGGAACTATTCTTTGGGGGCTGGCATGGAAAATGAATGGAACCCATAAGTTAGAGGCATAAGAGTTTTTAATGATAATCGATTTTGAAGATGATAAAGGGCCGACTTCATTTGATTGCGATGTTGCAATTGTTGGGGCTGGAGCCGTTGGTCTGTTAATGGCGGTTGAGCTTGCTGATCAAGGTGTTGATGTCCTCCTTATAGAGGGAGGTGGGGCTAGTATCAGTGCATCTAATCAAGATCTGAACGAAGCCGTTATTAGCGGGAGAGAAATGAGTGGATTGCAGAATGCGCGATTTCGCCTTTTAGGTGGATCAACCAATTTTTGGGGAGGACAAATTCTTCGTTTCGACGCGGCGGTCTTTGAGCCGAGGCCGTGGTTGGGCAGTAAAGGTTGGCCATTTGGTCGTGTAGAGCTTGATTTTTATTACGACCGGGTCGCTCGTTTGATGGGGCTAGAGGATGATTTTTCTGATGCTGAGCTTTGGCTGCGGGCGGGTATAGTCCCCCCAGACCTAGGGCCTTGCTTAAGGCCATTCTTGACACGTTGTCTGTTAAATCGAAGTACAGCAGATGTATTTAAAAATGAATTGGATGGGGGGAGTTTTCGAACACTTGTTCATGCGAATGTTGTAGCTTTATCGTCTTTGAATGAGGGGCGACAGGTCAACGGCCTAGTTATTCGCTCTCTCACTGGGCGTGAAGGAACAGTGAATGCAAATAAAGTGGTTCTGGCGTGCGGAACGGTAGAGATAGCCCGGCTTCTGTTAAGCCCTCTTGCGAGCGGAAGCGAGCCGGTTTGGTCGGATAACCCATGGGTTGGTCGGGGTTTTGTTGATCACTTGGAAGCAATTGCTGGTAAAGTAAAGCTCTTGGATAAGAAAAAGTTTCATAATATATTTGACAATATTTATATTAATAACATCAAGTATTTTCCAAGAATAAAATTCTCTATTGAGGGGCAGATGTCAACTGGCTCGCTTGACATAGCTGGGCGTTTCGAATTTCGATCGCAGTATAAGGAACACCTTGCTAATTTAAAGTTGTTTGTTCGATCGTTGTTGAACGGTCGCCGGCCGGAAAAAATCACCAAACTCCCCCTATATTTAGTTGCGCTATGGAAAGTTTCAGTTCCATTAATCTGGCGTTATTTGAAATCGAAGCGGGCATATAACCCAGCTGACGGTGGAGTTGACCTTGTAATGATGTCAGAGCAGATGCCGACGCCGGACAGTAGGATTGTTTTAGCTAGGGAGAAAAATAAGCTGGGAATGATGAAGGTAGATGTGAGATGGAAAATAGCAGATGGAGAACTGGAAACAATGGCTTCGTTTGCAGAGAAATGTAAGGAAGAGTTTGCGCGGCTTGGTCTTGCTGAGATTGAAATAGATCCGTTATTAATCGCACGAGACGAAAAGTTTATGAATGGAGTTCTAGATTACTATCATCAAATGGGAGGTGCGCGGATTGGCGATGGCCCGAATGAAGGTGTAGTCGATGCAGATCTCAAAGTCTATGGCACAGAAAATCTTTATGTTGGTGGTGCTGCAGTTTATCCGTCTACAGGTTTTGGAAATCCAACCTATACAGCCATGGCGCTGGGCCTTCGCCTTAGTGACCATTTAGTAAGAGATAATGCATGAAAAAAATAAAAATTCCTGGTGGCGCTACCACCTCTAAGCTTGGTTTTGGCGGAACTGTTCTAAAAGGCGGGTTTGGACGAAATGAAAATTTGAAGCTGCTAAATGATGCATATGAAGTTGGATTCCGGCATTTTGATGTAGCACCCTCTTATGGATTAGGGGTGGCAGAAAGCATACTTTCTAATTTCATTGGAAACGTTCGGGAGTCAGTGACCATTACAACGAAGGTGGGTTTGCCTCGCCCGAAAAATTCTGGTGCGCTAGCGCAGTTGCGAGCTATTACTCGCCCTTTTATTTCTTTCTCACCGGCCCTAAGGAAATTTCTTGGTAAGAAAGTGCAGCAGGTAAGCGGCAGCGCTAAAACACAATTTGACCTAGAGTTTGTACGCAGCTCCGTTGCCGAAAGCATGCGGGAGTTGCGAACCGATTATGTAGATGTACTTTTGCTACATGAGATAACACCTAAAGATGTTACAGATGAATTACGGTGGTATCTAGAAAATTTGGTGGAAAAAGGGGTCGTTTTAAGGTACGGAATTGGTTCATACCGACATGAGGCTGAAGCCACAATGCATGCTTGCCCGGACCTTACAAAAGTTATGCAAACTTCATGGACAGTCGGTGATTCCCCGCTGGACTTTGTGTCGAACGTACCTTTCATGATTACTCATGGAGCATTGCGGCAGATGTCTGTGTTGAAATGTTGGTTGAATGAAAAGCCCTCACGAGTAGCGGCACTTTCTGAAGATATTGGTTGTGATATTGAAGATCCAGAGATTCTTGGTGATTTGATGATGGCAGCTGCCTTGGCAAATAACCCGGATGGTATTGTGCTTATCTCCTCGGCTCGGCCACAACGGATGTCTCGGCATGCAGCGATTTCTAGTAACAAGGAAATGATAAGCGCTGGGCAGCGATTTAACGAGGTAATTACAAAGGGGATGTTGGATGAAAATAATAGATAAAATTGCCTCAGGCGACCTTCCCCTGCGCGTTAGTGACGTTGAAATTTTATAGTAGTGGTAAATAGGTTTGAGGTCATCGAATTAGTTAAGAATCAAGCTATGACTAGAATTTTAGATAAATGATCGTAGGAGAATCCACTTAAAATGAATGATGCTATGATCTTCCACCGCTCTTCGATGGTACTTTTTTTATTTGCAATTTACCTTGTTGGCGCCCACTTGCGGCTATCAGTTTACACCGGCGATAGTATTTTGGTGCCGATGTATTTGATGTTGTTCAGCGCCGCCATGTTGGGAGTTTTGTTTTTAATTCCGTTGCTGAAACACACAGGCTTTAGTCTTAGTTTTTTTTCTGCATTCGTGCTAACACAACCGGTGCTAACATTAGCGCCGGAGAGCGTATCTATTGGAACTTTTCTAGGGAGCTTGCAGCTATGGGTTTCTGTAGTTTCGGCCTTAGCTGTCATCTACGCATTGTCTACTATTGACCGTGTTCGATTAAGAAAGCTTCTAATTATAATTTGGTGTGTTTTTATTGTTCTAGCTGTCATCGAAAGTGCTGGATTGAAGCCTCTGTTCGACCTGGTTAGAGAAATACTGTATTCGGGTAGTGATCGTTTCGTCTATTTTTCTGATCAACGCGACCTAGAAATTTATGGTCGTGTGAGAACAACGGTCTTTGCGAGCGAACCTTCATTTCTTGCTGACACCCTATCCGGAATTATACTGATGTTTTTTTTCCTGGACCCTCTGCGAGGCAGGTTAAAATCTTGGGTTGTTTTAGGGGCTATGTTCGCCCTAAGCTTTACCTTGTCGCCAAGTTTCAAAATGTTGTTTTATCTTTTGGCCGTGCTCGTTTGGCAATTCTGGCCTAATAATCGTAGAAGAGTACTGATACTTTTATTTGGTTTGTTTTTCATAGGCTTCTTATTGTTAATTTTCATGGGGCCAATTTCAGACCTGATTTACAAGTTTCTAGGTAGCCATTTAGAGAGTGGTAGTTTCTATGGTCGTATTGCAGTAGGTCCTGTTGTGGGGTGGGAGGCTTTAATAACTTATCCGATTTTTGGTTATGGAATTGGGAATGATGGAGGGTTGTATCCAATAATAGCGCAAGCTTGGCAGGATAGCGGTGCATTTAACATTTTTCCGTGGTTCATAGATTTTCCTGCAACTGACCTTATGACAAATGGGTTCTGGTGGCAGTGGACATTTATGGGTGTTGTTGGCGGTATTATTTTTACAAAATTGATCATGAAATTGTTGGCTAGGATAGGTGTTGTATCGCCGTTTCGTACTGTCGTGTGTGTATGGATCGTCTGGTACGGCGGTTTCGCTTTTGTGGATCCGTTAAGTTGGTACATAATTGTGATTTTTTCAATTGGGTCTACTAGAGCTCTTAATGAAAAGTACAACAATCAATACCAAGATGAGGCAACACCTTGAGAAAATTACAGCAGATTATAGTGTTGCTTCATGCATGTAGTCGATTGTCGCCACGCATGATTGTTTTCATGATCCGGCGTATATTAAGAAATCGTTTGGCTACTGTTTTCCGCCAATCTTATCGGAAACGATTGGGGGCCATTGAAGATAGACTTCCTAAAATTGGGGCTGATGTTGATTCGAATCCAGCGCTGGAACGAATGGCTGAATTTTATTGCGCTGAGTATAATGAGATGGCCGATAATGCAGTTTTGGGAAAAATAAGCCTATATGGAAAACTAGTAGATTTCAAATCTCCTACTGATGTTAATTGGAACCACTATCTCCCGGAAGAAGGTGATCACCAGATGTGGCGAGTTAAGTTGGCACACATGGGTTATGTTTGCCCAATGTTAGTTAATGGAGAAGCTTGCGACTATGCGGCGGTTGCTGAATTAATCGATGGGGCGCGACGCGGCACAGATATGACTGCCGCTGGGGCCTTCGGCTCTTTTTGGTTTCCTTACGCTGCTTCGCATAGAATTTTAGCTATTGGGTCGGGGCTAATGATGGCTAGATCAAAAGGCACGCTACCTCTTAAAACGGAAGCGGCCGTAATTGATTTTTTACGTCTAAATGCTGCATTTGTACTGGATAATATTGAACATGAATTACTAAATAATCATGTTGAGCGAAATTTAGCAGCGCTCTGTCTTTATTTTAGCTGTGTTGACGCCGTTCCTGCCACCATAGCAAAAAGGTTAGAATGTGACATTAAGTTCCTTATTGAAAAGACGGTGTTAGGGGATGGCACTCAAGTCGAGCGTTCTCCAATGTACCAGGGCTTAAGTGTGGCATCGCTAGAAGTTATGGCGCAAGCGCCGTTTTTATCAAAAAATCTCAGGCAGATTTTGTTGGCTAAAGTAAAATCTGTTCGTAGAGCTTTTGCGATTTTATGTCATCCGGATGGGAAAGTGGCGCTGTTCAATGATGCTTGGCATGGAGAAGTGCCGCTATGGCGCGGTCCTAAAGCCCCTGATGGCCGTTCACTCCTGGCAGAAGGGGGGTATGGTCGTTTATCTCAGGGGAATAATGTTTGCTTGATGGACGCAGGCCCCATAGGGCCCTCTTGGAATCCGGGGCATGGTCACGCTGATTTTTTGTCTCTTGAAATTTCATTGAGAGGAGAGCGTGTCGTAGTAGACCCGGGAACTTCTCGTTATAACACTGGTGCAGAGCGCGCCAGAGAGCGTAGTGCCGCTGCCCATAATGGGCCGATTTGGCAGGGATTTGAACCGGTTGAATTCCTTAGTTGTTTCAAAGTGGGGCGTTTGGCCGCGGCACAGCTAATTGAGGAGGAGTTTTTACCAGCGGATACAATTGCTGGCCTCTTCTGCTCTAAACTTGGAGTTATAGGCCGAATGGTACGTCACTACCCCGGAGTAGGTTTTTTAGTTGCTGACCTTTGGGTGGGGAAGGCGCCTGGACAGGTAACTTGGCTTGTTCCAGCTAGTTGGGGGGTTGAATCCAGGCCGTTGGGTTTTGTCTTGCGTAGCTTGGAGGGGAATATGGAAGTATTCATATCTTCTTTGTCACCGCTTGATTCCGTCGTTAATTCCTCGTCGCATTGGGCCAATTCCTACTCTCGTGTGGAAGCGGCGCATGAGTTATGTTTTTGGCCTCGATATAGTGAAAAATCACAGTCACTTTTAACTTGGGTTGGTTATGTTCCCGAGGAAGGTGACATCAAAGAAGATGGTATGGAATTGCTGTCTCGACTTAAAATCATAATTAGTAAAACGTAACTTAAATGTCAATTTTGGCTACGTTTTGACTAATTTATTCTCACGGAGAATTAATGTGACAATCTTTATTGTGCTAGGTGTCGTAGCTTCATTCTGTGCGGCTTTCCTTATTTATCCATATTTCCTTTACCCTAAATTGCTCAAGTTTTTCGCGACTGACGATGTTGATCGCTGTGAGGGTGCGTGGTCCAGTATTACTCTTGTATTCTGTGCCTTTAATGAAGAGGGTGTGGTAAAGGAAAAGCTAGATAATATTGAACTATTGAAATCTAGGCACCCAGATATTGAGGTGTTGGCATTTGACGACGGATCTACAGATGCCACATATGACTTACTTGCAGCTAGACCAGACTTGATTAGGGTTTTCCGTGGTGGTGGGCGTAATGGTAAAGCTTACGGTATGAAATTATTGGCAGGCCATGCATCTGGCGACGTGCTAGTTTTTACTGACGCAAATGTTTTTTTAGCCCCGGAGGCGCTAGAAAATTTACTTGCTTATTATGCCGATGCAAAAGTTGGTGGGGTATGTGGTTCCTTAAAGTATATCGGTGAAGATGAGTCGTCGACAGCTGCAGTGGGATCGGCTTATTGGCGGCTTGAAGAGTATCTTAAGAAAGAGGAGTCTCGTACGGGTAATGTTATGGGTGCTGATGGCTCTATTTTCTCTATTAGGCGCTCACTCTATCCTGACTTTCCAGATTCTGTTCTAGATGACCTGACAGTTTCTATGGCAGTTGTGTTTTCGGGGAAGCGCCTTATTAAAGTAGAGGATGTTATAGCTTATGAAAGATTAGTGACAAAAAGAAATGAGGAGTTTTCGAGAAAAGTAAGGATTTCCACACGAGCCTTTCACACTCATTTATATTTGACTCCCCAGCTTCATGAAATGGCGGCAGTCGATAAATTCAAATACTTATCTAGGAAGTATGTTCGCTGGTTCGGCGGCTTATTTTTATTAATTGGCGCTATTTGTAGCGTAGGTATAGTTTTGATGTATTCCCTTACGTTGGGATTTGTGGTGGCTTTTTTAGGAGGTGCGACTATCTATTGGGGTGCGGTATCAGCCAAGGGGAAAGTGTCTGCCGCCGTTGAGATCGTAATCGCCTTGGTAGCAACTTTTCTGGGTGTCTGTCGAGCTATAAGCGGTAAAACTCAAACCATATGGAATCCAGCTAAATCACGCTAATTATATCCGGTTGTCCCTTAGCTACTAGTATTCTAAATAATGGTTATATTATTAGTTGGTATGAATGTCGTAAAGAATTTTTCCTGACGATAGATGCCTTGCGTGACTGGAAATTAAAATTTGTTTTGGCCCCTATTATGAAGAATGCTAATTGATCGTCTGGAAAAATATTCCCGTTCATGTAGGTGCCATAGGCAGAGGGTAATCTCTCTGTAAAGAAAACTCATAAGGAATGCAGAATGCTATCATCCAATGCTGATCATAATGGACCTCAGGTTCCCGCTCTGGGCCTTGGCTGCTCGCGGTTAGGGTCGATTATGGGGGCGTCTAAGCGCGAGGCGGAAGAAGTTATAGCGCAGGCTGTTGATCTTGGGGTTACCTTTTTTGATACGGCTTCTAGTTATGGTCAGGGGGATAGTGAACGTATTTTGGGGCGTATTGTTGGCGCGAATGATAAAGTTTGTATAACAACTAAGATTGGGAAGTTGGTACCATTACGAGCGAGGGTTCTACAGCCGGTTAAGGGTATCGTTAGAATGTTAGCTCGATATTCGAATAAGGCCGGGACTTCGGTAAAACAATCACGTGGCGGGACTCTACCTGTGTGTTTTGAGACTTCATTTCTAGAGCGCGAATTAGATAGTAGTCGGAGGCGGCTTGGCTTGAGTTGTATTCCAATGGTTATGCTACACAGTCCATCTGCTGCAGTTTTGCTAAGAGGTGATGCCGTCGATTTTCTGGAAAAGGCACGTGGGAGGGGCACGCTTCAAGTTGTAGGGGTAGCTGTTGATGATATTGAAGCGGCCGAAGCGACCCTTCGGGATACTCGTATCACTGCTGTTCAAGTACCATTTTATGAAAACGATGAGGTTATGGCTGAGTGGGCGGTTCGAGCCAAAGACGCAGGGAAGTTAGTGGTCGCACGTGAAATTTTTCACGGTATTCAGTCTGTTCCGGATGCCAGCAGCCATATTAGGCGTAATTTACAGCGTGTTTTCAGTAGCGAAGGCGTTAGTGTTTCACTGGTAGGTACTACTAAGCCTGAGCATCTCTCCGAGATCATGGCCATTGCTCAAGCAGGCTGAAGGATTTTTTAGTAGCACATGATTTGCGTCTTAAAAGACGCTTATTAGGCTTTAATTAGGTTTTAATTAACTATGAATATTGCATTTATTGGTTGCGGTTTTGTCTTCGATATATATATGAGAACAGTTCGTGCGCATCCTGAGCTGAAGGTATGTGGTGTTTACGATACTGATGTAGAGCGCTCGTCAAAGGTTGGGGAGTACTATGGCTTTTACATTTACAAAAATTGTGATGAGTTACTTTCGGATGATGCTGTTGAGATCGTCGTTAACCTTACAAATATTGGTTCACATTTTGAGGTTAGTAAGCGGGCACTTGAATCCGGGAAGAACGTATACTCTGAGAAACCATTGACAACTAGTGTGTCTGACTCCAAATACCTTTTTGACCTTGCTAAAAACACAGGTCTTTTATTTTACGGTGCGCCGTCAAACATCTATAGCGATACTGTACGTACTATGATTAAAGCAGTCCAAGATGGAGCGATTGGCAAGCCACTTCTCGTGTATGCGGAGCTAGATGATAATCCGATCCACTTAATGGAATTTGATGAGGTGAAAAGTCCAACGGGGGCTCCTTGGCCATTAGAGGAAGAAATTATAGAAGGATGTACCTATGAGCATGTTGGTTACCATTTGGTCTGGATCTGTGCTTTGTTAGGCCCCGCTGTATCGGTAACAGCCTTCTCAACGGAACTTATTGATAATAAATCGGAGAATTTCCCCCGAAAATCTGGAACACCAGACTACTCAGTCGCTTGTATTCAGTTTGGAAATGGTTCTACAGCCAGAATTACTTGTAGTGTTGTAGCACCACGTGACCATCGTATGCGCGTTATAGGTGATGCCGGGGAGGTCTCGGCAGATAGTTATCGGCACTACCAGTCACCTGTGTATCTCGAGCGTTTTACTAAACGTAGTCTCAGTGCTAGAAAGTTCAAGACATTACGGAAATACGCTGCTTTAGGAAATATTTTTGGTATTGGAGGGAGAAGACTCAAGCTTGTTCGGCATTGGAAGTCACAAGCTACAGAAAGTGATCAGCAAATGAAAACCTCAATAAAGCAGCGCATAGTAGAATGGCTGCGGAGAAGGGAAGTTTACGCTCAGGATAAAATGATAGGTATTGCTGAAATGGCAAGTGCATTAGACCAAGGTAAACAACCTTTTCTTTCTTCGGATTTTCTTATGCATGTCAATGAATTAACGTTAATGATTCAAAGTGCAGGCCCTGAAGGGCTGACGGCTAAACCCACCACTACGTTTTCGCCTCTTGGCGTGGTTCCTGGTGATTTGTATGCAAGCAACAAGTGATAGATTTGTATTTAAATATATGTAACCTGCAGCGCTTTGCAATTTGGAGACTGGGAGATAGATTATGAAAATTTGTATACTTATTGGAGGGGGCGGGTATATTGGTTCCAAACTGTGTGAAAGATTTTTGTGTGAATCCAGTTTTGACAAGTTAATTGTTACTGATATATGTGAACCTAAGAATAAAATTTCTGGCGTGGAATATCATTTACAGGATGTTCGTAAGTTGGTTGAGGTAAGCCTTCCTCGCGACTTAGATAGAGGAAATAGCTGGGTTTTTAACCTTGCTGCTATCCATCGTGAGCCAGGGCACGAAGCGGATGAGTATTTTGACACGAATATTAGTGGCGCAAGAAATGTAAATGAGTTTTTGGACCGGTCTGGAATTAAAAATTTATTTTTTACTAGTAGTATAGCGCCATATGGTCGATCTCGTGAGATGAGGGACGAAACGTCTGATTGTTACCCAGAAACCCCATATGGGATATCGAAGTGGAAGGCAGAGTCAATTCACGAGGTGTGGTTGAAGTCTGGGCAAGAGCGCAGGCTGATTATATGCAGGCCAAGCGTTATATACGGGCCAGGAGATCCTGGTAACGTATTGAGGATGATCATGGGGATTAAAAAGGGGGTTTTTCTTATTCCCGGAGATTCTGGAATTATAAAATCTCATGGATATGTGTATGGTTTGATAGATAGTGTCCAGTTTTGCATGGATAAAAAACAAAAATTTATCCTTTATAACTATGCTGAAAACCCTTGCCTACCTCTTGGTGAAATGGTTCAGGTAACTAAGAGCGAGTTTGGTGTCAGCCGATTTGTACCCAAAGTGCCGTTATTTCTTTTAGTTTTGATTGCTCATGTGATAAAAATATTCATGCCTAAGCATGCTATTCATCCAGTAAGAGTGAGGAAGGCAGCATTTCCCACTAATATAAGGCCCAGTTATTTAATTGATAATAAATTTGAGTTTAAATATTCGTTTCCAGAATCGTTAAAGCACTGGAAAACGATATCGAAATCAGACTTTGAATAACACTGCAAGTTTTAAATTATAGAAGGCTTATAACTATCGCCCTTATTTTAAAGTTGGTGGGTGTAGCCTTAATTATTGATGCTTTCAGGGCTAGATCTGATTCATAAGCCTTTAAGTTACACCAGTTTACACCAGAACGTCGTCAATAGTGGGTCTTGCAAAGCAGTATGGGATTAATTATTTTTTGGCTATACTAATTTTTGTTTGACTAATTTGTGAAGTCCTGTCCGATGCGGGTGGGGGCTCTTACAGCTATTATTATGTCGCCTCTTGTAGGGGGTGATATTTGAATTAAGTGAAGGATTCTATGATTATCCCCGTAGTTATGGCCGGTGGCTCTGGCACCCGTATGTGGCCTATGTCGCGCACCGCTTACCCCAAGCAGTTTTTAAACTTAAACCACAGCAGTTTAACCATGCTGCAAGAAACCCTGGCTAGGCTCGATGGCTTAACGCTGGGCGCCAGTACCATTATTAGCAATGAAGAACATCGCTTTTTAGTGGCCGAAAACCTGCGCCAGCTGGGGCAAGACGCTGCCATTATTCTAGAGCCGGTTGGGCGTAATACCGCCCCGGCTATTGCCTTGGCGGCTTTGAATGCTTTGGCTGCTGCCGATGGGGCCGAATCGCCTATTTTGTTGGTGCTGGCGGCCGACCATGTGATTGAAAATGTGGCGGCTTTTCATAGCAGCATTGCCATTGCCCAAGGCTTG
>Ga0105356_10003525_pt1 | contig 15369 bp, 13 predicted proteins | sample GOMGulsemesocosm_3_FD_83502 | JGI IMG/M metagenome (GOLD analysis project Ga0105356, IMG submission 83502) | Methane-oxidizing microbial communities from mesocosms in the Gulf of Mexico - GOM9D Gulf of Mexico | ecosystem: Environmental > Aquatic > Marine > Cold seeps | place: Gulf of Mexico...
CCCACGTCAATATCGGTTTTATACACATTGGCTAATTTTTCTAACATGCCACGTTGGTGTGATGGGTCTTTATGGAAGACATCAACATTAACGCCCATCAATTGGTGAGCATTGAAATTCGGCAAGGCAACTTTTAGATCTGCTTCGGCGATGGACATCATATCCTTCACCGCATCATTCATATAAATGATATTGAGATTTTCATTGGCCATCATCACATTGGTATTACACACATCCAGCGCTTTACGAATGCGGGTATTTTCTTTTGAGGCTTGCTCTTCTTCGTGTTCTTTTGCCAATACATCGGTTTTATCTAACCATTCAACCACAGTACCTAGACGAAGATTATCATCAGAGAAAATCGGCGTAGCAATTAAACCAAAGGTACGACCACCCACCTCGATTTGAGCTTTATACGTTTGGCGAAGATTGGCTACCATGCCTTGTTGATGGGCAGGATTTTTATGGAAGACATCCATATTGGTACCAATCAAACTGGCGCTATCAAAATTGGGCAATTCTGATTTAATCGCTGCTTCGGCATTTTGCATCATGGCCATAACAGATTTATTGGTATAACAAATCTCGTTATTAATATCTGCCAGCATCACATTGGTATTACATACATCCAACGCTTTTATCAGGCGCTCTGCCTCAATGGCACTAGAGCTAGATCCTTGACCACCCTGTCTGGATAGTTGCAGCCAGCCAACAATAATCGACAAGGCCAAACCCACCACAGCAACAACCACTGACAAACCAACATTCGCGGCGGATATTGCCAGGTACACCAACGCCAACGCTGCTGGGAGAATGGTCAGCGTTGGGATTTTCCAATGTGTTAAACTTTGCTCTTCAGACATGATACTCATCCTATTTGTTATCAAGTTCGCACGTTCTAATAATGTTACTACTTGTTACTTTTTATCTTTTTCTATATCGGCTACTGATTCTTTTGCTGAAGGTTCAGCTGATTCTTTTGCTAATTCTTCCGCTAGATGCAGTACTTTTTTATCAATTGTTAACAGTCGCTGAACATCTAAAAGAATAATCATTGTGTCATCGACTGAAACCAAACTTCGAATAAATTCAGTATTTAAATCTTCAATTAGCTCGGGACTATTACGGGTATCAGAATCACTGATTGAATGCACATCCGATACCGCATCCACTACAATTCCCATCACTCGTTCACCACGTTCGGTTTCAACCTTTAAAATAATCACCACCGTAACTGGGCTATATTCCACACGCTCAAGGTTGAAGCGACTGCGTAAATCCATAATAGGAACGATTGTCCCTCGCAGATTAATAACGCCTTTTATATAATCCGGTGCATTAGGAACAACCGTCGTCGGCTCCCAGCCTCGAATCTCTTGCACAGCAAGAATATCCACGCCGTATTCTTCACCTGCCATAATAAACGTCAGGTACTGCTGTTCATCATCTGAATTAGCACCAGAGACAGCATCATTAATTTTTTGTTGTGCTGCATTTGTCATAATTTACTCCTTTAAGCAGCTTGAGTTTGATCGTCAGAATTTTTTTCAAGCGGTTTATTATTTAATCCCGAAACATCAACAATCAACGCCACCGTACCATCACCTAAAATAGTAGCGCCGGAGATTGAATCAACTTTTTCATAATTCTGTTCGAGACTTTTAATCACAACTTGCTGCTGACCTAATAACTCATCAACAACAATACCAACCTTTTCATTATCCCCTTCGACAACCACTAACATGGCGCCCTCTAAATCTTTCTTTTCTGCGCCCGTATTAAAAATATCTTGCAAGCAAAGAATGGGGATATAGTCATTACGTAATTGCATCACAAACTGGTTACCGGTGATGTTATTCAACATGCTTTTTTCTAATTGAATCGACTCAACAATAGAAACTAACGGGAAGATATAAACTTCTTCACCGACCTTAACTAACTGGCCATCGAGAATGGCGAGGGTAAGAGGAAGACGAATGGAAAAAGTAGATCCTTCCCCAGCTTTAGAGGTCACGTCGATCGTGCCATTAAGCTCGGCAATGTTTCGACGAACAACGTCCATTCCTACACCACGGCCAGAGACATCACTAACAACCTCTGCGGTTGAAAAACCCGCTTGAAAAATTAAATCGTGAATTTGTGCATCCGATAATGTTTCATCTTCGCCCACTAAACCTTTTTCTATCGCTTTGTTTCTAATTCTTTCTTTATTCAAGCCAGCGCCATCGTCTTTCACTTCGATGACGATATTACCGCCATGATGATAAGCATTGAGAGTAATAGTGCCATTACTGGACTTACCATTAGCGGTACGTTCTTCTGCATTTTCTAAGCCATGATCTAAAGAATTACGCACTAGGTGAACCAGAGGATCACCTATTTTTTCCATTACCGTTTTATCTAACTCGGTATTCTCACCGATCATTATCAAGTCAACTTCTTTATCCAATTGCTTACTTAAATCACGAACTAAACGAGGAAAACGGCTAAAGGCAAAACTAATGGGCAGCATGCGAATTTTCATCACACTTTCTTGTAGCTCGCGGGTATTTTGTTCAAGCTGACCAAGGCCCTCTTGCAGACGCTGAACTCGATCCATATCAAATTCTTGGCCAAGCTGACCTAACATAGATTGAGTAATTACCAGCTCACCCACCATATTAATGAGGCCGTCTATTTTATCGATAGAAACTCTAATAGAAGTATTTTCAGCGGCTTTTGCAGGTGTTTTCGCAGCTGCTTTCGTTGGCGCTTTTTCTGTGATTTTTTCTGCTGCATTAGCATCCGCTGCATTAGCAATAGGAGCAGCTGGTTCTAATATCACTTCTGGAATCACTTCTGGTGTAGAAGCTGGTATTGCATCTGGTGCTGCTTTTACTACGGCGGTTGTTTCTTCCGCGCTAGAGTCTGTATTTATGCCAGCAACTTCATCAGCTATTCCAGGTTGCTCAGCACTGAGTTGATTACTCTCGCTTAAACGCTCATAGCGAATATCACAATCATCGACAACCCATTCAAAAATTTCTTCCATATCCGATAATTCAATATCGGCATAAACAAATATCGTCCAAGACAGGTAACACATCTCAGGGTGCATTTCAGAAAAGTCAGGAAGTTTTTCTAAATGAGGAATTACTTTCATCGAACCGTCTGGCTCAGCTTCTGCTAAGTCCTGCAGTTCACGGAACATGCGATAAGGTTCATTACCTGTGCATAATACGTCTTCACAAGGAATGAATTCTATTTTCCAACCCTTGCTATGAGAATCACTTGCTAGGACTGCATCTGTCGCGGCTTCAGCTGTTGAATCTGAATTTGAGTCGGCACTGCTTTCCACCCCAGCTTCCGTACCCGCTAAAATGGCTTCAAATTTAACTTTAAGCTCATCCGCTTGGGCCATATCGGGTTCAGCATGGGCCTGCAGATCACTCAGCAAGCCTCGTAGACAATCAACACAGATCAAAAATAAATCAACGTGTTCCTGCTCAATATCGCGATCGCCCGATCGAATCTCATCTAATAACGTTTCAACTACATGAGTAAAACCTGAGACTTGCATAAAGCCAAAGGTCCCCGCACCACCTTTAATTGAATGCGCGGCACGAAAAATACTATTTATCGTTTCAGCATCAACCTCATTCAAATCCAGCGCTAATAAACTGGACTCCATGATATCCAAACCTTCAAAGCTTTCTTCGAAGAATACTTGGTGAAATTGCGAGAGATCAATACTCATAATAATTAGCCTAAAACTTTCTTAATGGTATTTAGTAGCTGTTCAGGATTAAACGGTTTAACAATCCAACCAGTCGCGCCAGCCTTTTTTCCTGCCATTTTTTTATCCCCTGCGGATTCGGTGGTCAGCATGAGTACGGGTACAAATTTATACTCACCCAACTTACGCAGTTCTGTTACAAACTGAATACCGTCCATCACAGGCATATTTACATCCGACAATACTAAATCGAATTTTTTAGTTTTCGCGATACCCAGTGCTTCACTGCCATCGCAAGCCTCTTCCACATCATAGCCTGCACCTTTTAAGGTGAAGGTGACCATTTGTCGCATCGATGCTGAATCGTCTACCGCTAAAATGGTTGCCATTGGCATACTCCTTCGTTACTACTGCGTAATATATTGTTGTAATTCGAGTGGTTCACTAAGCCCTAATAGCTCAGCAACATTAATAACTGCGGGTGAGGGCTTTATCCATTTAACGGTATGGCCCTGCTGTTTTGAAATGCGAAGTAAATTGAGAATGAGTTGCAGAGATGCGGTATCGCATTGCTGAACATGATCGGCAATTAATTCAATTTGATCTTGTTCCTGTAAAGCGTTTTCTAGCTGGCTGTATAAACTTTCGACCTGCTCAATGGTCATTCGCTCGCCACATTCAATTTGCTTTACCTTTTGCTTTTCCTCTGGCATGTCATTCCATTCCTATTTCCATTTATTCTAAGGATAGACGGCAATTCGAAAGCTGCGAATTCAGATTGTATATTTAAGCCAGTCGGCCTATTTATTTTTTCTAGAGGGGATATGGTGATTTTTTCAATGTGAAATCTGGCGGATAATCGCTAATAATAATCTTGCAGTTGCGGAATTTTGTGCTAAAGATTACGCGCCCTGGCGCTGCGAGCGGCGAATTCATCCATTAACTTCTGGTCTTGTTTTTCTGCCACTGCAGTCAATTGCTGACTGAGTTTTTCAATCAATTTCCGCAATGCTTCAGCTTTTGCTCTGGCTTGTAAATAAACCCGTTTAGCCCCTTCTGCCTGCTGCTGGACTAGATTAATTTGGCTCTCCTGGTGGCCACTAGCCTCTTTAATTTGTTCGATAAAAGCAATTGTATTTTGTATTTGCCCACCTTGAATGGCGACGGCTTGTTGACTGGTTAAGCTCGTGCGGTACTCCATCATATATTGTTCTAACTGACTGAGCTTTTCTTGCTCTTGCACCAGCCGCTGCTGGTATTGTCCCCAAGTCTGTAAGTCTTTTTTTTCTTTTTCTTCTGCCATAGATAAAACAAATTTTAAACGCTTAATTCTTTGCTTACTCATGATGCACCTACACCTACAGCAGAATCGGCATTAGCCGCTTGCGGAACATCGGGTAAAATAAGATTTAACTGTTCTAAACTTTCATCAATTTTGGCGCATTCGTTAAGTTCTTGTTGTAAAAACTTTTGAATCATAGGTATTCGATTAAGCGCTAAATCAAGAGTCGGGTCAGAACCTGCTTGATAAGCGCCGACGCTGACAAGGTCTTTATTCTCCTGGTAGTGAGCATAAAGTTGACGCAGCATTTGTGCTTTACGCAGCCACTCGGGGGGCACAATTTGCGGCATTGCTCGACTAATAGACGCTTCGATATCAATGGCAGGATAATGGCCTTCATCGGCGAGTTTTCGAGATAAGACAATGTGTCCATCCAAAATGGCTCGGCTAGCATCGGCCACAGGGTCTTGTAAATCATCGCCCTCACTCAATACCGTATAAAACGCGGTAATAGAGCCACCACCTGCTTCAGCGTTGCCTGCTCGTTCAACTAATTTGGGGATCTTGGTAAATACCGAAGGTGGATAACCTTTGGTGGCTGGAGGTTCCCCGACCGCTAAGGCAATTTCACGCTGAGCTTGGGCATAACGGGTTAAAGAGTCCATCAACATCAAGACATTCTTACCCTGTTTGCGATAGTACTCTGCTACCGCGGTGCAATACATAGCGGCTCTTAAGCGCATTAACGGCGCATCATCGGCGGGTGAGGCAATAACAACCGAACGCTTCATGCCTTCTTCACCTAGGATCTCATCAATGAATTCTTTTACTTCTCGTCCACGCTCACCAATAAGACCCACCACGGTAATATCGGCTTCGGTAAATCGAGTCATCATACCGAGCAGCATACTTTTACCCACGCCACTGCCGGCAAAAAGACCCAAACGTTGACCTCGGCCCACGGTTAATAGCGCATTAATAGAGCGTAAGCCGACATCTAGGGTAGTGCGAATAGGGTCACGATGCAGAGGGTTAATTTGCTCTCCTTGTAGAGAGCCTTGTTCCGCATGCAGAGGGCCTTTACCGTCTAACGGGCGACCAATGCCATCAACAACGCGACCTAATAACTGAAAGCCAACAGGAACACCATCGGAGCCTGATAGTGGGCTAACCTTTGCACCTGCTTGCAGGCCATCAACCTGCTCAATCGGCATTAAGAAAATGCGACTGCCATCAAAACCGACAACTTCGGCTTCGATATCTTTATCATCTTGGCGCTCGACCATGCAGCGATCGCCCACTTTTACCACAAGACCTTCTGCTTCTAAGGTGAGGCCGACCATGCGAATTAATTTTCCGCAGGCTTTTGCTTGCAACGATAGCTGATCAAGATTAATGCCTTTTAGCTGCTCACTTAAGCTCATGGTGAATCATCTTCTTCAGTATCATCTGCTTCAACATCTTGCTGCTGTTCAATTTCGCCTTGCTCTTCAATATCAATGTCAGCTTCTGAAGCAGAAGCTTTCTCTACATCAAGAGTGTCTTCCGCATCAACCTTCTCAGTTTCAACTTCAGGCTCACCTTCGATATCACTTAGATCCAGCTTTTCACATTGTGATTCAATCAGTGCAAATACTTTTTGCATACGCTCAGCATGACTAAACTCAATAAGAGATTGCTTAGTAACAATACGGGCACTGCCTGTGGTTAATGAATTATCGATATCAAAATGCATTTCACGGCCTGTGCTAGCCAAACCATGTTCTAAATGCAATGCATCTTCAGAGCTGATAAAAATCTGTATGTTTTCAGCGCCACTAGGAAGTTGATCAAGCGCGGATAATACTTTTTGAGTTATTTGATTATCACCCTGCTCTAACTCTCTTTCGATGATGGTTTCACAGGCAGTTTTAATCAATTGAGTTAATACTTGTGGCAGGGCTGAATCTTTTTCAGTCAGGCTTTGCTCTAGCTGTTGAGTTAATTGTGCAAGGTTGGTCGCGGCGAGATTTATTTCTTCCTTACCAGAAGCAAGACCCTCTGCTTCACCTGCTTCAAAGCCGATGCGGTTACCTTCTTGCTTCCCCTGTTTGTGGCCTTCTTCTTTACCGCTAATAAGGCCTTCTTTTTTACCGGCTAATTCACCCTTTTCACGACCTTCATTTAAGCCTTGTAAAAAACCCTCTTCATAACCTTCGTTACGAATCGTCTCAAGCTCTTCTACCGTTATCGGCTCAACAACTTCAACCTCTTCTTCAGTACTTTCTTCTTCAACTTGTTTTTTTTCCTGCTTAGGACCGCCACGCCAATAAGGCAAGTCCCAAGGCTTAATATCAATATCTTCACTACTGCTTTGAAACTCTTCTTCATCACTGGTATTAACGGAATCATTCATAGTATTTGCTGGCAACATGGTTTAAACCATCGCCTCACCGCCTCCACCTAATACAATTTCACCCGCATCTGCCAAACGACGAGCAATGGTAAGAATTTCTTTCTGTGAATTTTCAACTTCACTGACTTTCATTGGGCCTTTCGCCTCAAGATCATCACGTAATAGTTCCGCTGCACGCTTAGACATATTCTTAAAGATTTTTTCTTGTACCGCGTTATCAGCGCCTTTCAGTGCGATCACCAATAGGTCGGTAGAGACTTCACGCATCAAGGCCTGAATACCGCGATCATCTACATCGACTAGGTTATCAAATACAAACATCAAGTCTTGAATCTGAGTGCCCATATCTTCATCGGTTTCTTTAATCTGTTCTAACAGGTCATTGGCAATGGTGCTATCAACCAAGTTAACAATACCTGCCGCAACTTTAACACCACCCATGGTCTGAGTTTGAGTACCCGCTTTACCAGAGAATTGACGCTCTAGAATATCGTTTAGTTCTTGCAAGGCCGCAGGCTGAACTGCTTCTAGAGAAGCAACCCGCATAATAATATCGAGGCGCACTTTTTCATCAAAGTTAGAGAGAATCTCAGCAGACTGGTCGGCATCAAGATAGGAAATAACAATCGCTTGAATCTGTGGGTGTTCGTGACGAATGAGATCGGCTACCTGGCGAGATTCCATCCATTTCAACGAATCCAGACCTGTGGTGCTGCCACCTAATAAAATGCGATCGATTAGAGCCCCTGCTTTATCGTCTCCCAAGGCTTGGGTTAGCATATTACGGATATAGTCATCCGAACCTAGACCCATGCCTGTTTGGCCGCTGACCGCCTCTAAAAACTCGACCACCACCCCTTCAACTTGTTCTTGGCGCACGTCTTGTAAGGTCGCCATAGAAGTACCGACTTTCTGCACTTCTTTTGGTCCCATGTGTTTTAGTATTTCAGCCGCATCTTTTTCGCCCAAGCTCATCAATAAAATAGCGGCACGTTCAACCCGTGAAATATTCGCTAATAGCTCTTGCTGCGTGGCGTTAGCCGGCATTGTATTTTCAGGCATAATATTTTCTCATTACGACTCTTCCTCGCTATTAATCCAAGCAATAACAACTTGAGCAACCCGTGCTGGGTCTTCAGCGATTAAGCCTTTTAAGGCATCTAATTGACGTTCAAAACTTTCAGAAGCACCGGGCAATAAGAAATCATCCGCACCGGATAACGTCACTCTATCTTCATCAAATTCATCTTCTGCATCCGCCAGCTCGTCTAAGCCCAATGCGTCTTCATCGGTTTTTCCTTTATTGGCAATACTGTTAATCGTTGGACGAATAACACCAAAGATCAGTACCAATAAGAATAAGCCTGCTAGCACCTGTTTCATGATTTCCCAGAACCAAGGCTGACTCCAGAATTCAGGGGTACCAAGCTCAACCTCAGTTTTACCCATGAAAGGTGAGTTGATGACATTAACACTATCACCCCTAGCCGCATTAAAACCAACAGCATCCTTAACCAATATTTCTAAACGGTCTAAGTCAGCTTCCTCCCAAGGGACAAATTGAGTTTCACCGGTTTCAGCATTGATCGACTGCTTATCGTTAATAACCACCGCAACGCTTAAGCGATTGATTCTGCCCACCTGCTGCTGTTTATAACTTAACGTGCGATCGACCTCATAATTACGGGTGGTTTCACTGCGCTTATCCATTGGCGTAATCGGCTCTCCCGTTGCGGGATCGATTTGCTCAGGTGCCTCTGCTGCCCCAGGAGGTTGATTCGATAAAGCACCAGGAATTCCCCCTTCATCGCCATTAACGGTTTGCTCATTGATTAACTGTTCGCTGCGCACCGCAATGAGATCGGGATTAAACGTTTCTTCCGATTGCTCCACTACGGTAAAATCAATATCCGCTGATACTTCTGCTTTATAATTTTCAATACCTAATACGGGCTTTAAAATGCTATTAACGCGGGAGCTAATTGAGTCTTCAACACGTTCGGTATATTGCAGTTGTTTGGTGGCTAATAATTCTTGCGTATCGCTTTCTATTTTAGACAGTAAATTGCCTTTTTGATCAACCACCGAAACAGCGCCTTTATCCATTTCACTGATCGACGACGAGACTAGATTCACAATCGCTTCGACTTGATCTTTATGCAAATTAGCACCGGCATATAGTTCTAAAAACACCGAAGCTCTTGGCTTTCTATGATCACGCACAAAGACCGATTGCTTAGGAATAGCAAGATGAACCCGCGCATTACGAATGGCTTGAACACTAGCAATAGTACGCGCTAATTCGCCTTCTAAACCTCGACGATAACGAGCGGTTTCAATAAAGTGACTGGTACCTAAGTTAGATTCGTTATCTAACAATTCAAGGCCTACTGTTTTATCATCAATCAAGCTCGCGGCGGCAAGTTTTAAACGCGCATCGTGTATTTCATCAGCACGCACCATTAAGATTTGCGAGGAAGGATCAATTTCAAATTCAAAACCTTCACGCTGCAAGATCTCTATAATTTCTTGGGCGTTATAGTCTTGCATACGATTAATTAGCGGTTTGTAATTTGGCTCTTTCGACCAAATAAAGATTGCAATCGTCAAGGCAATGGCTAACGCAAAACCACCGAGAATGGCACCCTGACGAACAATGGATAATTTGTTAAAACCAGAAACAACAGGGTGAATATCTTGCTCTAAATCATCAATCGATTCATCTGCAATGATTTCATTATTGGTATCGGCCGCATCTGCTTTTTGAGCAGGATTTGAGGCGGGGTTTGGAGTCGCTACTGCATTAGCCATCTAAGTACGCCCCACTAAACTGGCATATTCATAATGTCTTTATACGCTTCTAACAATTTATTGCGTACTTGAGACATTGCTTGAAAAGACACACTGGATTTTTGCATCGCGACCATTACTTCTGGCAGATCAACATTAGGATCGCCCTGGGTATAACGGGTGGATAAATTGCTGGAATGCATCGCTGTATCATTTACCTGATTAATCGCATTGCCCATCATCTCGCCAATACTTGGGTTGGTGCTAGCAGGCGCATAGCTGGCTGGGTTAAGATCCATTTGATTACCAGGGCGGGTATTCAATGCATTAGCTTGATTGATTAAATCTTGCTGAGTAATTTCATTACGAAACTGACCTGGGTTTAAGCTTGGATTTGAGTGTAGGTTTGGCGTTGATACGGTATTGGAAGGATCTAGCTGACTTCTTTGTTGTTGCAGCTGAGCAGCAAAACTATTTTGTGGAGCCCCCACATTTGAGTTTTGCATACTCGCAGCTTGAGTATTTATTCCTGCTGAGGCGGTAGGATCAGTGGTATTTAACTGCTGACGTACCTGACGCATCTGTAATAAAACAGAGTTGATATCCGCACGATTAACCATAATATTCACCTCAACTTTCTTTCGTAAAATTTGACGTTTTTTGCCAAGCTTTACTTATATTTTTTTGGCGCTTTTGCCTTCTACTCTTCCTTTTTGCAACTTATGGGCCACTTTTCTAAATCTATTAATAAACTATCAACTAGGCCAGCTGAGCTTCAATATCAATGCCTTCTTCACGCAATTTGGCAACCTTGTAGCGCAGGGTTCGAGGGCTAATACCCAATCTCTCTGCTGCGTCTTTTCGACTCGGTTCTTCGTTCAAGGCTTGTATAATCAGCTCAACTTCTCTTTGCTTTAGATCACTGCCGAGGGCATTTTCTGCCGACAAATCGATTACAGGATTTTCTGGCGCTTTTTGCATATTAAATTGACGATTTTTCGGCACAGGAGTGAGAACTAAATCTTCTGCAGAAATCTGACTGCCCTGCTGTAAAATTAATGCCCGCTGCACGGTATTATCTAACTCGCGAACATTACCTGGCCAAGGGTGAGACAATAATTTCTTTTGCGCCTCCGCTGATAATTGCGGTACAGGCTTCTTCATTTTTCCTGCATGCTTTTGTAATAATAATTGCGTTAGCGGTTTTATATCGTCAATACGCTCACGTAAAGGTAACCAATTTAATGGGAAGACACTTAAGCGATAATAGAGATCTTCGCGGAAATGGCCGTCTGCGACATAATCCCCAAGTTCACGGTTAGTGGTAGCGATAATGCGCACATCTAGATCTATCGGTTTTTTACCCCCCAAGCGCTCAACCTGCTGTTCTTGCAGAACTCGCAATAATTTAGCTTGCAGAGAAATATCCATTTCGGTTATTTCGTCTAATAAAAGCGTACCGCCATTGGCCTGCTCAAATTTCCCTGGGGTGGCAGCATAAGCCCCAGTAAACGCGCCTTTTTCATAACCAAATAACATCGCCTCCAGCATATTTTCAGGAATCGCGGCGCAGTTAATAGCAACAAACGGTTGACCTGAACGTTGCGAGTGCTGATGAATATAACGCGCTAAAACTTCTTTACCGGTACCACTTTCGCCAGAAATTAATACCGTAGAATCTGTCACCGCGACTTTTTCGGCAACCTGAAATAACCACTTACTTTCAGAAGATTCAGCAATCGGCGCATCATCAACAACTTCCACAGAAGTTGTTTGATACTTATTAATCAGACTCAATAATTCTTGTACTTCAAACGGTTTCATCAAATAATCATTGGCACCGAGCTGCATCGCTTTAACCGCTTGACCAACATCACCATACGCTGTCATTAAAATCATCGGCAGCCAAGGTTGGTGCTTTTTCACATGGGCCAATAACTGCAAACCGTCCATTTCTGGCATATTGATATCGCTTAACACAATATCCAATGACGACTGAGCAAGAACTTTAACCGCATCAACTCCATTGCAGACATCTTGCACTTGATGCCCTTTCAATATTAAAGAATCAACAATGGCTTCTCTTAGATTCGGATCGTCTTCAACCACTAAAATTTTCATATACATCTCCCATATTTATTTTTAATGGCTAGTTGCCGTATTGGTATCGACTATTGGTTGCGCAGGTAAACGGAAGCTTGCTATCGCACCCTCAGCCCCTGACTCGATAGTAAATTCACCATAATGAGCTCGGGCAATGGCCTGAACAACCGCAAGACCTAGGCCTGTACCATTACTTTTGGTGGTAAAAAATGGCTGTAGAATTTGTTCATCAAGAGCGCTAACAAAACCTGGGCCATTATCTTCAATTTCAATAGTGACCTGATATTGTTTATCCACATTCACTCGAATTTTTAACTGCGCGCCTTGCCCACAAGCCTCGAGTGCATTATTAACCAAGTTCATTAATGCACCGATAAGCGCATCATGATTGCAATGAATATGAACATCTATTTCATTAATCTGGAATTCACAGCTGGCGTTATTTTGCTGCAATGGAATTTCAAGTGCTTCTTGCCAATCATGTAATAACTGTGAAAGAGTCACGTCATCATTTAATGGCGCTTCACCGCGGGCAAAAATTAACATGTCACGAATTTGATGCTCAAGATGATGCAAACGCTGCATCATTTTATTGGCGAACTTCTCTCTTTGTGCAGGAGGCAAATCTTCATTCTGTAAATGCTCACCATAAATCATGGCAGCACTTAGCGGGGTGCGGATTTGATGAGCCAATGACGCCACCATATTCCCCATAGACGATAAACGCTGATGCTGGCTTAAACTATCTTGCAGTTTCCGAGTTTCTGTTTGATCGGTAATTAAAATAATTTGCCCAGGCTCGGAGCCTAAAGAGGCAGTTTGCAAACTGACACGACGACCATCAACCAATGATATTTCATGACCATCATCAGGCTTGGGGCTAAAGCTGGTTGCAATCACATCGCGCCAGCGCTGACCTAATAATAAATCGGCATCAAATACAGTCTTGGTATTTCCTGCAGCCTGCTTTTGACTCGGGATTAATAACGCTTGCGCGGCAGGATTACATTCACGAATTTTACCTTCGCCATCGAGCAATAAAATCCCCCCAGGAAGCATGTGTAACAGGCTTTCAAGTCGCTCAGCAATGCGTTCTTTTTCCGCTAGCTCACGCATTCTCTGTAAAGAGACTTCTGCCAACTCACCACTAAGCTCTTCAACTTTTGATTCTAAAAACTCGTAGCTTTGAGAAAGCTGAGCCGACATAGAATTAAATAAATTAAAAGCATCTTTAAGCTGCTCACGATTTAACTGTTCGTGAGGGCCCCCGAAGCTGTGTCCAGAGTTATGCTCGAGGTTTAAACTGCTGCTTTGAACTGAGTCCAATAATGCGACGTTAGCCATAACATCTCCTGCTGGTGTCGGATAACCGACATCAAAAATAGTATTACTAGCTATTCAGCAATTAGCGTGCCGCTTTTACGACGCAGTTTTATAGTTAAAGCGTCAGAAATAAATATCTGACTTTAAAGCTAAAGAAAGAGCCAAAAAAAAAGCCCATAAAACATATTCTTTTAAAAGAAAGTCTTTTAAAAGAAAGTTTTATGGGCTTCTATCAAAACAGTTACAACAACTGGATTCTAGGCAGTTTCTTTGTCTTTGCGGTTAAGGTCATACTTGCGCATTTTCTCAACTAAGGTAGTGCGACGAATCTTCAACTTCTCGGCAGCACGTGCCACAACCCCTGTTGAATCATCCAGCGCTTGTTGAATCAGCGACTTCTCTAAGTCGTTTAAGTATTCTTTCAAATCCAAACCATTCACTGGCAATAGCGCGGGTGAATCAATACCGACTAAACCTGCATCCATCTGAGTAACATCAGCTAAGACAGGGGCCTGCATACCATTTTCATCAACGTCATCAATATGGCGGAATTTTTTCGGCAACTCATTAACACCAACAACACCATAAGGGTGAAGAATTGCTAAACGTTCAACAAGGTTCGCTAGCTCGCGTACATTGCCATGCCACTCGTGGCGACACAGTGACATGATCGCAGCGGAGTTAAAGCGAATAGAGCCGCGCTTTTCATATTCCATGCGAGAAATTAATTCGTTAAGCAATAAAGGAAGATCTTCGACCCTGTCACGTAAGGCAGGCATTTCGATTGGGAAAACATTCAGACGATAATATAAATCTTCGCGGAAGCTGCCCTGCTCGATCATATTTTCTAAATTTTTATGAGTAGCAGCAATAATACGAACATTGGTCTTCATGGTTTTAGTACCACCAACCCGCTCATACGTGTGCTCTTGTAAAACACGCAATATTTTCACTTGCATGTTCAGCGGCATATCCCCAATTTCATCAAGAAACAGAGTTCCGCCTTCTGCCATTTCAAAACGCCCTTGGCGCGTTGTAATTGCCCCAGTGAATGCGCCTTTCTCATGGCCAAATAATTCACTTTCTAATAACTCTGCTGGAATGGCGCCACAATTAACAGGAACGAACGGCCCAGTTTTTCGATTGGAATGATAATGCAGATTACGCGCAACAACTTCCTTGCCTGTGCCCGATTCTCCAGTGATTAAAACACTCACATCTTTATCAGCAACTTGCATAATCAATTCGCGTACAGTTTGTACCTGACGACTAGTACCGACTAAACTTCTGAATAATTGAACTTCACGACGTTCTGCTCGGCTTCTATTATGAGTAAACTGCTCACGATAGACTTGGCATCGATGTAGGCTATCCAATAACTTGTTATAGCTAGGAGGCATTTCGACTTTAGCCAAAATGGCACGGCGTAAATTTTCAGCAACATCATCGGTTGAATCATCACCTATATATAAAATCGGTGCACCGTTATCCCACTTAATAATGTCTTCAACCATTTTAGCAAGGCTGATATCGCTACAATTCCCCAGTAGTACAGCAGAAACTTCATTACTCTCGGTGACTTCCGCCTCGACCTGCTGATGCCAGTTATTAGCATTAGCAGTAATCGCTTCCTCCCCCAGGAAATCAAGAATAACTTTTAGATCATGGCTTCGTTGTACATCATCATCAATCAACAAAACCTTAATTTCTCTCCACATGGGATCAGTGCCTTATTTTATAATTTTTTTGTTAGTCAGCATC
>Ga0105356_10003529_pt1 | contig 15364 bp, 14 predicted proteins | sample GOMGulsemesocosm_3_FD_83502 | JGI IMG/M metagenome (GOLD analysis project Ga0105356, IMG submission 83502) | Methane-oxidizing microbial communities from mesocosms in the Gulf of Mexico - GOM9D Gulf of Mexico | ecosystem: Environmental > Aquatic > Marine > Cold seeps | place: Gulf of Mexico...
CCATTTGCACTAAATAATTGCCCACTTGTGCAAGTTAAAATCAACAATAACTGTGTTGCTCTCAATCCCAATAGCCAGCTATTGGTCAATCGAGCGCCTTGTTCTCGTTAATTTTTCCTAAGCTCAACAAGATCACATACTTAATGCAAATGGTATTAATTATTAATCAATGACAGTCGAAGTGGATATTAGTTCTACAAATTTGCAGAACCGCAGACCCTAGTTATACTTGTTAAAAGCTAAAATCTCAAACTATCAGTAAAATACCAATTACATAAAAGAGTTGAACATTTTTCACGGTCTAAACAAACAATAGCGGCGTTACTTTTTCTCTATGTAGAAGAGCTACATAGATAAAAATACCTAGCTGACAAGGATGTTGGTGCTTAGGATCTGTCGGGGACTCTGAACCTGTGCTTTAATTCGTTTATTCTCGTTACAAAATAACCCTCTTTATTAATACAATTGGTTTAACTCAAGATGGACTTAGACGATTGGCGAGTTTTTGAAATACTATCAGGAAGGGAAGATCAAATGGAAAAGCCTTTAAAGATTGCCGTGTTCACCGGAGATAAGTGTTACTTGGTTCGTAAATGCATTGTAGGGATAGTGAAGGCTATTGCGGGGGTATCGTGGTTAATCGTGGTGCACTCGCCCCGAAAGTTACTCCCGCAGTTGTTAAATAAATGGCGAGGCCTGATTACCGAGGCGCGCTTCTCGCTTTTTGGGGAGCTATGGCAAGTGTTTGAAGGAAAGAAGATACAATGATTAATGAACCGCCATTGATTTTACACGTTATTCACCATCTATTGATTGGCGGCATGGAGAATGGCCTAGTCAATTTGATCAACAATATGCCAGAGTCGCGTTATCGCCATGTCATTGTCTGCATTGAAGACTATTCAGACTTCCGCCAGCGGATTACTCGAGCAGACGTTGATGTTATCGCACTTCATCGCTCCCAAACAGGGGTGTGGCAATTACGTAAAGAGCTGTATAAAATTTGTCGACAATTACGACCAACAATTTTGCACTCTCGTAATATGTCGGGCCTAGACGCCTTAATTCCCGCTCGCCTTGCTGGCGTGCCCTATTGCATTCAAAGTGAGCACGGATTTGACGTTGATAATCTCAATGGTAGCAATTGGAAGCCAACGTTGTTACGACGTTTACATTCCCCGTTTGTTAGTCATTATATAACGGTATCTAAGCACCTCGAACAAAATTTAATGACGAGCGTTAAGATAAAGCCAAGCAAGATCTCACAGATATATAATGGCGTAAATATCGAACGTTTTAGCCCTGCGCAAGGGGCTAAAAATCGTAGCTGGTTACCAACAGATTTTCGTGATCAGAGCCTATTTTTGGTTGGGAGTGTCGGACGGATCCAACCGATTAAGGATCAGGAAACCTTGTTACGAGCTGCGGCAATACTTATTGACGAACAGCCAAAGCATGCTGAACTACTACGATTAGTTATTGTGGGGGATGGTCCCTTGCTTGAGCATTTAAAGGGATTAGCACAAGAGCTCGGCATCGATTCACTGGTGTATTTTTCGGGCGCTCTGGACAATATTCCAAAAGCTTTACAGGCGTTAGATATATTTGTTTTGCCCTCACTAAACGAAGGGATCTCAAATACTATTCTCGAAGCAATGGCTTGTGGTTTACCTGTTATTGCTACAGCGGTGGGTGGCAATGTTGAGCTGGTAGAAGACGGTGTAAATGGATGCTTGTTTGAACCAGGAGACGTTCCATCTTTGGTCAAATTATTATTAAGTTACATCAATAATAGCAGTCAATGTGAAGACCATGGACAAGCTGCGCTAACACATGCGCATCAGTATTATAGCTTGCCAGCAATGGTCGCTGGCTATCAAGCAATATACGACGAAGTGCGTGAGTAGGTATCGTTGCTATTTTTTTCGTGAGATCCTAATAAGCGAAAGTAACACTAATAAATATAGTGGTAACGAGCCACCTTTAGTTCTTGTGGTTTCGTTTTTAAAATCTGTTTTTACACTGATCTCAACTGTAGCTTGTGCTTCTCCACCATGACCATCGCTCACTCGGTAAGTTATTATGTCTTGCCCAATAAAGTTCGTTGGCGCGTTATATGTCAAGGTGCCGTCGCTATTAACGGTAACACTGCCATGCTCTGCGCTTGCACTTATTATTTCCAGCGTGTCTTGTTCAGGATCGCTGTCATTATTTCATACCTCTATTATAAGCTCGTTTCCTGTAAGCGTTGTAGCGCTATCATTGACGATAGTTGGTATTTTATTAGGTGCTATTGTTAGTGAAATTTGGGCTGAATCAGTGCCTCCTACGCCATCACCAATGCGGTAGGTAATAATATCAGCACCATAAACTTGAGCTGTTGATTAGTATTGGATTCTGTTATTAATAATATTGACGCTATCGTGGTTGGCGTTAGTAGAATGAATAACCAATGGATCGTTATTGTTGGCGAGGGCATCGATAATAACCGATTCATCAATACGCTATGCGACAATATCACTATTGGCTTGCGGGGCTGTATTACTACTGTTTGCCACAGCAACACTGCTAGAATCAGCAATACTGCCGTTGGCAGTTCCATCGGCACCGTTAGCGCCACCATCTTGAATAACTAGTTGGACACACCAATAGCCTAATTCCCCTTTGGCAGACCAAACATGATCATTGGCACTTTCTTCAAAAGTCACCCATCCTATATTTGGCATGAGCTTACGGTATACAGCGTTCGAAGGGATAGGTTGGCGTTGTGGTATGGCGATATAATAATTTTGTCTTACTTGTGGCAAACCATGGGCGACAAAATCAAAGGAACCTCCAGCATAGGTGTATTTATCCAGTTCAATATTATCTTGAGGACCTAAGATACGTGCGCTGCCGGTGGTACCTGTTAAGGATGTATCACCAAGGCGGATGCATACACCAGGGGAGCCTTCTAGACGGAAACCATTGTTATCAACTAATCGAACCGGCAGGGCGTGTAACGGCTGTTGACAGCACTAGCGACGCCAAAATCGACACGGGTAAGTAGCGCCGTTGCATTAACCTCGACATCATCAGGTACGTTTATCACCTGTAATAAAGCCTTATCAACATTAACTAAGAGCATGATCCGCGCACTCGACTGCAGCTTACTGGGGTTGCTAATAGTGTAATTAATAATAACGTCACCATTAAAACCTTACTGCGCAGTAAAACTAAGTTGCTTGGTAATGAAACTGACGTTACCACTGCTAGCGATAGCTCCAATGATCGTTAACTGTTGATCATTGAGATCACTATCATTGGCTAAGACATCGATAATGCTCGTTTTCCATCACTGACCTCGACGATGCGAATACCAGCTGTCGCTTTATTGTTAAGTGCGTAGCGATATTCAATACGTTAACAAGACTTGATACTGAACTAAGATTGCTGCACCGCTGAGTTGAATTTCTGTCGCTGAATTGTATTCAATATTAATGGTATTTACGATGGTCGGTTGGCCATTAATAGTAATGCTTTCATTGTTGGCGTCATCGCCCGCTGTTAGGCTAATAAGGGCTGGCATCAGTTGTGGAACACCTAAATCGGTAATTAATATGTCCAGTTCTAAATCGAACTAGCAATAAAATACAATGGGTTACTCTCTAAATATAATGCCAGTGAATAAAGCAGCGCGCTAAACACTACGGCGAATAAAATGAAGCTGGTATTAAAAGTATAGTAACCAACCCACTCAAGCAGCCACAAAGCAAAAACCGTGTTGATATAGGTGCCAATGGTATTAATGCCAAAAAGAGTGGTGCCAATTAATGCTAATGAAAAAGACAGAATCAAGACCAAAACATTGGATAAAAATAATTCACTACCTTTGGTCCAAGGAGAGGCGCCAATGAGCAAACAAACAGATAAAGCCAAGGCACACACGTTTTCAATGCCAGTGGCAAAGTATGCTAAGTCATCGAATGGGAAAAGGGTGCTAATAACGCTATAAGCCAGCAGCACCACAAAGTTACCCCAAATCACAAAAGGCAACGAGCCAGATTCATCAACGCCTATTGCAAAGCCACCGTATATTTTACGTGCGGTAAAGCCCATGGCAGCCACCATCGCAATGACAGCGAAGATCCCTAATAAACTCGATTGATACTCAATAGCTAACCACGAAAAATAGGCCGCTAAATAAGCGCCAGCCATAACGTACGTCGGTAAGCCAAACGATAATAATTTGGTTAATTTAGCCGCCAAGGCTTCATGAGTTGCTAAAAACCAGCCGATGGCCATGAGATTGCTGATACTGCCGATTAACACAAGGTAATAGGCTTGCGATTGTGATATTTTTTCAGGGGCTAAAATGGCTGTTAAACCAGCGGTAAGAAGAGCCAGCTGCAAGAGTATTGGTGGAATAATAATGAAGATGGCACAGATTGAAATAATTAATTTTAAAATAATACCTTGTAACGCGATTAAGACAAAAACAACCGCCAGCACTTTAATGCTGTTAGTTAGCGTTAAATAGTCTGCCCAAGACACTTCAGTTTCGCTGACTTGCTCCCGTCGTTGTTCTTTTATTGCTTTTGTTTTCAGTGTGTTAGCGCTACCTCTCTGCTGTTTGTCAAGCTTTGCTTCTTCCGCTTTTTTTGTCGCAATATTGCCGATATATCTTTGTTTGGCTATCGCCGCATTATCTGGGGTGATTAGATCATCTGATAGTAATCGCTCGATAGTGTTGGCAATAATTGTCGCTTGGGCTTGGTGCTCTGTGCCAGAGGCATTTGAAATAATAAGCAGCAGTAAAAAACATCCATATTTTATATAACTCATTTCATATCACTTTTAGTTATTGGGGTAACCGCTCGGCTTGGTATATGGCAGGTAACTTTCCTGTGTTGAGGTTCACACTTGATGTTCTTTAATCTGATTAATTGTAGTAGAAAGAACTAGAGTTCGAGAGCTAAAATATCAGGTAAAAAGATGGATTGTTGAAGGTGTGGTGTCAAATTATTGAAGGAGGGCTGCCTGTTTAGCCTGATGGCAGGTATAGGTTTTATTTAAACCTGTACCTGCTCTTCCTGGGGCAATTTAACTAATATTTCATCAATGGGAACAGGTCGGCTAAAAGCGTAACCTTGCGCATAATCGACACCAATAGTTTTAAGATGGTCGGCAATGTCTTCACTTTCCACAAATTCAGCAATAGTTTCTAAGCCTAAGATGTGACCAATATCATTAATCGAGCGAACCATGGCTTCATCAATAGGGTCAGTTAAAATGTCTCGGACAAACATGCCATCAATTTTTAGGACATCAACGGTTAAATTCTTTAAATAGCCAAATGAAGACAAACCACTGCCAAAATCATCTAAGGCAAATTTACAGCCGTGCTGACGCAAACATTCAATGAAAACTTTGGCCGCGCTTAGATTGGTTATTGCTGCGGTTTCTGTTATTTCAAAATAAATCTTGTGTGCTGGTATTTTTAGCTGTTTTAGCAGGCTAATAATATGATTGAGCAGCGGGGTATTACCTAGCGACTGACCCGATAAATTAATAGAGATATGATCAATGTGGGTTAATTGCTCATAATTTTCACTTATCCATTGTAGAGTATGGTTTATAACCCAGCGATCAATGCGTGTCGCCAAGTTATATCGCTCGGCGGCTGGCAAGAACCGCGCCGGGGAAACTATCTCATTTTTATGATTTACTAGTCGTAGCAGTATCTCATAACTTGAATAGCCACCACTTTTAAGAGGAATTATTTCTTGTGCATATAACACGAAGCGATTTTGATCGAGCGCTTCACCAATCTCATTAGCCCAGCAAGTATCATCTTTGCGACGCTGGAAAGTCTCATCGTTATGGCGGTAGATTTGAAAGCGATTACGTCCAGCGTCTTTGGCGGCATAACAAGCAGAATCAGCTTCATTTAATACGCCAATATAGTTAGCACTATTAACATCGATACTGGTTAGGCCAATGCTGACTCCAACCGAAAAAATATAGTCTTGCCAGAAGAAACGGAAGTTTTCAATTAGCTCAATAATATCTTGAGCCATGCCTTGAGCTTGATCTTCCTCGATATCTTCAATTAATATTACAAACTCATCACCGCCTAACCGAGCTAGGCTGTCAATACTAATAAACTGTTGTAACAAGCTGCTTATTTGTCGTAAAAGCTCATCACCTGCGACATGGCCACAGGTATCATTTATCACTTTAAATTGGTCAAGGTCGAGAAAAAATAACACATAGTTATTTTTCATCAAGTGAGCATTGGTAATTGCTTGCTTGAGCCGAGACTCAAATTCACGGCGGTTAATTAAGCCCGTTAGCATGTCATGGCTGGCTTGGTAGCTTATTTGTTCGGTAAACTGACGAACTTCGGTGACATCTTCTTGAATAATGACAAAATGAGTTACTTCGCCGCTACGACCAAGAATAGGCGCTATATGTTCCTGTGCCCAATAGCGCTCGCCATCTTTTCGTTTATTGCGCACTTCGCCGCGCCATTCCTGACCATTTAATAAAGCTAACCATCGTTGCTGTTCATGTTGGTAGTTAGCTTGATTGGCACACAGAAGTGACAGTGGTTTGCCTATTGATTCTGGTGCTTGGTAGCCGGTTAAGGCGGTAAACTTAGGGTTAACGTACTCAATAATACGATCAATGTTGGTAATAACAACCGACGTCGGACTATGTTCAACCGCTAAGGATAATTTTTTGAGTATTTGGCTATTTTTATGCAGTAAAGATTCACGAGCACAGGCTTCTGACATATCTTGAATATGAATTAAACAATACTTTACTTTCTCTGCTGTTCGAATGGGTAAAATCGTTATTTGCTGTTCGACTAGCCGATCACTTGCCCCGCTATCTTGGTATAATGGCAATGGATTTTGATGCAGCGTGTTAGATAACACTGAAGACATGCCTCGCTGCAGGGTCTTTTCCACTAAAGGGATCAATGGATTATTAGGCGCTAACTTTAATATTTCAACAAAGGAGCGATCGAGTACACTCTCACTAGCAATACGCGAGGCCTTACTGACCCAGCGATTCCAATGTTTAATATTCGTGTTAGAGTCGACCACAATAATTCCGGTATTAATCCGATTGACCAGGTCATTTAATATAGCTAAGTCCATGTATATACTCGTTTATATTTACAGGTGAACAGCAAGGTACTCATTGAGTTCAGCTAACAACGCATCCATCGATGAGGCGGTCATGACAAATGAAACTTGACCGCTAATTAATTTATTTGGCAACGAGAATGACATCGCCAAGACTAGCACTAATGCATCATCGCCTAATCCCAGTTGTTTTTTGTTCATTATGTAATCAATGGTGCCTGACCGCAGGTGAGGGATACCGCCCTCTAATTCATTGTTTAGAATGTCACCAACACAACCAAAACAAGCATTGAGGATAATGTTCGAAACTTCTTTTAGGGCTTCGTGCTCCAATTCACTGAGTATTTCCAGTGATACTTCGCTGTCTAAAATACGCCTAACTAGCTCAAGGCTGCTTTGTTCACCAAAAAATAAGAAGGCACTGCCTGAAAATTTTCCCTCAAATTGTTGCTCTACTGCATCGAGCTTGTGCTCGTCAGGGCTAGCAAGTAATTTTTGTGCCTGTTTCATGTTCATGCAGTCAAGATAAGGAACAGATAATATAATTTCATCATCTAGCATCTCGCTCAAAGCTGATGCCGCATTACCCATTCCAATATTAAACAGCTCGCTTAACGCATCGCGTTGCATTTCTGATAATTTAGAGATAGACAAAATATTAAGCCTGTAATTGGATAAACTGAAGTAACTTCTCTTCGTTTATTGGTTTATTAATAAACTCAAGGCCTTGCTCCTGAGCTTGTGCTTTTAAACTCTTTTGAATATTCGCTGATATCATGCCGATATGGGCATCAGGTTGAAGTGTTCGTATCTGGGGGTAAAGTTCAATACCGGTCATACCCGGCATATTATGATCTAAGGTGATAAGATCAAAAGATTGATCTTTAGCTATTTCTAAGGCTTGTTCTGCATCAGCCGCCTCGGTAACTTTCCACTGAGAAAAATTCGTAGTAATGATTTTACAGATAATCATTCGACTAAGTTTACTATCATCAACTACTAAACAACTTTTTACATCACTCATCGTTTACTTCCCTGTTTTTGTAACGATTAAAAATAACGGCCATTAGTTAATGACAAAATACGCAAGCTTTGTACTTAATATTATTTCTTGTTATTAAATAAATGTAGCAAGAAATAACTAGATTGATCAAGTGCCTTATTCTTTTGTACTGCAAAATAATTGGTGAATTATCAGCCTCACGACCGAAATTGAGCGATAAAACATCATATCCTTTGTTAACATTGAGGTTGGGTGTGGGGTGTAAGTTGCTGAAATATATTACCATTATTGCTATTTTACTTCTGGTGCTAAATTTAAGTAGATATCTGACTATAGCGAATAAAAGCACGGCCACCGCGTCCTGCTCTCGCTAAGTACCTCCGTGCATGGAGGCAACACTGATAGGCGTTTAAGTAACATTATTGGGCAAAATTTCTTATCTGCAGCTTAGGTTTATTATGTTGGTTATATCATTAGGGGGATGATTCACTTGAGCAGTTAATCAACCAATCCAGCGCCTACCGCTAGATTGGTTGATTAATGAAGCAGTGCTTTAAAACTCAATTAAATATTCTGAAGAGTGGTTTTTAGTGGCGATAATAAATTCATACTGTTCTTGCTCAGCAAGGGGCTCGATCATTAAAATATCACCGGCTAATTCAGTTCGTAATTCGACGTAATGGCCGTCTTTGGTATTTTTTGCCCGCAGTTGGATTAAGTTCTTTTTACCTTTGTTAAGTCGCAGATGAAATTGACCATCTTGATATTTTTCCACCCGATATTCGACATCGCTGGTTTTGATAATATCGCCAACAAACAATTGCTCAACCGTGACAGTGGTGAGCTCTTCAGGCAGGGTGAGTATGGCTCTTGCTTTTAGGCTTTTAAACTTACCCAAATCAATATCAATGCCAAGATAGGCGGTACTATGATCCGAGCTTCTTTCCCCCATCTGCCTAAAATCGGCACTAAAATACCACTTAAGATAAGGACCACTAGTAGAGAGCTTGGGCTGGTTGCTATTTTTGCCTAGATCCTTGAGCTTGCTTGATGTTGGACGCTTAATAATTTCACCAGTACTTAAGGTCACTTGATCTATTATTAGCTCAAAACTATTCAATGTTTGAGCAAAGATAGGCTCGAACGGCGACTTGATATAAAACTTTAACCGTATGTCATTATGCCATTTTTGAGCAATTTCTTCTAAATAGACTTCAAATGGTCCCGCTTGTGCTTTTGGCCAATTAGCCAGATCTGATTCAAAAAAATCATCAATGGCTAATGGCTGCCACTGCTGTTGTTTTAAATCATAGTATTTATCTTTTAACGCCTGATAACTTACAGGTTTTAGTATTGGTTGCTGGCTAGGCTCGGCGGATGATTTTTTGACAATGCTGGTCTTAACTTGATGCAGCCACGAGTCGGTTCGCCCATCAAACTGAGCCACATAATACAACTCCAGTAAATCTATTTTCCCCTCGGCATATTGGGTCAGGCGTAACCTCTTTAAACCATCGGGATATTGGCTGCGCCTGGTGCCGCTGCCATTAATATCGAGTTGCTCTCCCTTTTTATTAAGTGCTTTTACTTCAATTAACCCGCCTAGAGTATGGGTATAATTATAGGTAAAAGATGAAGGATGAAGGCTTAGCAGAGTAAATCTCTCGGTCGGTCTAAATGACCCCAGTTTTAACTCGATGGTCTTATTGATATCAGCTTTAGTCAGAGTGATTTTTTTAACTTTTTGCGGGATATCCATGCTGACCTTGGTGGTTACATCATGTAAGTCTCGGTGCGATATACCTTGGGGCAGCGTAACGGTTTGCTCAATAAATCGTTTATTGTCCAAGGTCACTGCCGGGCTTAGTGGTTTAGCGCCACAGGTAGGGGTTAAATCAATGGCTTGTTCGGTGGTATTAACACCCTCTATATTGAAGTTTAAGTAGCGATACTGCCAAGCCAGCTCAATTGGCGCGTAGGGTGACAACCTAACCGTAATTGACAGTCTATCATCGTCTTGTGCTAGCTGATTAATCTCGACGATTTCAAGGCCAGTATCAAAGTCCGCATCTTGTTGCAGAGAATTTTTAAAATCCATTTCTCTAAAATCAGTACGAAATTTATAATCACCCTCTCGGTAGGTTACGGGGTTGTTTTCCAAATCCTCGTTAGTTATTCGATCTAACATTTCGTCATAATCAAACACGACTTGTGGGAATACTTCTAAGATGTCGCTAAAGCTAGCGATTAGATTTAAATCTAAAAATTCAAAAACTTGCTGGCTGACAATTGCGATAGCCTCTACAGAATCTTGGTTATTGGTCAGCTTGATTGATTTTATAAAATTAACGATGTCTTGATTTCTAATTTTATGCGCCGCCTTCAATACTTCGGCGTGTAGTTTAGTTAACTCATCATGGAGAAAACTTACCTGATCATTATTTTCTACGGCAAGCTTCATTGTAATCTTTACTTCATTTTTTGAGGTCTTTGTTACTTGATAATTTAATGCTTTAACAACTTCAATGCCGTGATTAAAATTGATATGTTTAATTAACCCTTGGCCATATTTTTTATACTGACTAACTAGTGGAATATCAAAGGAGTGTAATAATGTTCTGACCGTTCTTTGTGGCCAATAATTAGTGGCTGATTGATTGGTTAATACTTTTTTTATGAGATGCTCGTCGGCAATGATAATGCTTTTGTCATCAAGATAAAAATAGATCGGCGCATAGAGCTTGCAGTCTTTTTTATTTTCTAAACGGAAAGAATAATAGCGATAGCCCTCAAATTGATAGCGGGTGAACTCATGGTAACCTTGAGCGTTTTCTAAAATGGTATCAGTGCTTAATTGCATCGAATAACCAGCCCAAATTCGCTCTAAATTATTGTTGTCGAGAATTTCTAATAGAAAAAGTCGATCTACTTGGCTAAAACCCCGTGGTAAATTTATGCCAAGTTTGTTTAAGAAAAATATGCCATTTAGATCAGGTAAATCCAGCACCCGCTTTAGTTCGTCATATTGAGGTTTTTGCCTTAACAAATGCTCAACCGACGCTAAATTATACAAAGAGGTCTTTATGGCTCCGTCGAGTGATAGTTTTTTTTGAAATTTTATCTCGGGGTCAAAACCCATGTGATCAATTATATCTTTGCTCGAGTCTTCATCTTGAGTCATTGCATGTACTCCATTTAATGTCATGGCGAACAGCAGACTCAGTTGAATTAAGCTGATGAAATAACGTTTCATTGTTCACCTGTCCTTGGTCTGAGGTTGATAAATTAGCGATTACGAAATTAATAGTAGCAACAATAACCTGAACGGCACAATTTTTAGTAATAGCGCTTTATGGTGATACTTTAGTGGCTTGTGTTTAGGGATCGGAGCTTAATGAACTGACTTTAACCTCTTGTTTAAGATCAATTATTTAGTCTCGCTGCAATTGCTGTGTTGCTTGTTTAACCTGAGTTCTGGATAAGAGTTTTGTAACCCATTGAAATAAAGGTATTACAGGGCTATAAATTCCAGTGACGCAATCTTAGTGGATATCACAAGTAGGATTGAGCGCAACGCAGTAGATAGGATTTTAAGCCGTTAAAAAACCTGTAGATTCATTGATTACGGGTATAGCTCATTTAGAACCTTGGCTAAGGTATTTAACTGTAATTGAGTGGGGATGCCAAAGCGCAGCGCATTTTTTTCATCACAAAGCCGCACATAAATACCTTGTTGGCACAGCTGGTCAAAAATCTCAGGTGCCCGCGTTAGTTTGACTGTTTTAAACAATGCGGTTCCACTGATACTGCTAGTAAAGTGTTGTTGCAATAACAGCTCAAGCCGCTTGGCTAAGTCTTGCAAATCACTTAATTGACCCTGTTGCCACGACTGATTCAATAATGCCTCGGTCGCAATAAACTGAGCGGGACCGTTCACTTCCCATGGGCTTGACTGGGCAGCTATGGCGTCGAGCCATACTGGCGCGGCACTGACAAAACCTAAACGAATACCCGCCAGCCCAAAAAATTTTCCAACCGAGCGCAGCACCAATAAATGTCGGTTGCTGGTTTTATCAATCATACTTTGGCTTGGGCTAATTACGTCCATGAATGCTTCGTCAATCACCAGCCAGCCGCCTAACTGTTCAATCTTGCACAGTAACTGAGTTAAGGTGGCCCGTGAATATAAGGTGCCCGACGGGTTATTAGGATTAATCACAATAACCACACAGCGTGCGGTTAGCTGTACGGGTTGCGGTAACTGATCATAAAGGCATATTTGATAGTCGTGCTCGCGCCACGCCTTTTCGTGTTCTTTGTAACCGACTCGTGGCAACCAGATCGTTAATTTGGAACCTAAATGTTGGTGGCATAGTGTTGGCAGCTTGCTAATAATACTTTGACTGCCGCTGGTGGCCATAATTGCAGGGCTGCCATAATAGCGATTTGCCGCTGCGATTAGTTTGGGGCAAGGTTGTGGTAGCTGCTGCCAGACATCACTTGGGATCTGTGGGATCGGATAAACTAACGGGCTGATACCCGTCGATAAATCTAGCCATTGTTCGCTCGGGATCTGATACTCAGTGGCCATTTGTTGTAATTGGCCACCGTGGTTTAATGTTGTCATAAAATATCCAGCAGCAAAGTGAGTACACTATAACCGACGATAAAAATCAGCAATGCGTTGCCGACAAGTTTGAGGCATGGCTCGACATCTTCAGTGGTTACTTCGCGCCCAGCGCCTAAGGTAACCGATTCGATAACCTTACCATCGTAACTAGCGCGGCCACCAAGGCTAATGCCAAGCACTGTCGCACCAGCCGCCATCACCCAACCACCGTTAAGACTTTTATATTGGCGACCTTGTTTTTTTGCATTAACCAATGCCAAACGTAATGGACCCTGACAGGCATAAAGCAAACTCGTTACTTTTGCACTGGGCCAACCTAGCAAATCATCCATCCGTGCCGCAAACCAACCAAAGTAAATAAAGCGTGAGTTTTTATAACCCCACATCGCATCCAAGGTATTGGCTAAGCGGTGTAATATCACCAGTGGCGCACCGCCAATCGCAAACCAAACCACAGTTGCAATTACCGCATCGTGGCCATTTTCTAACATCGACTCGGTCGTAGCGCGGGCTATTTGCTGCTCGGTTAATTCGCTGGTATTGCGACTAACAATGTAAGAGCAATAATGGCGTGCTTGTTTAAGATCGCCAGTCGCCATTGGTTCTATTATTTGCCGTGCGTGTTTAAGCAGGCTGTTATAACCGATTGCCGCATATAAAATTACACAGTCTAGGGTCCAGAACAACCAAGTATCTTGATGTAAAAAATAATACAACAAAGGCAATGGCACGGTTAAAGCTAACCAACAGAACATGCCGAGCAGCCGTGCGCTAAAAGGGGAAGACAGCGGTTGGCCGCTGTTGTCTGGGTGGGCAGAATTAGCCCATAACTCCAGCTGATTAGTTAAATTGCCAAACCCAACCAAAGGGTGCCAGCGCTTGGGCTCACCAAAAATTCGGTCGAGCAGGCAAGCAATAATTAAGATTAGGGCACTAGTCACTCGTTACGGCTCTTTCACTACTGGTTGGGGCGTGGTTACCATGGTGAACTTACCTACGCCGTGATGATATTTAATGGTGTAAGTTCCGCAATTACCATAAGACTGACCGGGTTGTTTGAAGTCGAGCATCAAGGTTAAAAAATTACGCAATACATCGCCATGACACAGCACTAAAATGTGTTGCTGATCATTGTTTTTTGCAATGTTGGCTAACGCACAGGCAAAGCGTTTAGCACTGGCCACTCCCGATTCGCCATTGGGCGGCGCTTGCTCGGTGACATCAAAGAAAACTTCATTAAATATATTTTTAAACAAAGGATTAGTCTCAATGTCTTGATACGTTTGTCCTTGCCAGTCACCAAAGTTTCGTTCAGCTAGATCCCGGTGTTCGTGGACAGGGCAAGACAAATGTTCGCTGGCGAATGTTGCTGTTCTTAGCGCGCGCAGTTGGGGGGAGCTGACAATTAATTCAATATTGTTATCGCACAGTGAGCGGCCTAAGTTATGGGCTTGTTCGATCCCCAACTCGGTTAACGGACTGTCGAGTTGTCCTTGAATTTTACTTAGCTTGTTCCATTGTGTCTGGCCGTGGCGCGCCAATGTAAAATGGGTGGTAATAGCGTTAATAACAAATACCTCAGGCAGCTTGCTGACAATTATAATGGCGGCACTCTAGCATATCGCTAAGCTCGGGCATATCGCGCGGTGCACGAACAATTAGACAATATCGCTATATTTTGGGCCATATAATCTATTATCATAGCGGCAAAAAATAGGGAATGGGTTGATGATAATGTCTGATTATAGGGTGTTAGATAGTGATGAGGCCGAACAGGCATTGGTTGCGATGTACAGTGGTACCATCGAACTGATGATAAACGCACTTAGTTGTAATAACTTGATAAATAATAAAAACAAGCCTCATTACCAGATAGTCGACGGTCAGTTGGTGTTTAGCTTAGCTGCGATTTATCAAAAAATTGTCCAAGCTGATGCGCCATCATTTAACCAATACCGCCGAATGATCTTTGCCAGCTCACTTAACCGAGATCTTTTATCGCACCAATTAAAAGTTATTAGTTACGGCATAGAGTCGTCGACTAATACTCCCTTGTATTGTTTAATGCCAACAACACTCGTCGCAGGAACTGAACATGAATGAAGTAGAAAAGCACCTTAAAAAATCGCAGAACAAAAAAATTAAAGTCGATCAGGGCATTGCCAAGGCTAAAATTGAGCGCGGTATCATGTTGGTGATTACGGGCAATGGCAAAGGTAAATCAACGGCGGGTTATGGCATGGTTACCCGCTGCGTCGGTCACGGTAAAAAAGCGGCGGTGGTACAGTTTATCAAAGGTAAATGGGCTTGTGGTGAGCGAGATTTGCTTGAGCAGCAAGGCGTACCTTTTGCGGTGATGGGTACCGGATTCACCTGGGAAACCCAAAATGCGCAAAGTGACCGTGAGGCGGCATTAAAAGTATGGCAACAAGCGAAGATCTATTTGGCCGATCCGAGCATTCACTTGGTATTGCTCGATGAGTTAACTTACATGCTAAGTTATAATTACTTACCGCAAGACGAAGTGTTAGAAGCACTGGCTAATCGCCCCTACGAGCAGTCGGTCGCGGTAACTGGTCGCCGTGCCAGTGATGA
>Ga0105356_10003534_pt1 | contig 15351 bp, 5 predicted proteins | sample GOMGulsemesocosm_3_FD_83502 | JGI IMG/M metagenome (GOLD analysis project Ga0105356, IMG submission 83502) | Methane-oxidizing microbial communities from mesocosms in the Gulf of Mexico - GOM9D Gulf of Mexico | ecosystem: Environmental > Aquatic > Marine > Cold seeps | place: Gulf of Mexico...
CTCCCAATGTAATTGCTCTGGTCCTGAAATAATTGGAGCACCAATAACATTTAAAGTTACTGGAACATATAATTCAGGCTGTGCTAAACTATTGGTTTTAAAATAAATAGTATCACTAAACACACCTGATTGGTAAATTGTCTCTGCACTGATCTCTAAATTAAAATTTTCTTGAACTCCAGATACCACTTTTTCTTTCAATGGTGGCGCAATAGCAACTGTACTGTTATCTGTAAATATAGACCAAGCTACAATCCATGATTTCACGGTATGGAAAACTTCAGATTCATCAGGGCTCTCTAGGCCATATTGAAGTACGCCACCCCACTGTTCAACATCTTTATAATGAAAGTAAATAGAACCATCATTTTTTAATTCTAATTGAAAACTAACTGACCCTCCTGACAGGTTTCCTTCGGTTCCTGTAAATTCATTCCATTGTAATAAAATGCGATCATCTTCTAAAAGCATCATTACCCCATCATTGTTAGTTGGTGCTTCTAATGAAGACCAAAACGGCACAATCATTCCACTTAAGCCGTCCTCCTTATCAAATTCTAATGAAAATTCATCAGAAGTAGGTTCTACAACAGTTATATAACCATTTTTAGACACCCAAATTTTATCATAGTTTCCTCCATAAAAAGGAAAGCTAAAAGGGAGCACTATCTCTTGTTGTACATTTTGCTCAATTTTCAAAACTTCATGAGATTCACCAGTTAAATCTTCCCATTTAAAAAATGGTTTATTCAACGTATCACTAACGTCCCATGTATAGCCATAATCCTGTGTAACAGCCTCTAAATTTAGACCTTCTGCTCTTTTCACAATATCATGTCCGGCCTTTACATGTGTGCTATTAACAAAAGTATATTCAAGGTTGACCCCGTTATTTGTACTGGTTACAGAAAAGGGAATGGTAGTTTTCTCACCACCGTTTAGGTTAACACTAATCTCAGATGGAATGTCAATAAGATAACCAGGATCTAATCCTCCAAGTCCTGTTAAAATAACTACATCTTGACTCCCATCACTATAACTTAGAGTCATTGTTTCATAATAATCCTGACTGCTAAGTGGCGTAAATAAAACATCTAATAAATATTCGGATTGCGCACTTACTTCAATTGGTAATGTTTGATTAATAGTAAAATCGATATTACTAAATTCTACATTTATTATCTCACCTTTATCTGATCCTGTGTTTGTCACAGCAAGCCTTTTGCTATCACTAAAACCAACATTCAGTTTTTCAAAGTTTAATGAATCGATAGCCATAAAACTAGAGTTTCCTAAAATGTTTAATGTAAATGGAACTTTCTCTGTCCCAAACTCTGTATTTGCATAAACAACTACAGCATCTGTATAGGTCCCAGCAGTGATGTCAAATACTGAAGGATCAATCTTTAAATTAACAGCTGCAGATTCTCCAGGTAATAAGGTTCCTTTTTCAATATTGGCATCAATAATCATGGGGACCACATTTTGAGGTTCAAACCTAATGACCATGCCATCTTGAATCGTTTTTTCTGGTTCATCAAGGTTTCGATACGCCTTAAATATCTCATTTGTTTGCCCTTGAATTGCGACAATAAATCCAGCATCATTGGGAATATTATTTACTGTTTTATATCTATATTCTATAGTCCCATCTCTAAACAATACAATTTGATATTCAATTGGCCCTTCAATTGCTACTCCTGAAAAGGTAGAATTAACATTTAATTTGAAAGAGTACACGGTACGGTCTCCAAACGAGTAATGGTAAAATTCTTCTATTCTGGCATTGGCATTTTCAAACATTAGTGGTGCCAAAACCGAAAGCCCTACATTGTTATAGTTAAAAACCCCTACCGGTAGTTGTTGGGCCTTCCACCCACCTTGATAAAAGAAAACACTCCCTATAATATGACCCCAGGATTCTGAATACATTTCACTAAAGAATGGAAAATCCATTTTCATTTGCAATGTATCCTTCCACATGGCTCCTCCGTCACTATAGAAACCAATATCTGAGATATCTTCCCACTGATTAGCTGATGGACCGTCAATATCGTTGGAAGTCACAATAGTATACTCTAAAGGATTAGCCATTTTTTTCTTAAGAACATTGGTAGGATTGTAATGCTCTAAACTAAATTCCAAACTGCTATTACTACCACTGTTTGTAATGGTAAGTTCTAAATTAGTATCTTCACCATGGTTCAAGGCAATTTCACTTTGAGCCAATTGTAATTCGATAGTTGCCGGTGCTTCAGAAATCATCTTTACGGGTAAACTAATCTCTCCTATATTAGTTTTTAAATTGACTGAAAAATCAAAAACTCCTATAGTATCTGTTGTATATGTAAATGGCACAAATAACTCTTTGTCTACTCTTAACAGTAGCGTATCTTGAACTGTATTTTCTATGCCCAGATTGGATGATATAACACTATAAATTTCCAGATCGGCTAATCCTGTATTGCTAAGCTCGAACTGCAATTCATTCAACTTATCTTTTAATACGTCGAACTTATGTACTTCGATTTGATCAACCTTAGGCAGTTGCCCTTTTACATCTACCTTAACCTCTATATTTACAATAGGCTTATGAATATCGTTGGTGACAATGGCTAAAGAGGCCAAGTGTTTTCCATTTGTTAAACTTGAACCATCTATATTAACTTTTACAGCATTAGCTTCTCCGGCATCAATAGAACCACTTCCAGGCTCTAAAAACACATATGATCCATCATCGCCAGTGCTTAATGCTCTTAGCATAGGAATATACGGGATGTCCCACCAATATTGGTAATCGAAAAAGGTACGTCCATTATCATTTGACATTAAAAAATGATTGAGAATTCGGTCCCCAACAAACACTGCTAATGGTTTATTATCTGAAACGGGATGATGCATCACGATCCAAAATGTTTCTCCATCGTTAAATCGCTGCGGTTTATATAGAGGGACTCTATAATATTTTAATACATTGGTTGTATCTGGATAATATTCTTGCAAATAAACCGTCTCTGCTGATTCTAATGAGGTCGAGCCTTTTTTAATTTCTATAATTATAGGTTCTTCATTAACTTCTGGCAATAATGCTATTTCTACATGGGTAAGGTTAAATGTATAATTATAGTCAACCAAAAACCGAGTTGCATGTACTAGTCCTGTATTATTTGTTGTAGTCCCTAAAACGCCACTTGGATTAGATCCATTTTCATAGCTCATTCCAGCAACAAAAACGGTTGTGTCATAGTTCCAAAAATCTGGTCTAGTTTCGAAATTTTGCACATCAAAAGCATTAAAAGTGCCAAATGCGGCGCTGTTTTGTGTACTATTAATTTGAGATGAACTATTGTTAGCCTTATCAGAAATCCTATTCGATAATCGCGATTGTTCTTCAAAATAATAGCGTTCGTTTTCAACATAGTTATCCCAATATACAACCCCTTCACCTATGTTTGAAAATGAAATATTTTCAGTATACACCTCACTTTCAGTGACATCCATTTCGATATTTATGGATCTTGTAGATTCCATAAAATGAGGTTCATTTGTTGTTGTAAACGCTACAATATTCGAAATTTCTGAAATATTACTAAACATATCCCAAGATTTGATTGCTACCCAATAGTTAGACTGTTTATTTAATCCTCCAAGTGATACTTGTACGGGCGTACCTGCATCAAAGGAACTTTCTAACAAATAGGATGGTTTTGAATCAAAATTCCCTGCTGTAATTTCAGTATCACTAATGGCTACTTGAAAATATGCTGGTTGAAAATTATCCTCATCGGCAGGAACAGTCCAACCAATTCTAACCCCATTATGAAGTATTTCATTAGCTGCCAGATCTTCAATTTTATCTGGAGCAATCCGTTCATCATCAGCCAATGCATTTGCAGCATTCAACATCCCTTTTCCATATTTATCTTGGTGATCGAAAATAAATCCGGTTGTTGAATTTCTTATGATATTATTAAGTTCATTAGCTGTAAACTCTGCACTACCAAATTTAGAAACGACTAAGGCTGCCACTCCTGACACATGTGGACAAGACATTGATGTCCCTTGAAAATAACCATAACTATTACCTGGAAGAGTACTTAACACTCCTCCTTCTTCACCGAAACTAGATTGATCTCCACCTGGTGCAGCAATATCTGTCCAAGGTCCAAAATTAGTATACGGGGCAGGAAATCCTGAGGGACCTAGAGATGTTACTGCAATAACTTCTTCAAATGATCCCGGATAGTGCGTTTGCTCTAATCCATCATTACCAGCAGCAAAAAACACAACACCACCTTTCATTGGGCTACCTTCATATTGTCCAGCTTCTGCAATAAAATATCGAATAGCCTCTAATACTTCGGGTTCATAATAATCTGGTATGGTATATCCCCAAGAATTTTGGGATATCACGGCACCATTATCTGCACCATAAACAATAGCCGCAGCAAAATTTCCAGATACAGAAGATCTATCATCAAAAACCTGACATGACATTAAGCGTACACCATTTCCATTTCCATCACCTCCAGCGACACCTGCAACCCCAATACCATTATTAGATACGGCACCAACAGTTCCTGCAACATGTGTTCCATGCATGTGTGGCGTAACCGATCCTGTAAACACAAAGTTAGACCCGTTAAAATCATCGATATATCCATTCATATCATCATCAACGCCATCTTCTCCATTTAGTTCAGCTTCATTAACCCAAATATTCGCATTTAAATCTTCATGATTAACGTCAATACCCCCATCGACTATGGCTACAATAACATTAGAGCTTCCTGTAGATTTTGTCCAAGCCTTCTCTAAGTCAATATCCATACCTTCTGTTCCTAGAGTTCCATCATTATTATAATGCCATTGATTTGCTAATAAAGGATCATTAAATACTGTATTACTGGTTGTGAAATCAGCAGTATTCGTTCGGCTATTTAACGGCGCCTGCCCTGTTGATTTAAGTTTCCCAACCTTAATCTTTTTAGGATCAGTATCACCATCAATTCTCATTTTTTTATAAACTGCTTTTGCCAATTCTACTTCAGCAAGCACGCTATATCTATCAATAACATTTTGTGGGTCTATACTAGAATCAAATGCTATTTCATACCATAAATGAAGTCCATATTTTCTATGGCTCTCTTCATTTTTAACAGAAAATGGAAAAACTCTATTAATACGAGTAATCCCAATATTATCTCCAATTCTATCAATATTGGTTACCCCTAATTCGGTAACGCCATTGCTTTGGGCAATTGGGATTTGGGCTGTTATATCTTGTAGTAGATATTGCTCTTTTATTTTTATTCTTATTTTCCCTTGTACAAAATGATCTTCTAAATTCTGTCCATTATTTTGACTAGAACTAAACTGAACCACCAAAATGGCGCAAAGGGTAAAAAGTAATTTAGTAATGTTTTTCATTTTAATATTTTTTAAAATCAATTTTGCACATCTCTTACGTAACGAACTGAAGCGGCATTATAGGTAGCGCTTAAAGACCCTTCACTTAAAAAATCACCATTAGCCTGTACGATTTCTACAGTAGAAGCATCATAATTCGGGTTATAATTTGAAGTCCAAAAAACACCAAAGCTCTCCATATTTGAAAACACATTTCGAAGTGCGGCATCTTGAGAACTAACAATATCGAAGTAACCTGCATAGTTAAAATCAATGCCTGTTTCCCCTCCTAATACAATTTCTTCTAAGGCATAAAGTGGACCTCCCAAAGAGTTTTCCAAATCGTCAATTTCCTCTACTGTTGGTAACCGCCATCCATCCGGAATGGCTCTGTTTGCTGTATGCCAGGTGTAAAGACGCCCATAAAATTTACGCTCTTCATTGGTTTCAAGAGGGTGCCCCCCTTGTACTACGGCTCTATCAGACTGTCCATAATACCATGATCCAGTGCCAGGGTCTTGTGGGTAATTATAATTTTCGGCCATCCACTCCAGTCCATTTACTTCAGCAAACTTGTAAGTTTGATTATCCCTTGGATCTGTCCACATACCCCATTTACCCCTAAATCGAAGATTTAAAGTATCTATTGAGGTATATTGACCTACTTGAACATTCCAGATTAATTTATAAGCTTCGTCTGTTTGACCTTTGAAAAGCGAATTGGCATTATCTGTATTATAAACAATACCACTTTCTCCTTGATGCATACTCCAGCTTACTGTTCCGCCTGGTGGAGCAAAAGCTTCCAATGCATAATACTTTTCCTGATTATCTGGAATATTGATATCCATATTATCATTTCCGGCATCAGCGATTAATTCATCAGTTGTAAAGTTGAGATCCAAAAACGCTTCTTTAGAACCATACGTTAATTTCCATCTAACTACATAATCTTTATACTGTTCACCAATAAAAACAGCATTATGAGTATTGGCATCTTCAATGCGTCCACCATCACCAGCTATAATTTCCCAATGTCCTTCTGCCCCAAATTTCGCAGCTTTAGATTTTAGAAATAATGACACATTATTATAAACTGTATCAGTTATACTAGTAATAAGCTCTGGGGTCATTTTTTTAAAGGAAACATTTATTACGGCGGCTTCATATTGGTCTCCGACACTCAATTCCCATCCTAGTTGATATACCTCTCCTGGTTCTCCATAGAAATTCGTTTTTGGATCATTGACATCATCAAATCTCCCATTATCCCCTTCGTAGATTCTCCAAGTTCCGGTCTGTCCGTTAGGGGCCGCTCTTGCAGTTAAGGTTACGAAGTATCCAAAATTTTCGATATCTATAAAACTTGCCCCTGCATCAGGACGTAATTCAATGTCCTCAACCTCATCTTTGTTACACCCCAATAAGAATGCTGACAAGACAGCTATTGACAATACAATGTGCTTTATTTTTTTCATCGGTTTATATTTATTGTTTTTCAATCGTCAGATTAATTTCTTCATATAATTCTTAGACTGGAATTAACTTTAACTCATATCTTTCTATACAAAATCAAAGGATGTGTTTAGTACCCAATATTTTGTTCAGACTGACTAATTTTACTATTGGCATCTATTTCCGATTGTGGTATTGGAAATGTCAGCCTAAAATAATCGGCATCATTAGCACCAAAATCAAATTTCGACCAATGATCTCCTTCTCTTTTAAATGGAATGCTTCTTCGTTTAATATCATTCCATCTAAATCCTTCTCCGAATAACTCCTTTCGTCGCTCCAATAAAATTTCATCCACAAGTTCCTGACCTACAGAGACACTTTTAGAAGCGCCTCCTATGGAACGTTGTTGCACAACAAACAATGCCTCTTGCGCTGCCGAAAAGTTGCCGAGTTCAGCTTCACATTCAGCCTCTATCAGGTGCATTTCAGAAGCTCTTATACTAATTTTTTCTGCATTCCCCACCGATTGATAGTGTGCAAATTTTAGCACCAAATTTCTATTTTCATCAATCTCTGGTTCTTTTAAAAAGAACCCCTTTCTAGCATCAGAAAAACTGAATTGATCTACAAATGCATCATTTGCACGAATAGAACTATACCCAGCTACTGGCCAATAAAAAGAAGGAATACTTAAGTAAATATTATTATCCTCAGGGGTATAGGCAACAGTGAATATAGTTTCAGAATTACGATAGTTGAATCCACTATACATCTCGTTTACAGACATAAGTTCAATACCTTGATGAGCTAATTTTGCCATAGCTTTAGCTTGCTCAAAAGCGCCCTTATTAAGATAAGCTCTTGCTAATACTGCCTGAGCCGCTCTTTTATCAAAAAATCCTTTATCAGAATAGTTTCCTAAAAGGTTGATTGCGGAGAGTAAATCACTTTCAATTTGATCATAAATCTCTACATTAGTGGCTCTTGGGAAATCTTCTGACTCGGCTGAAACAGCCATATTTGCATTCAAAATAGAAAGTGCATTGGGATCTGAAGCATATGAAGGCGCATACATTTCGGTTAATTTCAACATCATAAATGCTCTAATCACTTTTGCTTCTCCAATGAGTTTATTTTTCTGATCTTCGGTAGCATCAGGAATGAAATTAGCGTTGTCAATTATACTATTGGCATCGTATATTACTTTGTAAGCTTGTGACCAAGGCACTTCAACATAAGTGTAATTTGGCAATACATTCATTTGATAAACAGTAACAAACCAGTTCCAGTTATCTACTGAGTTTATCATCAAATCTTCACCCATAACATCTGCCATTATTGGCATATATAAGCCTTCCGTATCAAAAGAGCTTAATTGATCATATGCTCCTATGAGGGCTGCTGATGCTGTTGAAAATGATTCAAACACCTTATCAGTAGGAATTGAACTTGTAGGCTCTGTTTCCAAGAATTCTTCTGAACAAGAACTAATTAATCCAACAAGCATTACACTAAAGAATAATACTTTCAAATTATTATATTTTATTGCGTACATATATTTTTTCTTAATCTATTATAAATCAATTTTAACCCCTACATTAACTACTTTCACTCCTGGGATATTATTATTGGTTGTCCCATTAATAGCCCCTTCAGGATCGAAACCTTTAAAACTTGAAAGGGTCCATAAATTCTCAGCCGATACTGTTAATCGAGCACCTTTCAGCTTAAACTTCTGAATTAATTCTGATGGTAGATTATAACTTAAGGACACATTTTTAAGCCTTAAAAAAGAAACATCTTCCAAGAATCGTGATGACAATTGATTTCCCTGATCTTGATTATTCACGACATATCTTGGCACATCTGTAAATTTATTATTAGGTGTCCAGGAATTTGCCGCATCCACAGCTAGGTTATATCCAGGCTGGGTCCCATCATGCATGTTCCCAGCATAATCATAATTGTAAACTTGTCCTCCTAAACTGTAATAGAAATAAAAACTTAAGTCAAAATTTTTGTATGATACATTGTTTGAAATTCCACCATAAAATTCTGGTAGTGCAGACCCCATTTTAATTCTTTCTGCATCCTTATACACACTGGTAACCACTCTTCCACTTCCATGTGGATCGCTAAATGAAGAAGATAGGCCTTCAGGTTCTTCAACATCATTCGATGCTTCGTTAACGAACCACATTGGCCTTCCATTATCTGGATTTACGCCAGCCCATTCTCTCATATAGAATTGATAGACATCTCCTCCAACTTCAAGAATTTTTGATCCAGAAATAATTTTATCGGTAGTAAGATTTTTAATTTCATTTTTATTTGTAGAAATATTGAATCCAATGGAATAATTTAAATCTTCTGTTTGTACAGCATCGTATTTAATAGTAGCTTCTAGACCAGAATTTACCATCGCTCCAAGATTGGTCAAAATAGACCTAAATCCTTTTCCTGCTGAAAGTGGTTGCGCAAAAAGTAACCCGTCAGAATCACGACTGTAATATTCGAAGTCAATATTTAATTTGTTAAATATTCGAGATTCAAATCCAACATTTAAACTTGAGATTTTCTCCCAACTCAAATCATTATTTTCCAATTGAATTGGTGTTAAGCCCGGATACCCTCCATAATTTGCGCCACTACCATACAATCCTAAAGACGCATAATTACCAATACTATTATTTCCTGAAGTTCCGTAACTGGTTCTTATTTTAAGGTTATCAACCCAGTCCACATCATTCATAAATTCTTCTTTAACAATGCGCCACGAGCTACCAACCGAGTAAAATAATCCATACTTATTATTTTTCCCAAATCGCGAACTTCCGTCCTGTCTTAGACTAACACTGAAATAATATTTGCCGTCATAACTATATTTTGCTTGCCCCAAAAATGAAAGTAAAGTCCAATCGGACTCATAACTAGATGGCGTTGATGGGTCACTCCCCCATACTAATTCTGGATTGTTGGGAATTGAAAAATTTGTAACCCCTGCGCTTAAAATAGAGAAGACCTCCTTATGTGCTTCTTGACCAATAAGAATTTCAAGGTTAGATTTTTCAAAAGACTTTTTCCAAGTAAGAATATTTGAAATGTTCCAAGCTGTATTATCAGATCTGGATTGAGAACTTCTTCCATTTATTCCACTATCAGCAGAGGCATTTCCATGAAACGGATTATAATAATTCAATCCTTTGTTTGCACTATAATCAATAGCTCCTTTAGTACTAAAACGCAATGAAGGTGATATTTTAATATTCACAAATGCATTTACTAAGGCCCTGTTCGTTTTATATTCATATTTATCTAATTCTGATAATCCAACAGGGTTAAAATCTCTGACTGCTGTATTGTCCCAGTTGTATTCTCCATCTCCCGTATAGACTGGTGTAGCTGCATTTATAATTTCGGCAGAACGAATAGGATTAGCTCCTTGCCCTCCTCCTGGAGGTGCATTTGTTTCTGAAAATGAATAGTGCACATTCATTCCAGCATCTATAAAATCATTGACTTTATGAGACACATTCAACTTAGAAGTATAACGCTCAAAATTAGAACTTAAGGTTGTTCCTGAATCTTTAAAATATCCTAAGGATAAAAACACCTTAGTACTTTCACTTCCGCCTATTACATTTAGATTGGAATTTTGAACAATTCCTGTTTTATAAACCTGATCTCTCCAATCAGTATCTGTAATCACCTGTGTTCCATTTATTAATTTTCCATTATCATCAAGAGGACTCCCAACTCCAAAAGGATTAAAACCTACTATACTTTCAACATTATTATTCGCAAACTGTTTAGCATCGGCAATAACATTACCAGTAATTATGGACTGATTGTATAATCCCATCCAACTTTGCTCATAAATTTGAGTAGAGTTCATTAATTGATAACCATCAGAAATCCTAGATGAGACCCCAATTTGTTGATTGAATGAAATTTTAGTCTCTCCTTTTTTACCTTGCTTGGTATTTATTAAAATCACACCATTTGCAGCTCTTGATCCATATAATGAAGCGGCTGCAGCATCCTTTAACACGGTTAAACTTTCAATATCGTTTGGATTAATATCGGTAAGTGATCCAGACATAGGTACACCATCTATAACATATAGAGGAGCGCTACTTGCACTAAGTGAGCCTATCCCTCTAATTCTAACTGTAGCTGTGGCTCCAGGTTGTCCCGAACTACTGGTTACCTGCAAACCAGCAGTAGTCCCTTGCAATGCTTTGTCAAAGGATGTTACAGGTCTATTTTCTATAATTTCACTAGGTACTATTTGAGCAGCACCTGTGTAAGCTTCTTTTGTTGTTGTACCATAGGCCACAACAATAACATCATCTAACGCTTCTGTTTCTTCTTCAAGCGCTGCATTAATTGTTGTTTGTCCATTTACTGATATTTTAGCAGTTTGCATCCCTAAGTATGAGAATACCAAAACGGCTTCATTTGATGGCACTTGTAGTGTATAAAGTCCATCAAAATCGGTTGTAACACCTATAGAAGTTCCTTCTATAATTACATTGACTCCTGGTAAAGGTTGGCCAGATGCCTTCTCGGTTACCGTACCTTGTATAGTTATATTCTGCCCAAATGCGGGAATCAGAAAAAACGCATTTAACATTATGATCCAAAATGTCTTTTTCATAAAAATGGGATATATTAATGTGTTTAAAAAGCAACCCCTTTATAGTGACTTAAGTATGAACATAAGCTTATATAAAGGGGAAGGCTATTAAGAATAATTCAAAGGGTTATTAAATTGTACTTTTGGTATGTAAAAAATTACAAACTACTAGTTACAACCTAATAGTAATAAGTCAACAGCAACAGTTCTATCTAGTTCCATCCAGTTCCAGGCATCAAAGAATGTTGCTTTTACATCAGTACTCCATTGATTATCGTAGTCACCATTTTTAACACCAGTTAAAAGTGTTGACATTGAGCATAATGTAACATTAGTATCATTTGGCATAGTAATTCTTAAATACTCACCATATTTTGTAAGACTTGTTAATAATGGAAATGCACTAACTTCAGTAGCATCAGCAATATCAAGATCTAACATATAAGCTTGTGTTAACAAATCGAAGCCTTCAAGTTTAGCCACTTCTCCTTGATTCCAGTTTGCATCTTGAGTTCTAACTATTCTTAGTGCAACATTGTTAGCTTTTGGTAATAGAGCAAAGCCTGTAAACCACTCTGTTTTTTCTACAATATCAATATTTAATGAAGAATAAGAACCAGTTCCTTCAAGTGCATTAAAAACATTTACTAACGTTTTTTCCTGTCCATTTTCATTTAAACGAATTGAACCACCACCAACAGTTTCAACATTGTTAAATGCATCAAGTTCAGGAAACATGTTTCCTGAAATGTCAATACTTCCACCAACTTCCGTTAGGTTATCAAAACAAGATAAACTTGTTAACGCTGAAGTTCCAGCTCCGATGAAACCACCTCCAACATTGTAAAGCACATTAATATCACCATTAACAATAGTCATATTTGGGAAAGAAATTTCAGATAAAGAAGGATTACTTTGAATTGTAATGTTACCATCAAAGGTTGCATTAAGTATTTCTATTTTAGCAAAACCATTACCTTCTCCTCTAAAGTCTCCACTAACCTCTCCTAAAAGAAGTTCAGACCCTTCACCTAAATAACTTGAAGATACATCTCCATTTACATCAGTTGAAGATAAATCTAAAGCTACTAAGTTTCCGTTTTCGTAGGTATCAGGATTCATTTCGTAAATTTCTAACGATCCAACAATTAAGTCAAGCTTCGTCAATGACACTGAAGCTAACATTTTATTAGTATCCAACTCTAAATCACCATTGATCAAAATCAATTCTGGCATATCAATAGAAACAGCACCATTGTTATCACTAATCATTGCGTCTGCTCCAACAGTTTTTAACATTGGTAAAGACACTAAAGCGTCAGCATCATTCACTCCTTCAATAATTAAGTTAACTGCAACATTTTCTAAGGCAGGTAATGAAACTGTATTACCACCTCTTAACTCAAGATTACCACCAATCATTTTAACACTCACTAAGGCATCTACATTTCCTTGAGATTTAGCAACAACATTTCCAGTTACTACAGTTGCTCCTTCACTAAGTACCAATGCAAAATCGTCATCAGTAAGCACATTACCATAATAAACAGTTTCACCTGCTGCAATTTCTTCCTCAAGACTTGTAAGGCTTGCTAATAATGCTTCGTAGTCTGCAGTTAATCCATTATTATCTGCCATCAAGTTTGAAATTTGTGCTTGCAAAGTTGCAATTTCAGCCAATAAGTTATTTTGCTGATCCTGTTCTAGTTGATTGAGTTTATCATCAAGTTCATTTAATTGATCTTGTAATTCATCAATATCACCTGTTTTAGCACAACCACCTAATGTTAATACAGAAACAACAAATAGGACGTAAATAATACCTTTTTTCATTTTAAATAATTTAGTTAAACTTTGATTTTTTATAGGCCGCTAAATTATTTTCTTAATTCAATAAGAAGGTCTCAACTTGCCAAACTAGGTATCAAATAAGAGCTTACAAGGTCTTAAATGATAAGTTGAGACGCACTTCAGTCGTATTCTCCTTAAATAATTAAGGTATGGCAAGGGTTTACTTCCAAATAAATTCTTAAATAACTTTTTAGGAGTTTTTCTTAAATCAAGGAAAGAAATACTAAATAAATTGAAATTTTTGGGCAATTCTATTTTTAATAAAAATATGCATATATCACCCTGTGATATCCTGAATGTACTGAGAAGGTGTTTTTCCAGTCTTTTTTTTAAAAATTCTATTGAAGGTTGCTTTAGAATTGAACCCTGATAATTCTGCTAAGTGTAGAATTTTATGTTGTTCGTGAACGCCATCATTGATTAACCTAATCACCTCTTTAATGCGATACTCATTAATTACTTCACTAAAAGATAATCCTATTTCTATATTTAGCAATTCTGAAACACGATGTTTTGACATCCCACTACCATCAGCCAAATTTTGAAGTGTCATTTCACTATTCAAATAAGGTTTTTCAGATTCGAGGTGGTTAATAATGATTTTTGCATCTCTTTTGTCATCCGATACATTTATCAATTTATTTTTATCCGATTTTTTAATTCTAATAATACGTTTAAAATCAAACTCTGATTCACCGCCAGTAGCATAAAACAAATCGGGTTTATAAATTGTAAAAACACTCATCCATAAAGTTAAAATAGTTAAACCTAAATAGTATACTCTAAACAGGTCAAACGGAATATCAACGCCTAACATTTCAATAAACACACCCGAAGTTCCAATAGCCCATAACACCGCATTTATTATCAAAAATTGTTTCAACCAATGGATGGCCTTCGTTTGAAATTTTGATAATTTAATTTTAGAATGATGTTCAAACTTATCAATGATTCTAAATGACAAAATAGTATATAAAACCCCTAAACTAATAATTGCAATATTCCCATAATAAAAGATATCTCTAACCCATTGTGGCAACCCATTCGCAATTAAATCAGCTTTATTGGCAGCACTTTGAAAATAAAAAGAAGACAAAGAAATTGAAAAAATAAAAAAAGGAACTAAATGAATTAACAAGTTAGACACCTTCCTGTATTTTTTAAAAAGATAGGTCTTAATGTACATGAACATTAACGGGAAAAACAAAAATATAAGTGCTGTCCCAACGCCAAAGAGATGTGGGTAACTAATAAAAAAGGCCCTTGATTGAACTGCAAAAATGAAAACTCCATATCCCCACGCAAAAATAAGCAAGCCCAAGACGCGATTAGGGAAAAGTCCTTTCGGATGAAACCACAAAATAAATGACATGATAAAAATCATTACAGATCCTATCAAAAGAACTAATCTAAATATTTCTTCTACACCCATTTATGAATTACAATGCTTAATTTTTTTTAAAGGAAGAACTCACTAACCTTAGAGTTTTTTGATTTTTTTACTAAAAAGGTTTTTTTGGTTGAGTTTTTCTTAACAAAGTTTAAAAATAACGATTTAAATTTTAAATGTTCCTCTAACTTGAGACATCTAATCCAAGACACTTTTACTGATACAAAAACACCTATTATATATGACTAAAAAACAAGTATTTAAATTATTAAAAATTTTACATCAAACTATGATCAAAAAACTTTAATTAGCATCCTCTTGTTTTAGAAATTTAATTTGAAAAAAATAATTTAATTATAGTTCCTTTATTTTCAATCGTATTAATTTGAATTTCTCCTTTATGAAGTAACATAATTTGCTGACAAAGCGGTAATCCAATACCACTTCCATTTTTTCTGGTACTAAAAAAAGGGATAAATACCTTATCTACAATTTCATCGGGAATACCTTTTCCATTATCTGTAACATTTAAGATAATATGACCTTCTCCAGTCTTGCTTGCCGATAAAATAATACTTGGATTTTCACTGTTTTTGCACGCCTC
>Ga0105356_10003537_pt1 | contig 15344 bp, 13 predicted proteins | sample GOMGulsemesocosm_3_FD_83502 | JGI IMG/M metagenome (GOLD analysis project Ga0105356, IMG submission 83502) | Methane-oxidizing microbial communities from mesocosms in the Gulf of Mexico - GOM9D Gulf of Mexico | ecosystem: Environmental > Aquatic > Marine > Cold seeps | place: Gulf of Mexico...
ACTTTTAAATTCAACTTCCGATTGATAATACTAGGCTGACAAGTTAAATCTATGGCTTGTGGCATTGTTGATAAATCTGAAAATTTGATCACTTGATAACTATCATCGGCGATAAAATAAAAATGATCATCGACAGTTGAATAAACTCCACCTTGATAACCAATGTTTAAACGCGATAACTCTGCCTTTTCAATATTAAAGTTCATCAAAGTCCAATCGGCATTTTTTACCGTAGACAATAATAAATTGTTTTCATCTTGCCAGCTGACACCCACAATTGCCATATCATCAAGTGGCAATTTAACGACTGATTTGCTGCTTATGCTGGCAATATAAATTTGATTATCAGCCAATATCATTAACTGACTATCGTTCGGTGAAAATGCCAAATCATATAGCTTTATTGGATTGTTAAAAGTACTTAGCTGCAGAGCACGATCTGATTTTACAGCACCTTGTAAATCACTTAAGTAAACTTCAGCTGAGGTAGAACGTTTAGATACAAAAGCATATTGATTACTGTTATTGGCCAAGGTTGGTAAATAATCCATCACGGTTGAGTTATCGAGTGCTACGCTAGTTTGGTCTATACCTTCAAAGTAAATATCTCGGTTTAATAAATAAGAGACAAACGTAAAATCTTTGCCGTTATTAAGGCGAGATAAATGTTTGACCCTTGAGGTATTACTGGCAACCACAGCTAACTTAGTACCGTTAAGGTTACTTTGCCAAAGTTCATATGCTGGATGTGGTGAAGGATGAATAATGCTTTCACTGTCATGATGCCAAATAACTGAACGCATCAAATACTCTAATTGCGCCGTTTGCTCTAGAGTAGAGCTATTAATATCGAGGGTATAAACACGTGTTGTAGGTGAAAAGGCACTATTAATCATCACTAATTTTTCACCATCAGGCGAGATATCAAAACTGTAATTACCTAGGCCATTAGTAATAGGTTGATTAACAATTTCCTTTTCGTTATTGCTTAAATTGACACGGAAAATTTGGTAGCCATGACTAGCAGACTGTCGGTCGTTAAAATAGAAGGATTGACCATCAGGGGAAAATACCAAGTGAGGACTACTTTCTGCACCACATTCAGTGATAGTTTGCCAACTATCTTTATTTTTAATCTTTTCGACCTCTGCCCAAAAAATCATACAAACACTATTATGTTGATACAAAAAGGCGAGCTTATTTTCGGCTGGCGACCACACAGGTTTACTCAGAGCCCCTCTTGCATGAGAAATAGTACGTTTAACATGACTTTGCATATTTTCAATATTGATGTATGACGGCTTACCTGAGACTTGTTTACTATAAGCTAAATGCGATAAATCAGGTGAGAGTGCTGGATAAAGTTCGACTCCCACTTCACGAGTTAACGGCTTAACTTGCTTGGTTTGTAATACCGTATTCTTTGTCGACGACAATGTTAATGTGAACACTATGAGGGTCATTATTCCAATGCCAACCCATATGGCATTTTTCGTCATTTTATTTACTAACGGTTTATTGGTAACTTGGTCAATATCACTTTCAATATCTTTTTCTGCACTTTCATTATTACTATCAAGACTTTGCCCAGCAGGCTGATTTTCGACTGTTTCAGAGGCAGTAAACTCTGCCACCATTCGATAACCTTTACGTGGCACAGTAATAATAAACAGGGGGTTCTTAGGATCATCTGCTAGCGCTTTTCTTACTTTTACTAAGGTACGGCTAATTGCATTTTCTGTAACTAAGGTGCCAGTCCAAACTTGCTCCATCAGCTCATCTTTGCTGATCACTCTTTGGCTGTTTTGACAAAGGAACACCAACAAGTCATAAACTTTCGGGGCTAATTTAATGGTTTCATCTTGACGATAAAGCAATTGATTATGGGTATCGATGCAAATATCATCAAAGTGTAAATAGCGCAAAGTTTGTCCTTGTTAATTTGTTATTTTTTCTCAAAAATGAAGTCTTTTTTATCATATTTTCCAGATTCTAAGTCTCTCAACATTTGTTGATACCGGCCACTGGCTTTCAACTTTTTCAAACCGGCATTAAATTTATCTAGGAAGTATTGATTACGCTTATTTTCTTTACTGACAATTAAATGAAGCGTACTTACTCCGAATTCTTTAGGACTTTGTGTTAACAGGTCAGCTTCATCGGGTGATAAGTAATTTTTAATTTGAGCGTTTCCAACATCGGGGTCATTCGGGAATATTTCAATGCGCCCAGCAACTAATTTTTTAAAATTGAATTCATCCTTACTTGTAAACTCAACATTTAAAGTTTTTTCTTCAAGAGCATCCATAAACTCTTTGCCATAATCATATTTTGAGGTGCCCCCTATTTTCATGCCGTGTAAATCTTGTAAGGAATTCCAATGAAAGTTATAGCTTTTAAGGTGAAAAAAGACGAAAGAGGTTTGAGTTATTGGATCACTGACAAAAAATTCTTTTTTGGTTAAATCATCCGGCCACCAACAACAAGATGCATCCCAATTATTTTCATCTTTGGCATATTCATTAGCGCGTTGCCATGGGAAAAACCCCCACTCTACTTCAATACCTTCTAGTTTAAATGCTTCTGTCACTATATGAGAATCAAGCCCATATTGGTAACTGTACTTGGAGAAAAATGGCTCCCATTCTCCGGTAGTGATCCGTATCGTTTCTGCAAACAATTCAGTTGTACTAATAATCATCCCTAATAGTGCGTAAAGTAAAACTCTCATCAATGCCCTTGGCTTATTTAACTCGTATTTTGATTCAATGTACAAATATAACTTATCTTAATTTAATGCTGTTTTATTATCCATATAAGATTAACAATTAAACTAGAAGTTCCTAAATTTCAGTATATTGGCATAACGGTCAATTATCATTTTTACAACTAGGTTAGTTGCCATTCTTGTTTGATAAAATCTGCAGCTCTTTCTGCCACCATCATAGTAGGTGCATTGGTATTTCCGCCAATTAGGTTAGGAAAAATAGATGCGTCTACAACCCTTAAACCTTTAATACCGTGAACCTTCAATGAAGCATCCACAACAGCCATGTCGTCAACCCCCATTTTGCAGGTGCCAACCGGATGGTAAATAGAGTCCGAATTTTCTCGAATTTGGGCGATTAATGCTTCATCAGACAACTGATACTCTTTATCTATCGACGACTTTTTAAAGCAGGACATTTCAGGATGCTCTAAAATTTCTGATGCCATGCGAACCCCTTTTAGTAGGGTTTGAACATCTTCATCTTCACCTAAGAAATTGGGATCAATCAAAGGTGCATCAAACGCATTAGCAGAACTAAGTTTGACGGTACCTCGGCTTTTAGGTCGTAATACGCAAGTATGTGCGCTATAACCATGTTTTAACGCTGCTTGCCAGTTTCTAGCATGGTCTTTAACCACCGCGATAACAAAATGGTACTGAATATCAGGTCGTGCTATTTTCGGATCTGTTTTTAAAAAACCGCCAGTTTCTGCAAAATTTGAACTAAAAATCCCTTGACGTTTAACTGCATATTTAACCAATTCTTTGGAAAAAAAGACGCACCCTTTCAACGATAAGCCGAATATTTTATGGGTATTGGCTTGGTAAGCACTTATATAATCAAGATGATCACTTAAGTTTTCACCTACCCCAGGTAATTCAAGTGCTTGCTTAATACCAAAAGGTTCGAGATCTTCATTCGCGCCAATTCCCGACAGTAATAATAGTTGCGGAGAGGTGAATGCTCCCGCCGCCAGCAAGACTTCGTTTGTAGCGGTGATGTTTATTAATTCACCTTGATGTTTAATCTCAACACCTTGACATTTTTTGTCGTTTATTAGTAATTTGGTTACGCTGGTATTGGTTAAAATGGTCAAATTCTTCCGGCTTCTAATCGGGGTAAGATACGCTTTAGCAGCGCTGCAACGTTGACCATTAACCTGAGTGACTTGGTAGCGGCCCACTCCTTCTTGGTCGATACCATTAAAGTCGTGACAATATTTATAACCCAATGCTCTACCCGCTTTTATAAATGCATCGGCAACTGGGTGATTAGAACGTGAATTATCGACCTTTAGTGGTCCTTGAACACCATGTAACTCATCATGGAAGACGGCATTCGTTTCTGATTTTTTAAAATAAGGTAAAACATCATCCCAGCCCCAACCTAGCTCTTGCCAGTCGTCATAGTCGTCTTTATGGCCTCGAATATAGATCATCGCATTTATCGAGCTAGATCCCCCTAGTACTTTACCTCGGGGTTGATAGCCTCGCCGACCGTTTAAGCCTTTTTGTGGTGTCGTTTGATACGCCCAATTTTTATAATTGCTGGGGACCATTGCAGCCGAGCCAACAGGCATATGAATAGCAACGCTTTTATCGTCACTGCCAGCTTCAATCAGTAGCACATTCACCGCATTATTTTCAGTTAGACGTGACGCCAAAACACAACCGGCAGAGCCACCGCCAACTACAATAAAATCAAAAACCTTTTGCATCATATCGCCTTATTGATCGCAATCTGGGTGGTCAAAATAACCGAGAAATTGAACCCATTGTAATTTACCTGTTGAAATAGACAGCTCAGCTGACATCACCATTGAAACTTGGCTACCGATCTTCATAGTAACTTCTTTCTCATCACTATTAGGAGTAATAATGTCCATAGTGACATGAGATTTATCCCCCCCCCTCCACTGCTTTTGTCATTAGTATTTACTTTAGCTGTGGCGGGTTTTGGTGAAATAGCAAGGTTTATGTGTTTTACAACAGCTTGCCCTTTGCTTTGAACCGTTAATGAAAGAGTGGTTGATGTTATAAGGCTCACCTCTGGGGCAGTCAAGCTTAAAATACCGGTAGTAGAGTCTTGCTCGAATGTGAATTCATAACCACTTTCAATAGACCAGCTAAAACTAAATTCATCATCTGGATTTTCGTCAAATTGCGGGGCTATGCTTACTTTATCGCCTGAGGTTACACTATATTTTTCTTCGAGTGAAATTGTCGAAAATGCGGATACTTCTGAAATAATTTGTAGACTGCTTAAATTATTTTCTCCCTTGGGATCGATGATAAAAGACTGTGAGTACAGTTTACTATCAATGGTAAATTGACCTTCATTGACTGTTACTGCCACATCAATATTAAGGTGCTGCGCAGCAAAGAGTTCCGCTACTTCACAAAAAACAACATTTCCTGTAACGGTACAACCCGCGGTAGATGAGTTCTCGATAAACTCTACGCCGTTTGGAAGTTCAAAATCTAAATATATATTTGTAACCGTCTCATTGCTTAAATTTGCAATTTCAAATTCGATAGTAGAAATAGTATCTGGCTTTATTGAGGTTTCACTTGTTGATTTCAGGGATAAATCAGCAACAAAGCCATTGTTCCTACACCAGCCAATATCACAAAGAATATAAGCGGCCGCGCCTAATTCATTGACATCTGCGCCTGCAGAATACATTAATTGAGCTGGTGCTATTTTTGGAGATAAATGGTCAACGCTTTGTCCATCCCAACTGCCGTCGGCATTAGTTCCAGAATGTAAACCAATGCCATTATCACTGGTACCCGAATTAAGATTATTAAAGGCAAAATTTAATGTTGCATCACTGCCTTTAAAAAAAAGCGTGTCTTCAACCATCGCAACATCTTCTTTTTCAGTCAACGTTAATTCATTCCAAGTTGTGTTATAACCCCCCTCAACATAAACAAATTGATTGTAATGATTATTGTAGGATACAGGCTGAGGTAAACACCCTTTTAAACAATCTATTGAAGCAAAACCTATCAAGTGAACTAATTCATGCAATACAGTAGTGGCAAATCGATGGCCATCATCTGCACCTGAAAAACTATAATCATTGTAAATAGGTGCAAACCGTGTGGAAGCATCAACATCATCTGCCCAGAATTGTCTATCAACATTGTCTGTTAAAGCATCTATTAATAGTTTAGGGTAATGCCTACCGACTTTTAAGATACCAAACACATCAGAAGAATTACTTTGAGTATATTCGGTGAATGTTGGTCCAATGGTTATAGCACCGAAGCTGCCCAATTCATCAAAACTTACCGCCCAAAAAATGGGGGTTGGATTGTGAAATTGCGTACTAAACATTCTGACTGTTTTCTCTAAAACAAATCGTCTTGCTTCACCTAATGTTGTTGCAGGGTTTTCTATAGTGGCAGTATATGGTTCGGTACTATTAAACCCCACTTCAGCATCATCAAGATAAGTAATATTAATGGTCGTCGCATTTAAATAAAAACAGCTGAACCCTATAAGCAAGATATAAAACTTCATGCATTCCCTTTGGTAATTGTGACCGCGTCAAAACAGCGCAATTTTAGTAAGTAAAACTTTTAGCACGTTTTACTGTTTCATCATAATTTTTAGTAACACAGAAGATACATCCCATGTTTGAAATTTTCAACAATAACAAAATACTACCATCTTATATTCGAAACAAAAACGTCATGAATTTCATTTTTTATCTCATTTATCCCTAACGACAATAGCTGAATGACAAACTCTATCTTTATATTGGGCATTTCATTTTTAACCAGTTTCATTCATCCTTATTTTGTACACAATTATTTGTTTTAATAATCTAAAGAACAGTAGGTAAGTCTTATTGGCTCTAATTCTAATTATTATGGTATCAAAATGAACAATGGATATTTCGCAAAGATAGGCCCTATCAAAAGGCGCATGATAAAACTAGTTTCTACCAGCATGCAGAAGTTAATGCCAAATGTAGCTTTATCACTTTCGAAAAAAACTATTCTACGACCCGTTAAACGGATTGCTGTTTGGCCACCGCAAGTACATAAACTTAACTACCTGACCCGACATGGTGAGGTAAAAGTTTATAAATATGGTCAGGGGCCTGTTATTTGGTTAGTGCATGGGTGGTCAGGAAGTGGCTATCAATTTTGGCCAGTCATGGAGAAGCTTGCCAATAAAGGGTTTTGCACCGTTACATTTGACTTACCCGCTCATGGAAATAGTGCCGGAAATTATTCTTCTCTGCCTTTGATGATTCAAGCATTTGAAGACTTAACCAAGCAGTTGCCTCCTACCGACTTTGTAATAACTCATTCCATGGGTGCTTCTGTTGTTGCTAATAGTCATTGGTTCGATACATATCACCATGGACTTATGGTGATCTCACCTATCCTAGAAACTTATAAGTTATTACAGCAATCGGTTCGTAAAGCAGGCTTAAATGACACCTTATTTAAACAAATGATTAAAGAGTCCTTTAAAGAGAACAAGATGTTTATACCTGACCTTGATGCACTAATACCTTTAGTAAAATTTACCGGGTGTTTAAAAATAATTCATGATTTAGATGATAAGTTCGCCCCCTTAACCACCAGTAAAAAATTAGCAGGTTTATCTGGCGCGGAGCTATACATCACTACGAATCTAGGACATGGTGAAATACTCAATAGTCAGCAAGTAGTGGATCTAATATAGCTAGGTAACCAACTCGTCAAAAATAACAATCATAAAATCAAGTACTAACTTGCTCTATTTTCAGTCCTTAAACTCAAATATTGATTACTTTTCCTCCTTATTTTATCCACAGTTCAATATTAAAGTTAATGCATTGTTAATTTTTTGTTGGAATAATATGATTGCGCAATTATTGAATACGTATAATGAAGAAGAAATAACAGACAATAATGATTTATCTTCTGAAATTCACGAATCAACTAAACTTCAACGAAGAGCAGCAAAGTTATCCGATGAAACCTTGTACGATAGGTTATCATTAGCGCAAAAGTTTTCAGCATCAAGGTTAAATCAATATGGATACAAATTGATGTTTATCCGAGGAAAGGGACTTGGGTCATCCGCCTTTTTTGAATGTAAAGACAGAGTTGCGACAGTTGATTCAGCAGGTGAAGTACTAATTTCGCCAAAAGTAAAACTGAGAAAAGATCCTACTTGAATTAAATATTATAACCAAGGGTGTATAAGTAGTATTAAATTACCTTGCCGCTTTACGATTAAGCCAAAACTAATATCGGAAAGTGTCAAAGTGGCGTTGAGCGATCACAGTTAAAAAGGCCAACATAAAAGCTTTAAACCGGTAAGATAATATCAACTGGCAATTATCACTGCTTAGTTATTGGGTGCCGTATTAATATTGCTAAACCGCCTAGCTGACTTGCTTTGGCAGAAATACTGCCACCTTGCGCTTCAATTAAGCTTTTGCATATTGCTAGTCCTAAACCTGAGCCGCCATGTTCACGGCTTCTCGATTGATCGACTCGGTATAATCTTTCAAATATTCGTGAAAACTCATCATTTTCAACGCCCGGGGATGAATCTTCCATCATTAAAATAAGCTCTTGGTCAACAACCGTGGCCTTAAAAACAATTGAACCTGGTTTATTGGTATAACGGCGACTATTAGAAACTAAATTGGTTAGTACTTGAAGAAATCTAGCTTTGTCTACGTTAATTGTTAACTCTTCAGTTAACGCTAGTTTACTGGTAAAACTTAAGCCTTCAACACTAGAAAAAATAGCTTGTGTATCATTACTAAAGTCATTTAACAATTGCAGAGGTTGTATATTTTCAAGCATTAACTCTATATCACCCGCATCTGCTCTCGATAACTCATAAATATCGGCAATTAACCGATTGATTTCGCCAATTCTTCGATGTAATGCTTGATAGGCAAGATCTTTATCATTTTCAATATTAAATTCTAAACTTTGGATTTGCATTTTCAAAACGGTTAGTGGCGTTCTTAACTCATGTGAAACATCGGCAAGTAATTGGTTTTTCTTATGAATGATCTTATCGAGCAGCTCTTTTTCTTTCAGTGAAAGCTTCCGTTTTTGCAAGACAATGTAGCTAAACCCAAGCACCAAAATTATAATAATCATCGCTATACTACTCCACAGCTTTAATTGCTCATTTTTAAGCTCTAAGGCCTTCTCCGCTAAGACAGTTTGATGGGCTTGGCGCTCCAGATCTCTTTCCTGGGTAATAAATTCGATACTATTTTTATGTCGTTCAACTCTCTTATCTTCGACTTTATTTCTACTTTCTCTCGTTGATTTAATGTATAAATGTGCATATTTTATTGACGATTCATGATCATTAAGACCCAAATAAATATTACTTAAGATCAACGATATATTTTCTAAAAAATTTGAAAATTTATATTTTTCAGCCATGGCTTGTATATCTAACGCGACAGCTTCTGCTACTAAATATTTTTTAGAACCAATGTATGCTTTCACCAAAAGTGCTTTGCTTTTAATCAAGACATATTTACTGGTGACTTGCTCATATTTTTCTAAAGTATCCAACATGAGGTTTTCAAGTTTAATAAATTGCTCTTTCTTTAAGTAACTTTGTCCTATGGAGTTATTTACCCAAGCGATACTTCTTTGAGAGTTTTGCTTAATGAAGATCTCTCTTGCTTCATCACACTTCTGCTCTGCTTTATCAAATTCACCAAACCAACCATATAAACTGCAAATATTAGTGGCGCTGTATGCTTGGTTATTGCTATTCCCTAAATCTTTATCAATACGGTTGGTTTCTATATAGTATTTTAGTGCTAAATCGAAGTTTTCCATATTAAAATTGGTTTGTGCAATATTGTAATAAGTATTAGAAACTTCGGTTAAGTTGTTATTCTCTACATGAATGGCTAACGCTTCATGTAAATAATTAATGGCAAGCAGTGGGTTACCTTGGCGATTATGTAACGAGCCTAATTGATTGAGTAATTGAGCACGTATATCATTTAAAACGACAAGTTTTAGCGCTTCATTATAGTATGATTTAGCCTCTTTATAATCAGAGATATCTCGATAGTAATTGCCTAGATAAAGCAGTATTGTTGGGTCTAACGTAGTAATACCAGCCATTCTTGCTAAATCTTTTGCTTTGGTAATACTTTTAAGTGCTTCGTCTTGTTCTCCTTCAGTTATATTTATGACAAATTTATTAATCCAATACTTTACTTTAAATTCATCTAAGCTTTTCTTACTTGCTATCTTTTCTTGTAAATTATTTAATGAAATAGCTTTTTGTAAATTTCCTTGATCAACATAAGCAGAGAAAACTAAGCCTATTATTTCTAGTTGTTGAAGCTCAGAAAAATTCTTTAATTCACTTAACTCAACTTTATCTACCGCCAGTTTTGGCGAGCTATTTTTCAGTATTTCTAGCTCACTGATAAATGCATTAAATTTTGCGGTGTTAAAGTGTTTATTATTTTCAAAAGCAATGCTGCTTTGGCTAAGAACAACCAATAAAACACAAACAAAATTACGCATAATAGTATACACAATAGCATTATTTAGGGGATACGAACCGGTAACCCGCGCCATATACAGATTCAATGATATTGTCTTCAATTTGTTGAGTTTTAAACTTTTTACGAATTTTTTTAACATGGCTATCAATTGCTCTATCAGAAATATCACGTAAATCAGGATAAGCTAAATCCATAATTTGGTTTCGTGAATAGATACGCTCTGGAGTTGTATATAATAAATTAAACAAAGAAAATTCTAGTGCAGTTAGTTGAATTTGAGCATGCTGATAGGTGATTTCGAAAGTTTGTTTATTGACCTTAAAGCTCTCGTCATTAAACGTTTTTGCCCTTCGTAGTAGTGAATTAGCTCTGAGTACCATTTCAGGTAAAGAGAAAGGTTTACACAAATAATCATCCGCCCCCACTTCTAAACCATGAATTCGGTCAACTTCCTCTGTTTTAGCGGTTATCATAATAATAGCAACATCACTAAAACTTCTGATCTGCCGGCAAATTTCAATACCGTCAACTTCAGGTAACATGATATCGAGAAAGATTAAATCAGGGGACATTGATTTGACTAATTCAACCGCACCTTGTCCGCTATAACAAAAATGACACGTATATTTCGCCGCAGTCAAAAATTTTGCCATGTGAGCAGATATTTCAACTTCATCTTCAATAATTAGTATTTTTTTCATAAATAAGAGATATAAACTATGCTCAACATCAAATAATAAAATTAATCATTACTATTATTTTAGCAATGAAATGTGGATTAAATGAGACTAATTATATTAAAGCTTATTACTTTGGCTTATCAGAAAGTCATTTTTCACGGCAGTTTCAAACACTTCAAAAGGGGTTGGGCTGAGGAGCCAGCCGTATATAGAAAAATGTGCTAAAATCAACTATTGAAATAAGTTAATTTAAGTATGAAGCTAAGATGAAAAATAGCGTTATTCAGTTATTACTTCCATTGTTTTTAGCTATCTTTTCCAAGACAGTATTCGCTGAAACACTGACATTTGGCTATTCAGAAGCCTGCCCACACATGTGTCCAGATAATGAACAAAAAGGTTTTACTCACGATATTACCAAAACTATTTTGGAGAAATTTGGCCATAACGTGACATTTAATCCACTGCCTTGGTCAAGAGCAGTACATTTTGCTAATGAAGGAAAAATAAATGGCGTAATTTGTACAAGTAAAGCAGAGTCACCTTTACTTATTTATCCCAAATTAGAACATGGTATGCAAAATGATTGTTTTTATGGGGATCATGATGACAACTGGCAACCAAAAGACATGGAATCATTTCTAGAGAGGCGCACTATTGTTTTTAATGGTTGGATGCACGGAGAAGATTACGTGCAAAGATTAGGAGTAACAAAATACTATCAATTGTTTTTAGAGTTTTCATTAAATAATGATTACACCGAAAGAGCAATAATGATGATTGAAAGAGATAGGGCTGAAGCATTTTGGCATGATTCAACCACATTAAAATATTTTTTAAGTAAAAATGCCGTCATCAGTAAAAGAAACACAATTAAAAAGTTAGGTTGTATTAAACGACAGAAATTATTTATGGGGATGAGCCCAAAACATCCTGAGCTTGCTAAAAAGATAAATCTTCAATTTGATCAGGGAATGAAAGAACTTAGGATTTCAGGAGAACTTGAAGAAATTATGAAAAGGTACGGATTAACTGACTGGCAATAAAATCTATTCATCGAAATATAGCAATATTTAACTTGGCTATTAACCTAAGTAATCGTTTTGAAGTAGTTAATGACAATCATCGCTTTTTAATCGTTTTATATTATACTTTTTTATATTCAAGGTACTTTAAGTTTGTGGTATGAGAAAATATATAATCTTGTTTGTAATCTTTGCTCTAATTGCTTTCCCCCCTTTCACTGCAGCAGAAACTGAAAAAACACCGCCTATTACTTTAAATATTGCGACAATAGATTGGTGTCCCGCAATTTGCGAAAGCTATTATAAAACAGGCTTTATGAGAGAATTAGTCACTGAAGTATTTAAAGATTCAAGTGTCACTATTGTTTTTCATTTTATGCCTTGGATCAGAGCCGTTCGAGAAGTTGAACATGGTAAAATGGACGCCCTTTTATCCCCTGTAAAATCTGAAGCACCAGCATTACTATATCCTGAGTTCGAATTAGGCCAGCAATCAACCTGCTTTTATGTCGCTAAAGATGACCCATGGCGATACCAAGATAGTAGTAGCTCATTTCAAGATAGAAAAGTGGTCTTGGTAAAAGGGAATTCTCTATTAGACCTTGACCAATATATATCGCAACATCCGGAAATATTCACTTATTTAACGTTCACTGACTTTATTGAACGAGCCATCATGATGATGAGCATAAAAAGAATTAATACTTTTGTTTACACCAAAACAGAAGCAGAATTTCAACTAAAAAATAATGGCATGGGTGATGATTTTCAGAATGCGGGTTGCGTAAGTACAATGAATTTATACCTAGCCTTTGCTCATATTAATCCAGAACGCTCAAATAACTTAATTAAGTTGTACGATCGTAATATGTCATTAATTAGAAAAAACAATAAAGTAGAGGCGATTATGGCTAACTACGGGTTAAATGATTGGCGATAAAACGTAGCAATTTACCTTTAATTTCTATGGTAAATGGCATATACATTAAACGATGATAATGTTTTATTTTTTGTATGTTAATACCAACAAACTACCACTATTTTTCAAAGGAACGACTACAGTTTCTGCCTGAATTTTTAGCCTGATATAATGAAGAGTCCGCACGTTTCAAGAGATCAACTGCATTAAGAGCATCTCCCTGTAACGATGCTATGCCAATACTGACCGTTAAACTTTTCGCGACCAAACTCCCTTGGAACATGATCCCTAATGACTCAATGTTATTTCTAATGATCTCAGCGACAAACAAGGCATTTTGGCTATTAGTTTCCGGTAATAAAATGACAAATTCCTCCCCTCCAAATCTAGCAACCAAATCAGTTTTTCTAGGTAACGAACTGGCAATTGATGCCGCTACCTTTTGCAGAGTTATATCCCCTACATCATGTCCATACTTATCGTTATATATTTTGAAGTGGTCAATATCGAGCATCAACAGCGACAAAGGTTTAGCGGTTCGTTTAGCAATATCAATACTCTCCTTCATCCGGCGATCATAAACCCGACGATTAGCTATTTTAGTTAAAGCATCTGTTTCGCTAAGTATCGTTAACTGAGCATTTGCTTCTTTCAACCTACGATTAGCATCTTCAAGCTCAAGGGTTCGTTGGGAAACTCTCACTTCGAGGTCAGCATTTAGTTGGCGAAGTTTATTGTCAGCAAGTTTGCGCTCAGTGATATCAATAGAGACAACAATGATATACTCAATCTTGCCTTTATTGTCGTAAACGGGGAGAAAGGTAGAATCAAACCAGATTTCATCACCAAGCAGGCTGATCGCAATGACATCCTGCTTGGCAATTTCACCGCTAGCTTTTACTTTTTGAAAAGACTTTTCCCAATGTTTTCTATAAGGCTGTGGGTAAATTTGCAAAGGGTAAGGTTTGTCGTAATAGGTGGTTATATCTTCAATACAAAGGGCATCTACTCCCGACTTACTCATATATTGTAAGTTAAAATCAAGATCTACTATTTTTGTACAAACTGGAGAACAATCAAGCCAAGTTCGCGCATTACGTTTAGAGTCGACCAAAAGCTCTACTTGCGTCCTAAAATCGCTAATTGACATAAAGCCCCTTTTTACTTTATCCAGTTCATTTTAAGTATAGGAGTATTCTTGTACTTATGTGTAATAAGGTTATCGATATTGCCAACAACGTAAACATTAAAATATGATTAGCAGATCGAGTATTTCAGTTGTTTTAAGCAGGAGGGTTTACCGAAAATAATTTGCTTTAATACTATTTAAATTAAATTATTGCCCATTATTATCACTAAGATAAATCAGCACTATCAAATTCTATGATGCTTAGACATTGCAAAGATAAAATGCCAATATTACTTATCATTTATATCATTAAAAAAATCATATGAAAAAGTTTGTCCTTCTCCTCTTTATTTCAGTGTTCACTTCTGCTGCCAACTCTATTCCATTGCTGTTTGAAGAAGGTAAGCATTACCAAGTCATTAACGATAAAGCCAGTACTGCACCTAATGTCACGGAATTTTTTAGCTTTTATTGTCCACATTGTTTTAGGTTTGAATCGCTCGCCAAAGATATTGAAAACACTCTACCTGAAAATGTTACCTTTAAGAAAAGTCATGTCGAATTTATGCGAAGTGCTCCGGCAGATATCCAACAGGCTTTAACCCGTGCTTTAGTGCTAGCCAACAAACTAGACAATAAAGATAAAATAATAGCGGATATTTTTGCTCAAATTCATACTAAAAGAAAAGGTTTTAAGAATAAAAATGAAGTAAAAGAAATTTTTCTTAGTAATGGCGTTGATGAAGAATTTTATGACGAAAAAATGAAAAGCAGAAACGTGAAAGGCATTGCTTATCGCATGAAAAATAGACAAGAAAACTTAAGTATGAGGAAAATACTAACAGGGGTTCCAATGTTTATTATCAATAATAAATATAAGATACTTAGTAAAGAATTACATTCAAAAGAAGACTACATAAAATTAGTCAATTTTTTGTTAAATCTTGATAGTTAATTAGTATTAATAATTTAATTCGATTATGCCGCATATATTAACTAAAATTTTGTTATACCAAGTTGTCATTTTATCAACTTGGTATAACAATCAATTCAGCTTACATTACCGCTGCAGCACCAACAACTTCTAGAAGTTCAACTTCAAAAATCAATGTAGAATTTGCACTGATTTCACCGGTAGCTCTAGCACCGTAGGCTAACTCTGAAGGGATGGTGAATTTAAATTTACTGCCTACTGACATTAACTGAAGTCCTTCAGTCCAGCCTTTAATCACATTTTTAAGAGGGAATTGAGCAGGCTCATTACGTTTGTACGAACTGTCAAATTCAGTACCATCAATTAA
>Ga0105356_10003543_pt1 | contig 15332 bp, 12 predicted proteins | sample GOMGulsemesocosm_3_FD_83502 | JGI IMG/M metagenome (GOLD analysis project Ga0105356, IMG submission 83502) | Methane-oxidizing microbial communities from mesocosms in the Gulf of Mexico - GOM9D Gulf of Mexico | ecosystem: Environmental > Aquatic > Marine > Cold seeps | place: Gulf of Mexico...
GCTGCTTATCAAGTGGGTGTGCTTTCTGCTATCAGTAAGTTTGTTCCCAGAAATCATGGAATTCCCTTCCCTATTTTGTGTGGTACGTCTGCTGGCGCTATAAATACTACCGCCTTAGGCTGTTATGCTTCGTGTTTTCATCTCGGGGTTAAAAAACTCGAATGGGTATGGAAAAATCTCGATACGTCAAAAATTTACCATAACGATACTCGGGGGGTTTTTGGCTATATGAGTCGAGGGATCTTTGCCACCTTTCAAGCGGATTATGCTCAGAAACAAGCACGAAGCTTATTAAATAGTGAGCCATTGCGAATACTACTAAACCAAGTGATGGATTTTAAGCGTATTGATCACAATATTTTACGCGGTTATTTATCGGCCATTAGTGTCACTGCGTCGAATTATAGTACCGGTGATTCGATTAGCTTTTACCAATCAAGTAACAATATTGAGCCATGGCAAAGAGCGAAACGTTCAGGGCAACCAAGTCAATTAAACAGTGAGCATTTAATGGCCTCCTCGGCCATTCCCATGGTTTTTCCGTCAATAAAAATAAAAAACCAACATTACGGTGATGGCTCGGTCCATCAGCTTTCGCCACTTAGCCCAGCTATCCATTTAGGCGCAAAGAAAATATTCATTATCGGTGTTGAACAACCGAAAGAGCCACTACACAATAAAGAAAACAACCCTCACCCACCAACAACGGCAACTATTGCCGGGCATTTACTCGATTCTGTTTTTGCTGACACCATGAATAGCGATATTGAAAGGTTGTCACGGATCAACAACACCTTGAAATTAATCCCGGCAGCACAAAAAGAGAATATTGAAGGGCTACAACATATTGATAGTTTCGTGATTAACCCAAGTCATGATTTTAATGCCATTGCAGTGAAATACTATAATGACTTACCACTGCCTGTGCGGATACTCTTACGCAGCATGGGGATTAGCAATGACGCTGAATCTAGTATTATTAGCTATTTATTATTTGAAAAAAACTTTTGTGCTGAGTTGATCAAATTAGGCTTTGAAGATGCAATGGAGCAAGAGAACCAAATAAAAAACTTCCTGAACCTCTACCCTGACTCCAGCCATAAACAACAGTTAAGTAGGCAAGACATCATTTCCTAGTATTAGCAAATAATTTTAGCCATGAACCTTACCTCAATGAAACGGTGAAGCGAGTAGCTTATAGCAATGTCATTAAATTATTGCCTACTTATGTTGATTAAAACTCTCCACGGCAGCATTACTTTAAATTCCAATAGCTAACTATTGATCAATCAAACTATTTGCCATCTTGTAAAAAACGCTCAATCCGCTCCACTCGTCTCGGTTTTCCGCGTACCACTAACGTATCCTGTGATTGTAAAATAGTATTTTCATCCGGTGATTCGGTTTCATCATCCCCTCGACGCATGGCAATAATATGTACTCGTCTACTTGATAACTCAAGTGAAGCAATAGTTTTGCCGCAGCTGAAGGAGTTTTCATTAATTAATATTGCATGAGCAAACTCAATTCTATCGATTGCCGCCGGGCTCATATCGGTATGTTCCCCTTGAAAAAAACCATGTAGATGGTTGTAATGGTTTTTTCGCTCTTTCTGTACCCGGCGTATAATGCGTGAAAAAGGCACACCGGTCAGTGATAACACTTGTGAAACTAACATTAAGCTACCTTCTAAACTTTCTGGCACCACTTCATTGGCACCAGCTTCATGCAACAAATCTAAGTGATCATCATTTCTTGTTCTGACTAGAATAGGTACTTCAGGTGATAAAGAGCGAACTTTTTGAATAACCTCGATAGATTGCTTGTCTTCACCAAAGGCAATAACCACCAATTTTGCAGAGGATAAATGCGCGGCATTTAAAATTTCAGTTTGTCTTGATGAGCCAAATAAAACATTTTCCCCGGCTTCTCGTGCCGTACGAGTACGAAGGGGATCGATATCGATAGCAACAAAATCAATCGCTTCTTGTTTTAAAAATCGACTAACCGTTTGCCCTATTCTGCCGAAACCACAAATGATGACATGATCGCTTAAATCTTTATTTTCAGGTAACTGCTCTAAATCACGACTCTCAGGCGACTTCTCTTGGCTTAAAAATAAAGACCATGAGCGTGCACGATCTATCATGTAAGGAGTAATAGCCATACTGATAACACCGGCACCAAGTAACATCGAGGAAACATCGCCCGGTAATAACTCTACTTGATTTGCCAGTGCAATCAACACAAAGCCAAATTCCCCCATTTGCGCTAACATCAAACCTGCTGCCCAAGCATCTTTACTCGACTCCCCCGCTCTAACCGCCAATAATTTAATAACCATTAACTTCACCAACATAAAGCTGATCATAATTGCAAGTAAATTCAACGGTGAAGAAATTAATAAGCCAATATCTAATTTCATCCCTACGGTGATAAAAAATAAGCCCAGTAAAATATCACGATAAGGGCGAATATCCGCTTCAAGCTGATGTTTATATTCACTTTCGCCTAACATCATCCCGGCTAAAAATGCCCCTAAGGCCATCGATAGACCGAACCATTGCGTTAATGCTGAAGCCAGTAAGGTCACTAACAAGGTGGTTAGCACAAATAATTCATCGGTTCTTACTTGGGCAATAATATTGAAAATTTTCGGTAACAACCATTTACCAATAAACAGTAATAAGGTGACGACGACGACACCTTTAAACATTGCGAGTAACAGTGCCAAAATCATCGAGCTATCGCCATCATTTGCCAGCATAGGAATGATGATTAACATCGGCACAACGGCAACATCTTGGAAGAGTAAGATTGCCACCGACAATTGCCCTGACTTACGTTTCATCGCCCCGGTTTCACTTAACTGCCGTATGACGATAGCCGTAGAAGATAAGGCCAAAATACTGCCGACCACAAAAGCCGACTCGAAACTTAAACCGAAGAACATTCCGGCAATGAGAAAAATAACTAAGGAAAGACCTACTTGCAAACTACCGACTGCCAGTACTAAGTGTCGCATAGCCATGAGTCGGGGTAGAGAGAACTCTAAACCTAAAGTGAACAGTAAAAAAACAATGCCTAATTCAGCAAAATGATCATAGTCAACTTGATCATGAACGATATTTAAACCATGCTCTCCCACCAGCATACCGGCCACTAAATACGCTAAAATTGCCGGTAATTTTAATCGTCTGAACAGCCAAACAATTAAAACTGCACTAGATAAGATTGCTAAAAGTTCTAGATGACCACTCACATACATTCCTTAGGGCTAGATGGTTTATTACCACAAGCGGATTGCCATACGGCAAAGACTTGCCGCCAAATTAATGGCGAGCAGCAATAAAAAGAGTAAACGCTATTCAATTTAATATTCTCGCAATATTTAAACTAAAAATCAAAAAGTTAACCTTACTAGCATAGCAGATATGGTTACTTTACCCTTTAATTATATTCTGGAACAGAATTTGCTTCTACCTAAATATATTCATCGGTAGTCAATCAATAGTGAGGAACAAGTATGCAAACACTTAATATACTTGCAAACCCATCAAAAAATTTTAATGTCTTTAATTCATTTGAAAATGACCGGCGTTCAAGTCCGCATGAAAAAGTTGGCTTAGTTGAGCAGTTACAAACCACATTAGATTTAAGCCGAATATTAGCTATTTTTGCGACTGAAGCCGCCAGATATGTCAATTTTTCCGGTTTATATTTCCAGAATCAAACCATTAGTAAAAGCTTAGCCGGCAGTAAGAAAGCCAAGCAAGAGCGCCAATTTGAATTAAAACTCAATGATGAATTTATTGGTACGTTAAGCTATGGCATCAATAGCCCGATTAGCATGTACCATTACCAAGAATTAAAACGTATCCATCAAATTTTACTGCACCCGCTTAATAATGCGCTTAAGTATCATCAAGCCATGCAGTTAGCAATGCAAGACAGCCTAACGAATTTAGGAAACCGTCGCTATTTTGATGAGCAACTGAAACGCGCGATGCATAATGCTAATCGAAATCAAGGGCAAGTGGGTTTGGTACTGGGAGATTTGAATAAGTTTAAAGCGATTAATGATACCTACGGTCATAGTATTGGCGATCAAGTATTACAGCAATTCGCCAATATTTTACGGACCTGTATTCGAGATTCAGACAGTGTCTTTCGTTTTGGTGGCGATGAATTCGCTATTATTGTTGAACATGCCACCGAATACGCGTTAGATATAATACAAACTAGAGTTGATAAAGCGCTACAAGACAATGCCCTATTAGCAAAGTATCAGGTATCTTGTAGTTTAGGTACCACCTTTATGAACCGAGCAGATAATGAAAAGACCTTATTTGAAAGAGCCGATCAGGCCCTATATCGTCAAAAAATGAATATGTCTAAGTCATTAAGCGTGGTTTAAGTAAAACCACGGCTAACCTTCACTAACAGTAATACAACTAAAAGAGGCCTTAGCGCTTCTTTTGTATTTTATTGTTATATTTTTTGGTTACTGTTTTTGGCATTTTTTTCTTAGGACTTTTCTTAGCCAATGCTTGGTTTTTTTCTTGTGTTGCCCGGTAGCGATTTTTACTGACCCGCTTTTCACTCGCTTGATTATATTCCAACGCTTCATCACGCTTTAATTCATACCCTGGTACCACAATGCGTTCAAATTGACGGCCAATAAGCGCTTCAATGTTTTCTAAAAACCGTTCATCTTTAGGGCTAACTAACGAAATAGCGGTGCCTGATTTTCCGGCTCTACCGGTACGGCCAACACGATGAACATAATCTTCGGCTAAAAAGGGTAAATGGAAATTAACCACATAACCGAGATCATTGATATCTAAGCCACGGGCGGCAACATCAGTCGCCACTAATACGCGCACTTTACCTTCAGTAAAATCAGCTAAGGCTTTATTACGCGCTCCTTGGGTTTTATCGCCATGACAAAGTGCCGCTTTTATACCATCAAGCTTTAGCTCTTTAGCGAGAATATTGGCACTTTCTTTGGTGCCAGCGAACACCAAGACTTGTTGCCAATTATTAACACCAATCAATTCCGATAATAGTTCACGCTTTCTGACTTCACTGACCCAATACACTGACTGTTTAACTTTACCTGAGGTAGAATTCTGCTTAGCAACACCAATGGTTTTCGGAGTTTTAAGTATTTGATTAGCCAGCGATTTAACTTTATTGGAATAGGTAGCTGAGAACATCAACGTTTGTGGACTTTGTTTCATCGCCAACATCAATTTTTCAATATCCGTTAAAAAGCCCATATCAAGCATCCTATCCGCTTCATCAAGCACTAGATAGTTCACTTGTGATAAGTCTACATTACGTAACGCTAAATGTTCTAACAAACGACCTGGTGTGGCAATTAATATATCAACGCCCTGTTTAAGCATATTAGTTTGTGATGGCATTTTGCCACCACCATAGACAACGCCGGTTTTTAGCGGTAAAAACTGGCTATAAGCCTTAACATTATCGGCAACTTGCGCAGCTAACTCTCGTGTCGGCGTTAAAATTAACGCACGAATGTTATGACTTTTCGGTGATGAAGTCCCATGCTCAGATGCTGATGATGAACTAGCCATGTGAGATAAGTTAGCCAGAGCTTCTAATATTGGTAAACTAAAGGCTGCGGTTTTACCGGTACCGGTTTGCGCGCTAGCGAGTAAGTCTCCCCCAGAGCGGATCATCGGTATCGCTTGCTGTTGAATAGGCGTTAACGTTTTATAACCACAAGCCTTAACCCCCCTCAATAAATCCGCAGATAAACCAATTGCATCAACACTCATAAATCACCAAAAAAACAAATATAAAAAAGGGCGCGCATTATAGCAATAATTACAGCAAACGGTTACTAAAATACCTAGTTATAAAATATAAACACTTATACGGTTGTTTAATCGGCCTTTTAGATAACTTTAGCGCTAATCCCCACGTGCAGTGATAGTGGCTAAAACACGGAGATATTGATTGATATTGATGGTTACATCGGCGAAAACAATCTTAAAACTAAGCCAACGAAGCACCCGTAAAATAAAAAAGCCATAACTTACGAAGTTATGGCTTTACTAAACAAAATAAAGAGTGATTATAACGCTCTAAAAATTTGTTCGGTCGTTTCCTTGGCATCACCAAATAACATTTGAGTATTCTCTTTAAAGAATAAAGGGTTTTGTACGCCGGCATAGCCGGTATTCATTGAACGTTTAAAAACGATTACGTCTTTGGCATTCCAAACCTCAAGTACTGGCATACCGGCAATGGGGCTGTTGGGGTCTTCACTAGCCGAAGGGTTAACGGTATCGTTGGCACCGATCACTAACACCACATCGGTCTCAGGAAAATCATCGTTAAGTTCATCCATACCTAAAACAATATCATAAGGCACTTTTGCTTCGGCAAGTAATACGTTCATATGACCGGGTAAACGCCCGGCGACGGGATGAATGGCAAATCGTACTTCAATGCCTTTATCAATTAATTGCTGAGTCATTTCATAAACAGGATATTGTGCTTGCGCTACCGCCATACCATAACCAGGTGCAATAACCACCGACTTAGCGTTGCGTAGTATATCTGCAACAGCATCCGCCTGTACTTCTCGATGTTCGCCATAATCTTGATCTTCGTTAATCACCACTTTAGTGCCAAACCCACCCGCAATAACACTAATAAAGGAACGATTCATCGCCTTACACATAATGTAAGATAATATCGCCCCTGAAGAGCCCACTAAAGCACCCGTAATAATTAATAAATCATTACTCAGCATAAACCCAGCGGCAGCGGCTGCCCAACCAGAATACGAGTTGAGCATAGAAACCACTACCGGCATATCGGCTCCGCCAATAGAAGCGACCAGATGCCAACCAAAAACCAATGCAATCGCTGTCATCACAAATAATGGCAGGTTTTCCCCGCCATTTTGTACAAACATAACCATCAAGATGAAAGAAACAACACCCGCTGCTAAATTCATCTTATGTCGATGTGGCAGCATTAACGCGCTAGAGCTAATAGCCCCACGTAATTTAGCAAACGCGACAATAGAGCCCGTAAAAGTAACCGCACCAATAAAGACACCTAAGAAAATTTCTGTAAGATGAATATTCATCGCAATTTGCTGGGCTGAAGTAATAACCAGACTATGACCGGCATCAAAATAACTATTAAAGCCAACTAATACCGCAGCTAAGCCAACAAAGCTATGCAGTATCGCGACCAACTCCGGCATTTGCGTCATTTCAACTTTATTGGCTAATCTCAGTCCTATTCCTGAGCCAATAACCATCGCGACAATAATAACCAAGACATTAGACACGCGCGGATCAAAAATCGTGGTTAGTAAGGCAATCGCCATCCCTATCATGCCAAACAAATTACCTTGCTTTGCGGTTTCTTGTTTACTTAAGCCCGCTAAGCTAAAAATAAAAAGTAATGCGGCGACCACATAAGCGGCACTAATAAAACCGTTTGTTGCTATTTGTGTAGATTCCATACTGCTCCCCTTATTTACTAAACATTTTTAACATACGACTAGTCACTTTAAAGCCACCAACAATATTAATTGTCGCCACTAAGGTTGCGACCGCTGCTAATATCTGCACTAAGACACTATCAGAGCCGATTTGTAATAACGCCCCGACCACAATAATCCCTGAAATAGCATTAGTAACACTCATTAACGGCGTATGTAGTGAATGGCTAACATTCCAGACAACGTAATAACCAATGACACAGGCAAGCACAAATACAGTGAAATGAGTAAGAAAATCAGCCGGTGCAACACTCGCTATCCAACCAAATAGGGCGATTCCTGTCGCCATAAAGGCATATTTTTTTATCGGACTTTTAGGCTCCGTTGATTGTGCACTACTATCTGCTACTGTTGCTTTATTTCCATTGTGACTTGTAGCTTGAGGGGTTGCGCTGACTTGAATTGGCGGGGGTGGGAAAGTCACTTCCTGGTCTTTAACTACCGTCATATTTCGAATGACGACATCATCAAAGTCTATCGCGATAGTACCGTTTTTTTCTTTGCATAATAACTTAGCTAAATTCACTAAGTTATTTGCATATAATTGAGATGATTGATTGGGTAAGCGCGAGACTAAATCGGTGTAACCGATCACTTTAACATCATGGGCATTAACCACCTTACCGGTAACAGTGCACTCACAGTTACCGCCGCCAGCTGCTGCTAAATCAACAATGACACTACCGGGTTTCATCGACTTAACCATTTGCTCGGTAATCAGCTTAGGTGCCGGTTTACCTGGGATCATCGCTGTAGTAATAATTATATCAACGTCTTTAGCTTGCTCGGCAAAAAGTGCCATTTCGGCATCGATAAAAGCTTTACTCATTTCTTTAGCATAGCCATCACCTGATCCGGTATCTTCAGGCTCTTGATAATCAAGTTCAAGAAATTCAGCCCCCATGCTTTCAATTTGCTCTTTTACTTCTGGCCGCGTATCAAACGCACGGACAATAGCGCCTAAACTACCTGCGGTACCAATAGCAGCAAGACCTGCAACACCCGCACCAATGATCATAACTTTTGCTGGTGGCATTTTACCCGCCGCCGTTATTTGCCCAGTAAAAAACCGACCAAAATGATGAGAAGCTTCGATCACCGCACGATAGCCAGCAATATTTGCCATTGAGCTTAACGCGTCCATCGATTGCGAACGCGTCATTCGCGGTACCATTTCCATCGCTAAGGTAGTAATAGATTTTTCACTAAGCGCGGCTAATAACTCAGGGCTTTGCGCCGGGGCAATAAAACTAATGAGGGTCGCGCCCTCATTCATTAACTCCACTTCAGCTAATGTCGGTGGATTTACCTTGAAAATAATATCGCTCTGCCAGCATTTTTTCTTCGCAACCAGCTCAGCACCAGCATGGGTGTATTCCTCATCGGTAAAGCTGGCTTTGCTACCTGCAGTTTTCTGCACTTGTACCATAAAACCAAGTTTAAATAATGCGCTAATAGAGCTTGGAGAGCCTGCTACTCGATTTTCACCTTTTAGCGACTCTTTGGGTATGCCAATGATCATAAAACACCTTTAAGCAATTGAAATAAAAAAGACTAACTGTATAATGTTTTACCACTTATTGGTTTGTTTTTAAACAGTGATTTTAATTATTTAGAATATAGACTTGCTAAATAAACAATTACTTATAGAATAAATTTAAGATGGATATTAAAAACAGCCCCTAACTTAGCGAGTTTCAAGGATGTAGTTATTTTGTTTAAAAGTATTCTTATTCGTGTCTTTTCCTACCTTATTTTCTGCTCTAGCCTTTGCGCTGCTGAGCAAGGTATTTTCAAAAATAAAATTAAGCTAGGTACCTCTAATGCGCTTTCAGGGCCGACGGCAGAGCTTGGTAAACAGCTTAATTATGGCGCATCACTCTATTTCGAACAGTTAAATAAGCAAGGTGGTATACACGGAAGAGCGGTAGTGTTAATCAGTTTAGATGATGGCTACGAGCCTGAAAATACCGTTCAAAATACCCGTAAGCTAATACAAACTGAACAGGTATTCGCGCTATTTGGCTATGTAGGCACACCCACTTCACACGCTATTTTGCCTTTAATAGCACAAAAAAAAATCCCTTATATTATGCCGTTTACGGGCGCGGACTTTTTAAGAACCCCAGTTAATGACAATATATTTAACCTTCGAGCTAGCTACATAGAAGAGGCGCAAGCACAAATAGATTTTTTGGTAACAAAACAGGGGTTATCGCGGTTTGCATTGGTAATACAAGCGGACGAATTTGGTTTAGCGGGGCAAAGAGGTTACGAGCAAGCACTAAAACAGCATAACCTCACCCCCACAGTTACCGAGCGATTTAAGCGTAACTCAAGCAATATCCACAAGGTGCTCGCGAGTATAAAAAGTCAGCCAATAGATGCAGTGATTTTTGTTGGTACTTATGAGCCCTTTAGCCGTTTAATCAACCAAGGTTACGAACAAGGAGTTAATCCTTACTATGGGTCATTATCTTTTGTTTCGAGCCAAGATGTCTTTTCACGACTAAAGTACCCCAGTAAAGTGGTCATTAGTGAAGTAATGCCAGATCCCCGTCGTTGTGCTTGGAAAATATGCCAACAATTAATGCAGGGCATGAACAAAGAGGAACAGCAGCGGGTCAGTCGAATTCAACTCGAAGGTTATATTAACGCCTTTATTATTAGCCAAGTGATGAAGCAATGTGGAGAGCAGTTAACCAGACAATGTCTACTGACGACTTTTGATACTTTTACCTATGCAGATAATGACTTTAAAATCAATTTTTCACCACAGCAACATCAAGGTTTATCTAGCGTTTATTTGTCATTTAGCGCTGAGAATTAAGTGAATATCGACTGGGTTAATCTAAGTCGTTCAGTGGCCACATAACGATATAATCCTCAAAGTCTTCTATCGCAACATCATCGTCTTTGACAATTTTTCCACGCACTGACATGCCTACATTATGCATCGCCGTTTTTTTGCCTTTATTTAATAATGGATGCCAAGATGGCATACCACGACCTTCTTGTAAGCGGCGATAAGTGCAGCTCGGTGGCATATAAAACACCTCAGCTAAATTATCTTGGGTTAACTGCACGCAATCAGGCACTAAAGTAGTTCGTTTTTGATATTGGCTACATTGGCAAGTTTTATCATTCAGTAATTGACAAGCAATATTGGAATAAACCATTTGCTCATGCTCTTTTAAATGATCGGTTGGTAGTAATTCATTATGCTCGGTGGTGTCTTCATCATCAATAAACTTATTCAAACAGCACTTAGCACAACCATCGCACAGAGATTCCCATTCAGTGCGCGTCATCTGCGCTAAGGTTTTACTTTGCCAAAACGGTATTTGTGCTGGTGTTTTCTTTGCTCTCTTTGCTTTAAGTGCTCTGCTCATATCAATCTTATTCTGTAGTTCTCTTAGGTAGCGTAATCTATCGCTGTAGTAAAACGAGGGTAATGCTACAAGAAATAGGACTTTCTCTTAGCATACCCTCAGTATAGTTCAAACCTAGCATTAGTATGTCGGTGCGGCAGTGCTAATTTATCGGTGGAAACTTAATGCGATCGGATAAATGTCCGACCGAACTGACAAAATAATATGATAAATTCCAATGCATCAGGCTCTTGTAATTATCGTACGCTAGGTAAGCACGGCCATGTTGATCATCCGGAAACACCAATGCTGCTTTAATATTAACCTTAGGTAAATTGGTACCGTCAGCTCTGCGAACACCGAGTGCTTGTCACTGTGCTAAAGTCTTTTCGGTATTATCCCATGCCGCTAGCCAATTTTTACGACTACCGGTATTTTTAGGGATCGCTAATTGGGTATCAAAATTTTGTGGCAAGCTGACTTGTCTGCCCCAGGTTAATGATTCATTCCAACCTTCTTTTTGTAAATAGTTCGCCATCGAAGAAAAAATATCTACTTGGTTTTGCCAAATATCTTTTTTACCATCACCATCACCGTCAACCGCATACGCTAGGAATGACGTGGGCATAAATTGATTTTGTCCCATAGCGCCAGCCCAAGAGCCTTTCATATTATCAGCCTTGATATGACCCTGTGCTAAAATAGTTAATGCGGCCCATAATTGCTTTTTGAAAAAGACTTCGCGTCTTCCTTCGTACGCTAAGGTTGATAACGCTGAAATAACATTGTAACCACCAGTAAATTTGCCAAAGTTAGTCTCTAAGCCCCACAAAGCGACAATAAAACGCGGCTGAACACCATATTTATGACCAATTTCATTTAATATCTCATGATGCTGTTTATATAAAGCACGCGCTTTTTTTACTTTCCAGCTCGGTACTCTTTTCGGTAAATAAGTATCTAAGGTTTCAACTTTCTCGGGTTGCTTCCTATCGGCTTTGACCGCACGTTGGTGAAATTTAACCGCGTGAAAACTTTCATCAATTAATTGTTGCTGATAACCTTTGGCTAACGCCTCAGCTTTTAATTCGATAACGTATTCTTTAAAGCCTGCTTCACTCAGCGATTTGGCATAAGTACTCGTTAATATCGACAATTGGCTAACCAGCGTAATCATTGCGACAACAGATAAATCCCTTAACTTCATTGATTATTTTCCTTATTTTTTTAATGCGCTCATGTGTGCTTTATGTTGCTTAAGCAAGTCTTCTTTCGGGGGGGGTAACTGTAAATAATAGCCTTGCTCAGTGAGATTAACTTTCACTTTGTTAAGGTCGGCAAAAGCCAATTTATCTTTGGTTGCTAAGTTAGTTAGCGTAACTAAGGTTGGCGTACCAAACGTTGTCATCAGTGCTTCAGGTACGCTAGAAAAATCATCACGGTTATTAATAAAAAGGTAGGTGTATTCTTTTTTTGTACTTTTATAAATGGCACATAGCATAATGGAGACCTATGGGGTTATCAGTATTCTAGAATGTATCTTCAAGAGTGGTGTATTTGAGCTATTAATATATCACGCACTGGTATTAATTTGCGATACAATACGTGATATTAGTCTCAATCTTTTTAGGTAACCCATGAAAGCTCCTTTGTACAATGAAATTCTAGAAATTTGTCAAGTTATTGCTGACGCTTCTGCTAATGATAATGATGAAGCAAGAAATGAAGCCTGTAAGAATTTACAAAAGTTATGTGCTGTTCATCAAGACAGTCCCAAAGATCATCCATTACAGTGGGAAGCATTAGCTGATTTTACCGAAGATGGCGATTTAGCCATGGATATCTATGAAATCGGCTTAGCTGTTGCCGACAAACTCAAGTTATCAGAATTTACCGCCTCAATATATTTAGCGATGGCGCAACGACAACAAGAGTTTGATGAAAGTGAAAAAACGCTTGAATTTGCTAACAAATCAGCAATAGCGAGCGAGTTAATTACCAGCGAAGAATTAAAACAAGAAATTAAAGACTTTATCGCTAGTCTTTAAAGCCATTGTCGGCAAACTGCTGTAGCTTTTTGCCGAATAACTCTGCTCGCCATCCCGTTAATAAATCTACTCGATAAGCAGCGCTATATTCAGTGTTCGCTGCTAACGCTTTCACTTCATTTAAATTGAATTGCCAGCTTAAAAATTGATTTATTTGTTTTTTTGAAGCGATATTCTCTACCGCAAGGTTATTATCAGTACTCACTTGAGTGATGAAGTCTTTGACCTTTTTATAGGTTTGCTTATAACCAGGATATTCATCAAGGCGCTGCAATTTTTCAGGATGGTTTGATTTATCAACCAGCCCAGCTTCTTTTAATACCGCCAACATCCCTTTGCCTTTATGACGAAGATCAAGTACTTCAGCGCCCGTGACTTTACTCATTGCGGTATTACTTTGCGGGTTATCTTGAGCAACCGCCACTAAGGTATTTTCTTTAACGACAAAACCTAACGGTAAATCGCGTTTCTTCGCTTGTTGATAACGCCAGCGCGTTAAATGCTGTAAATTATTGAGTTGCGGGGTTGTTAAGCGCCAAGCAAGCTTCACTTGACGATATAGTTGCTGTTCATCAATAGGGGTAAACTTGCGCTCAATCATTGATGCCGTTTCTTGTTTGGCATACTCAAGCCAACCCGCTTGAGTAATTTCTTCAATTATCTGCGGATAAATGCTAAACAAATGTTCTACGTCTGCACTGGCATAAGTTAGTTGCTTTTGCGAAAGTGGTCTTTTAGTCCAATCGGTGCGCGACTCTGACTTATCAAGTTCAATACCGGTATAGTGTGCCACCATCGCGGCATAGCCCATTGATAAACCATTACCCAAAAATGACATAATGATTTGACTATCAATCACATTCACTGGCCTACAATGAGCACTGGTTAGAAAAACCTCTAAATCTTCCGAGCAGGCATGCAGTACCTTAGTAATATTTTCATTACGTAATAATTGCCAAAAAGGCGATAAATCGTCAATGGCAATCGGATCAATTAACGCCAGCTGCTCACCATCAAAAACCTGTAATAATCCCAGCTTAGGATATAAGGTACGAGTTCGAACAAACTCGGTATCTATCGCTAATATACTGGCATTATTATAGTGCTGACATAATTGCTGTAAGCTTTCATTATCTTCAATTAATTGATACTGCATAGAATATTTTTCTTATTAGCTTTTTAAATAAATGACATTAGTGCGTGTTAACGACGACGGCGACGAGTCGCTTGTTGCACACGTTGTTGATGTTTTTTCACCGAGCGACGAATACGTCGACTTTTAGCATTATCCATCGCCTTTTCGTCAACTCTCACTTTCGATTGCGTCTCAGGTGTTAGCTGCACTAGTTTGCGATAATAGTTAACATCATTCAACGACAGCTCAGTCCAACCACCTAACGGTAACTGGCGTTTCATTTCCATGTCACCGTAACGTACTCGAATTAAACGACTGACCTGTACTTCTTGGCTTTCCCATAAACGACGTACTTCTCGATTACGCCCTTCAGATAACACTACATGGAACCAATGATTACGACCTTCTCCGCCGCGATAAGTGATCTGTTGAAAGCGTGCTGGTCCATCTTCAAGCTTCACGCCAGCTCTAAGCCTTTGTAGCATCGCTTCATCAATGTCACCAAAAACCCGTACTGCGTATTCACGTTCAACTTTTTGTGACGGATGCATTAAGCGATTAGCTAATTCACCATCGGTAGTAAACAGCAACATCCCCGAGGTATTAATATCTAAACGGCCGACCGCTACCCAGCGTCCAGCTTCTAGCGGTGGTAAGCGATCAAATACTGTTGCTCTGCCTTCTGGATCTTTACGGGTACACATTTCACCTTCGGGCTTGTTGTACATTAATACCCGACAAATATCATCCTCTGCGGTGGTTAACACCACGGGATGACCATCAATGCGAATTTGCTCACTGCCATCAATGCGGTCACCTAAAAAGGCGGTTTTACCATCAACGCTGACCCGCCCTTGACTAATAATATCTTCCAGTTCTCGGCGTGAGCCTCTACCCGCTCTTGCTAAAACCTTTTGTAATTTTTCCGAGTCTTTAACACTGGCTTTTTGAAAATCTACTTTGACTGGTTTTTCAATCGCTGGTTTACCTTTTCCTTTAGCTTTGGCTTTTCCTTCAGGGGAATTACTTTTGCCTTTTTTAACGGCACTTTTTTTCCCTGCCCCACGGCTACCATATTTATTGTCGGTATTTTTTTTGTCAGTTGAGGTACGCGGACCTTTCGCTGTTTTTCTGTCTTGTGACATATTTTTACTCTCTTACGTCAGTAGCAATTCCCTAGAAATTAACTTCTGACTCATTTTAAATAATTTATTACCGATTAC
>Ga0105356_10003545_pt1 | contig 15326 bp, 7 predicted proteins | sample GOMGulsemesocosm_3_FD_83502 | JGI IMG/M metagenome (GOLD analysis project Ga0105356, IMG submission 83502) | Methane-oxidizing microbial communities from mesocosms in the Gulf of Mexico - GOM9D Gulf of Mexico | ecosystem: Environmental > Aquatic > Marine > Cold seeps | place: Gulf of Mexico...
AGATTTGGCATAAAAATCTTCAAAAAGATGTTTATATCACTGAAGCATTAACGGTCTTAGGAGAATTAAAAATCAAGACTGGTTATTTGGCTATAAAGCAGTAAGAAGAATAGTCTATCTGTTATTAGACAAGACCAATATACAAAACAAAAGCAACTAAACCTAGGTAGGTCTAGTTGCTTTTTTACAATCACAAAACAATCAATATCAACAACTTTACTGTAATTTAAGTAACAAAAAGGAGTTTGGAATCATTTCTAATTCACCCATCATTATTTTTTCATTTGGGAGTAAATCTACCTTTATCGGAGTATCTCCAAAATTAAAAAAGCATCTTACCTCTTCTTTATTAAGCGTTCTTGTAAATTGAATCACATTCTTATTAAATGACAAGGAAGTATAGTTTCCATATTGTAATATGGGTTCTGAATTTCTTAACGATATAATGTCTTTGTAGGTATTTAATATAGAGTTATTGGAAATCGATAAATTAGCTACATTATTAGTCAAATAATTTTCCTGTACTTTTATCCATGATCGTTTTTTAGAAAAACCACTGTATATGGAAGTGTCCCATTGCATAGGGCTACGTGATTTATCTCTGTTCTTCCCATTGGCAATTATTAAAGCCTTCTCTTCAGCCTGTCCATTATCAATAGCTATTTTAAAATGTGTTTTCCCTTGCACATCTACAATTTCGTTATAGGAATTTGCAATAATGTTTTCCATCCCTAATTCCTCTCCGTAATAAATAAAAGGAACTCCTTTTCCCGTAAGCATTAATGCCGCCAAAGTTTCTGCTTTATGAATATCCTGATTCGCTAACCGATTCATTAAACGGGGCATATCATGACTTCCGAAAAACAACGTTGGATAATTACTCATGTTTTCCTCCATACTTTGCAGCTCATCAAAAATACGCCGCGCAGAAAATTCAGGGATAGACCCAAAATTAAAATTAAACACTACATCTAGTAATGCATCCCCTTGATACTGTTTTAAAACCTCAATTTTATCACTTCCTATCTCTCCTACAATAAACCTGTTTTCATATTCGTCCACCGTTGCTTTTATCATCCGCATAGCTTCCTTTACACCTTGCTGATTTAAATCGTGTATGTGTTCCTGCGCTCCTTTGTCATTTGTTGGGTTGTCAATAGTTACACCTTCGGTTGTTAAAAAATTGATAACATCTAACCTAAAACCATCAACTTTTAAATCCAACCAAAAGCGCAATACATTTTGAATTTCTTCTTTTACTTTTGGGTTTCCCCAATTCAAATCAGCCATTTTCACATCAAACTGATGGTAATAATACTGATTTGTCTGAGCATCTAATTCCCATGCAGATCCTCCAAACAAAGACTCCCAATTATTTGGAATATCCTCCCATATATAATAATCACGATATGGATTGTTTTTTGATTTTCTAGCTTCTTTAAACCACTGATGTTCCGTAGAAGTATGATTTAAAACCAAATCCATAATCACCTTAATATCCCGTTTATGAGCTTCGGATATCAATAATTTAAAATCTTCCAGATTCCCATAAGTGGCATCTATGTTATAGTAACTACTCACATCATAGCCATTATCTACTTTGGGAGACTGTAAAAACGGCGTTAACCACAATCCTTTTACTCCTAGAGATTCTATATAGTCTAACTTAGAAGTGAGCCCTTTAAAATCACTATAACCATCTCCATCACTATCTTTAAAACTTGGCATATATACCTCGTAAAAAACGGTTTCTTTCCACCAGTTATCTGTCAACTTATAAGACGTTTCTCTAGCACAAGAATTAAATAACAAACTCATAATACATCCTAGAATAAATAATCTTTTTCGGTTATGCTTCTTAGATAATGACATGTAGCTAATTTAATTTATAACGATAATCAATCACTGTATCGCCTCCATACAATTTACCTTCTTTTACCGTTATTTTTACATCCGTAGGTACAAAAACAAGTACACTTGCATTTTCTGCAGAAATATTAAATGTAAAATCTCCACTTACATTTTTAGCTATAAAAGCACGTTTTGTAGTGTCATACACCGCTACTTTTTTAGTTCCCACATTTATTTCAACCCTTTTTTCAATTGCATTAGGATTGAAATACAAATAACTAGGAAATGTGTTGTTTTTATAAAAATCAGTGGCTAACAAATCCAATTGTAAAATGTTCTCCACCGAAGTTTTAGAGATAATTGCTCCTGCAATTCCAACATGTCCACTTCCGTACACACTAAACTGAGATACTTTAGGGTTCTTTTCGTTCCAATGCATTCCATCACCAATAGCAACAGGTGCTTTTATATGTTCGTATTGAGGATAATGTGCTTTTTTAATCAAGCCCTCATATGCGATCACTCCTTTTGTATGTACTTTTTCTTCTGGAATTGTTTGATGAGCATCTGGTATTTCATTAGGATAAAATAATCGAGAAGCATTGGCAGCATTTAACATCCATTTCCCTATGGTATTTGCATAACGCTGATCATATCTCACTAATGGGACCAAGGGCCACATGGTATCATAAGTATTCATTAAAAAACCAAAACCACCGTTATGAGTAGTACTTCCAACAATTCCAGAAACATCATAACCGTTCCAGTTATCCACTAACACACCCCAACCTTCTCTACAGGAAGAATCTCCATCAAAGGTCCAATCTAGAACTTTAGAAAAATCATAATTCGTACCTTCTTCCGCATTTAATCTTGCGGCTACATAGGCTCCAAACGGCATTAAAATTTCATAAAAATAGTTATCCTTTTGATTCAATAATGATTCTAGTGATGACTTGGCTCCTTCTAAATATTTTGGATCATTAAATTTATGATAAGCCGCATATAAAACCATGGCATGACCAGCAGCTACATCTTGTTGTGTGCAAATCCAACTTTTTTTAGCTTCCATAGATTCATAATTAAAATAAGAGTAACTATAATCACCATTTAAGACCTTGTCCGCTTCGTAAAATTTATCGGCTATAGATCGTAAAATAGCATCGTTCTCCACAGTACTTGGATAAAAATCAGACACTGCGTAATACATTACGTTTGGATACACATCGTACCACCAATCTCTGGCATAACCACCACCTAACTGTGCAACTTCTGGACAGGTATTATTCATAATAATATCCCATTCGGTTTCTGAGTTAAAATAGTTTCGCAACATGGAAACATAATTTTCACCACCTTGGTTAGACTTGTCTATTCCTACTAAACTCGCCCCTAAAACCGAACCTATCGTAGCTAAAGACTCATGAAAAATACCCTTGTGGTTTTCCGTTCCTTGGCGTACATCGCCCATGGCAGTATAAATGCGAAATGTGTCTTTGGCTATATTTCTACGTGAATCATCCTTCCAAACTAATGGCCAATGATCACCTGTTTGATTGGGATCGTATACTTTTGCATCATATTGTTTTGCCAAACTATTATAATCCAAAATCTTAAAAGGTTTAGGTAAATTAGGCATTTCGTTTACACGATTTATGTGTAATTGACTCACCGTATTCACCTCTTCAAAAGTATCTGTAGTACAGGCATTAAAAAAAACACTCAGTACTCCAAGAAACATAATTATCCAATTATTTTGTTTCATTTTTTTAAATTTTATAGGGTATTTACATCCCTTATTTGTTATTCGTTTTTGAATTCGAAATTTCATCTTCTAAAGTGTCTTGTTGTTTTAGTAATTGTTTGGTGATGACAATAGACAATAATTGCAACACTCCTATTATTAGTAAGGCATAACGCAAGGCAATGTCTGCATCTGAAAAGTAGGCCAAAGCTAAAAAAGTTCCAGCTCCAAAAAACCGCCCAACAAACAAACCAAATTCATGGTTTAAAATATATGAGAATTCATTCCTATTCTCATATTCCGACAATAAATCTATTACTTTTAATTGGATAGGAAAATATGCAATATCAAGAATAGGGCGCGCCATCAATAATAAAAACATGAAAATGATCACTCCGGTAGCATTGAATAATACCCCATTAAAGAGGGATGCTAAAAAGAACAAAATTAAGCCCGTACTAAAAATAACCATACGATGTTTAGGCTTCGAATACTTCCCTAAAATTAACATAATAACTGCTGCCACTAGAGCACCTATGGACTGAGCGGTGCCTAAGGCACCTTCAGAACTGAAGAATTTCATCATCAACATCGCAGGTGCGGTCACAATAAACCCCTGTGCTAATCCTTTTAATAAGGCAAGCTGAAGCATTTTTTTCCATAGAGAATGAAACTTAAAATACATGAATTTTTCACTCTTTGGTTTTGGATAGCTTCCAAAATGAAAAACGACAGAAGCAATCACAGTAATCAAGAATACCACCCCAGTAACTACTCTATAACTCCCATTGATACTTTCAGTAGAAGCATCGTTTCCCATGACCAAATACCAACCAATAATCAACGGAACGATGGATGCAATAATGGTATAAAAAAACGTTTCTAAGCCATAATAAAAATTTCGGGTACTATCTTTTGTAGTTGCCAAGACTAAAAAGTCTCTATTTGCCCAATAAAAACCAAAAGACATCCCCATAATTAATCCTGCAGATATCAATCCACCATAACTGATTTCTGATAAAGACATCATATAGACCATGGATACACCACTCAAAATCATTCCTAATGAGAATAATTTCTTCACATCAATTCTATTTAATAAATATCCATTGATATAAAAAGTGATCGGAATCCCCGTGTATATTGCCAATTGATACAACATCACTTTAGACGGGTCATTGGAATTACGCATGATATAAGCTGCAACAAAAATATCAATTACGGGCAAAACAAATGCGTAAATAACATTCGTAAGAATTAAAATCTTAGCGTTTTTAGAAAACTTATTTAATCCTGTTTTTTCTAATAAATTCATTAGTTCTCTAGGGTTTTTAATAATTCTTTAATCGAAAATGTAGCCAATCCAACAAATTCGTCTGCAGCTCCGTAATACAATTTTACTTCATCGCCATTTACAACATGTCCGTTTGTAAAAATTACTTCGCCAAAAAAACCAGTTTTCTCATAGGTAGTTAAGGGTTCCATTATAGGGGTTTCTGATCGTGCAATTACTTTAGATGGATCCTTTAAATCTAATAAAATTAGCCCTAAACAATATCTATTTCCTTCTGTGGCTCCATGATAAATTTCCAACCATCCTTTTGTTGTTTTTATTGGAGCAGCTCCAGCTCCTAAACGTTTACTATCAAATTTACCGACTCTTGTTTTTGCAATACATTTATGATTTCCCCAATGTACAGCATCTGGAGATTCTGCAATCCACATATAGTTCCCTCCTAATTCAGGGCTACTAGGACGATGTAAGGCATAAAATTTTCCGTTAATTTTCTCTTCAAAAATGGCACAATCCTTATTATGAGGGCTCAATATCATTCCTTTTTTCTCAAAATTAACCCAGTCCTTGGTTGTTCTAAGTCCTACTCCAACTCCATTAGCAGACACCATGGTATAGGTTAGATAATAGGTATCTTCTATTTGAACTACTCTACAATCCTCAATTCCGTAGGCTTCATATTCACCTTCTCCAAATAAAGAAGGGAATTCCTTTGACTCAGAAAAATGAACACCATCTGTACTCCACAATAATCTTAAATGGGAAATGGTGGTCAAAAAATCTGTTCCGTTATAATTAATAACTCTGGAATCATCAGCTTCTAATCTAGGATCATCCAATTTAAAATCGATGATCTTAACTGATCCTTTATCATCATATATAGGTACAGATAATTTCCCTTCGCTCTGTACCGTACGTTCTGCTACACGGACCAATAGTCCTGTTTTCCCTTTGTATTCAAAAACTCCAGGGTTTAGTAAGCACTCTATTATCATGTTACTATCACTAGCTTTTAAATCTTTGGGAGACAACAATGGATTACTTTTGTGTCGATTTAATGTATTTGTCATGTGCCTTTTATTCTTTTTTAGCATTAAAAAATGCTTTATTTAATTTAATTAAGTTGGTTAACCTTTATAGCCTTATAAAAACATAATAACAGCAAAACCATGTTGATTACAGGATGAGAAGCAGTAAATACCACTTCCCATTCTTGCAAATCTTAACTCAACTTTTATAGTACTAAACCTAATTAATATCCTGCATTTTGGGTGATTTTCCCTCCGGACTTATCTATATCTCTTTGAGGAATAGGAAACAGTATATTATGTTCTTGATAGTTTTTACCTAAACCTGTTAACACCTCTTTTGCAACGCCCCATCTTTTCAAATCATTGAATCGTTGAGATTCGAAACCTAATTCTACGCGACGTTCTGCCATAATCCATTCTTGAATTTCAGTAGCATTTGTTGAGCTAGCTTTATCTGCTAAAGTTCCTACTGGAATGATAGCACCATCTGCCGTAGGGCTTGTTCTGGCTCTTAACCTTATTTGATTAATAATGGCAATTGCTCCTGCATAATCACCTGTACTATTTAAAGCCTCTGCTTTCCATAATAACACATCAGCGTAGCGGATATAGATTTTATTCCCAGGAGAATCATCATTCCCTTTATAATCAGTTGTCGATCCTAATAATTTAGAAACATGTTTATTAGAAATATCTACCGTGTATAGCAATCTTGGATCATTGGACTCAAAAGCATTCACAAAATCATCAGTTGGAGCAAAAAATCCCCAACCAGCAACTGCAGCAACACCATTTCCATTTCTTGGAGTTTCTCCTGAGCGATGATCATAAGCAAAAATCACTTCGTTTTCTGTAAATTCCAGATTGGCATCAAAGCTGTCAAAATAATTGGTATTTAAACTATAAAAACCTAACCCGTCTAATTCAGAAATTAATGTCAATACCGTAGTCCATTCTTTATTATACAACGCTACTTTAGCTTGTAATGCAATGATAGCACCTTTAGAGGCTCTCCATGCTTCAGAATTATCTGCATATTTTACATCCGTTGCATTTTTTTTAGCTGCCGTTAAATCACTATTAATTTGTGCAGTAATTACAGATTTCTCCGCTCTAACTGATACTTCAAATGCTTCTTCAAAGGAATTTGGAGTTGTTAGAATTAATGGAACATCACCAAAGTTGTTTACAAGATCAAAATAGTAAAAGGCTCTTAAAAAATAAGCTTCAGAAATTAATTGCTCTTTCTGAGCTTCATCCATACCTGTTTTTTCGATTAATTCTTCATCAGTCAAAAAACTAAGTGCTAAGTTAACTCTACTTATCCCTTCATAATCATATACCCAAATACCATTAAATGCAGCGTTTTCTGAAGTAAAACTGAAATCAGATAGTTTATCCATCCAAGCCTGATCTCCATCAGGATTCCATTTTTTATTCATATCATTTGAAGCCACATCTTGTAAGAGAATATCGTTTCTAAAAACAGTTCCTAAGTCCCATCTCCATCCATCGATTATTCCATTCAAGGAATTTTTTAGAGGCCCATATGATGATTCTACAGAAGATTCTATGGTTGTAATAGTTGGACTTGCATCTACTTGGTCGTCTGTTAAAAGTCCTATAGGGTCATTATCTAACTCATCCATACAGCCTACCACAGCAACAAGAGTAAACAAAAACAGGATGCTTTTATATAAATTTTTCATAATGTATTCTTTTAAAATTTAAGGTTTACACCAAACAAAATTGATGTTGAAAGTGGGTAAGTTCCTAAATCCATTAAATCTGTTGATTCTGGATCTAATCCTGTATAATCAGTAATCGTAAATAAGTTCTGACTTGAAACATAAAAACGAAGATTTTGAATTCCTTTAAATGAATCAATAGTATATCCAATTTCTATATTTTTAAGTCTGAAATAAGAAGCGTCTTCTACAAAAGCACTTGACACTTTACTACTTCCATTATCTTCAAAAGCGACTCTAGGAATTGTATTAGAACTTCCCTCACCATCCCAAGCACCTAGGATAGCAGTTGTATAATTAAACGGACGTGTATCGTAATCAACAATTTGTTTTCCTTGATTGTATCTTTCTACTCCACCAACACCTTGGAAAAGCATTGAAAAATCAAATCCTTTATAGTCTGCTGAAAAAGCGAACCCATAGGTTAATTCTGGAATAGGACTTCCTATAAATGTTCTGTCCTTATCTGCACTGATAACTCCATCTCCATCTATATCCAAAAACTTGATATCTCCAGGTTTAACGTTAGCACTCCCAGCTCCGTTTAAATGACTATCAATTTCTGCTTGATTTTGGTAAATACCAATCATTTCGTATCCATAATAGGCATTTATCGATTGTCCTACTTGTGTTTTTGTAACTGTCCCAATGATATTAGGTACGTTAGGATGTAATTTTTCTACATTATTAGATAAAGTGGCAATGTTTGCGTTAATAGCATATTTAAAATCATTACTAGACTCTCTATAATTCACAGAAAACTCAAACCCTTTGTTCATTATTTCACCTGCATTTACAATCGTAGGAGCTACATCTCCAACTACGGAAGGCAAATTAATTGGCAACAAAATATCAGTCGTGTTTTTTACAAAATATTCGGCCGTAAAAGCTAATTTATTATTTAATAATCCTACATCAAGACCAACGTTAGATTGCGTAGAAGTTTCCCATTTTAAATTTTCATTTCCAAAACGATCGGTTTTTACAATACCATCTTCTTGACTTACCAATGTTAAGTATGCGTAATCATCTATTTCTTGATTTCCCAACTGTCCCCAGCTCGCTCTCAATTTTAAGTTTGACAACCAGCTAACATCATTTAAAAACTGTTCGTCAGATATTTTCCAACCTGCAGAAACAGAAGGAAAGTATCCCCATCTATTTTTATCAGCAAACCTAGAAGATGCATCTGCTCTTAAATTTGCAGTCACCATATATTTACTATCAAATACGTAAGAAGCCGATCCAAATAATGAGAACAATGCCCATTCAGATGCGGTACCACTATTCCAAATATCTTTTTCTACTCCACCATAATCTATATATCTATATTCGTCGCCAGTATACGGGAATCGCATTCTACTTGCTCCTATAGAAGACTCGTAGTTTTCTATATATTCTGTTCCCACCATCACGTTTAAATCGTGCTTCTCATTAAAATTTTTGACATAATTTAATGTGTTATTAAAGGTGATTGTACGTGCTTCACCTCTCTCTTCACTTAAGTTATTTGGTCTATTTTGACGTCCTAAACCTTGATCATCTCCATTTCCTCCACCATCATCATCTCCGTAGTTTTCATTGAATGCTTTATTATGGAAAAAAGTTAAATCCAATCCTAAATTAGATCTAAAAGTTAAAGACTTGTCTTCTAGCAATGCATATTCTCCAAAAATATTCCCAAATGTTTTATATATTTTTCTTTGATCATCCATAAAATAGGCTTTTGCAACAGGGTTCCCTACCATTTCATACATGGAGCGCTGTAAACCTATATCATAATTCTCTGGCGTAAAAAATGGCATATCGGTAAAAGGATCTCTTTGAGTATACGTTGGATCGTTCCCATCTTTATAAACTCCTAAAACGGGAGCTCTTAACATAGCATATCTAATAAGACTCTCTCCTTTTGAAGCTGTTTTATCTTGTGTTGAATAAGACAACTGTAGGTTGGTTCCAAATTTTAAACGATCCGTCACATTTACATTAATGTTAGTTCTATAGTTTATTTTTTGGTATTTGTCATTATCATACACTACTACTCCGTCTTGGCTGTAATACCCTAAAGACATTAAAAATTGAAGCTTTTCTGTACCTCCATTAGCCGTAAGTTGAAGATTTTGAGATTTTCCTTGTTCAAAAAGCTCGTCCAGCCAATCAGTGTCCGAAAAATCAGACCTTCCTTTGTCAGCGGTATACGGATTAGCGCCTGAGTCATTCGTATTATTCCACGCTTTTTCTAAGGTATTAATATACTGAGATGCATTTAACATTTTTGGCAAATTGGATACATTATGTACACCTGTATAATAATTAACATCAAATTTTGTTTTTCCTATTTCGCCCGCTTTGGTCGTAATTAAAACCACCCCACCTGAAGCACGAGAACCATAAATAGAGGCTGCTGCAGCATCTTTTAAAACAGTCATTGTTTTTATATCTGCTTGATTTAAAAAAGTGATATCTCTAGACGGAATTCCATCTACAATGTACAAAGGATTGTTGTTTCCAATAGTCCCTTCTCCACGAATACGTATCTGGATTGGATCTCCAGGAGCTCCTGTACTAGCCGTTACTTGAACACCTGCTATTTGCCCCTGTAATGATTGAGATACATTGGTAACCCTAGTTTTTTCCAAGTCACCCAAATCTACCACAGAAACAGCTCCGGTAATTGTTGACTTTTTACGAGTAGAATAACCTACTAACACAACCTCATCCAAAGATTGTGCATCTTCTTCTAAAATTACATTAACTAAGCCCTTCCCTTTTACTGGAACTTCCTTTGTTAAATACCCAACATAACTAAAAACTAAAACTGGATTTTCAGCCTTACTTTCTATAGTATAGTTTCCATCAAAATCCGTTGAAGTTCCATTAGAAGTCCCTTTTATAAGGACATTTACTCCTGGTAACGTTCCGTTTTTATCCGAAACTACTCCCGTAATTGTTTGCGCTAGCAAACTACTTCCTGTGAGCATAACTATTATTAAAAATAGACTATACATGTTATTTTTTCTCATTTTAAAGAAGTGTTAATTTGGTTGATAATTTGATTCTTGTTTTCATTGTTTCTAATTGTTACATTAAAATTAATTCCGTCTAAAATAACTCAAACGATTGCGTAACAAATTTATAAGAAGGTGTATTTAACTGTGTACACTATTTCACCAGAAGTGTACACAACTAACCAATCAACTAAAAACCAATATATTATAATGTGCTTATTTTTACTTATGTGCTAATTGAAAACCTTTAGGGGTACTTTTATAGATTTTTTTAAACTCCCTGTAGAAGTAAGATCTATTGTTAAATCCAGACGCATAGCAAATCTCTGACACTGTTAAGTCACTTTTTTTCAAAAGTTCTGCAGCGTGTTTTAATTTTATGGTTCGGATTAAATCGCCTGGAGAGAAGCCAAACAATTCTTTAATGTTGCGGTATAAATGTGAGCTACTCATACCTATTTCTTGTTCTAAAAACTGACTGTTTAATTGTTCGTTTTTTATATTGTCTTGAATCAACAGGAGTACCTTTTTCATAAAGTCTTTATCCTCTGATTTTACAGGTAAATTTGTTAAATCGTCTATAAAAGATTCTTTTTCAAAATGCTTTCTTATCAGATCTTTTTCTTCTAATAACTTTTTAACCCTCGTTAATAAATGTTCAGGATAAAATGGTTTAGAAATAAAGGAATTAGCGCCGCTTTCTATTCCCTCTATCTTATGTTGAACAGAATTACGCGCTGTCAACATAATAAAAGGAATATGGCAAGTCGCTTTACTATTCTTAACCCTTGAACAAAACTCTATCCCATCCATTTTTGGCATCATCACATCACTAATAATAATATCTGGCAGTATTGATTCCATTAACTTTAAGGCTTCTATACCGTTTACCGCTGTTATAAGCTTGTATTTTTGTTCTAATAAAGAATCTAATAATAATTGTATTTCCTTTTCGTCCTCAACTATAAGTATTGTTTTTTTATCTTCTAATACCGTTTCTAAAGCAGCTATTTTATCTTTTTCTGGGATTTCATCTTCTGTAATGCTCTCCAATATATTTTGCAGATGACTAGATATTAAAGCAGAATCTTTAGCTCCACTTATTTCATGTTCCTTAAAAGAAGTTTGTTTACAGGGTAAAGTAACGGTAAAAGTTGTCACCTCATTTACCACACTCTGTACCTCAATACCTCCATTTAAAATAGTCACTAATTTTTTTACATAGGCCAACCCTATCCCTGTTCTATACAAACTATTTTGAGCATCATTTTGCTTTTCTACCAAAAAGAAACGGTCAAATAAAGAGTCCATTTTTTCTTTTGGTATCCCATCTCCTGAATTTACAATCTCGATTTCTAATCCACGTTTTGAATGGATGGATGCTTTTATCTTAATTGTTCCTTTGTATGGGGTATATTTAAATGCATTGGACAATAAATTAAAGACTATTTTTTCAATTTTATCTTTATCAAACCAGCCCTCTAAATTTGCATCCAAACTTACTTGATAATTTATGTTATTTTCCAAGGCTAGTTCGTCAAATAATTCTGCTATTTGCTCCAAGAGATGCACGGCGTCAAAATTGTTTACTGACACTTCCAAATGGTCATATTCTGCCTTCCGAAATTCCAATAATTGTTGTGTTAAAAATAATAAGCGCGAAGAGTTTCTTTGAATCATTTTTACAAAGCGATGGTTGGTATCGGTAATTACATCAGATTCGGATAGTTTTTGAGCTGGTCCAACAATTAAAGTAAGTGGTGTTTGAAGTTCGTGAGCTATATTGGTAAAAAACGTCAATCTATTTTGATGAATTTCTTCGTCTTTTTCTCTAAAAATAATGGTTTGTTTTAAAGACTGCCTCTTTTGATAATAACTGACCAATAAAACCAGTAATAACAAGAATAAGAGGATGTACACGAATATGGCTCCATTGGTTTTCCAAATAATCGGTTTAATTTTTACATCTATCGCCTTTACTGCATTTGACCAAACTCCGTCATTATTAGACCATTTTACCCATAACGAATACCCTCCATGAGGTACGTTTGTAAAGGAAATTGTTTTCCGAGTTCCAATATGATTCCAATCCGTATTAAACCCTTCTAAATAATAGGAATATTCGCACTTATTAGCATTCACAAATGTAAGTGCCGATAATTCAATATCAAAAAAGTTTTGATTATGATCTAGAACTATAGATGGAGTGCTACTCCCATTAGCAGAAACTCTTAAATTTTGATAAAATGGTTTTTCCTGATGTTGCCCACTAATACTATGAATAAATAGATCAGGAATATATTGAGACTGCTTTATATTGTCCGGTTGAAAATAATTAAATCCTTTAATCCCCCCCATATAAATAACTCCTGTCTCCTTATCCTTATAGAAAGCACCATCGGCAAATTCGTTATTCTGTAAACCATCTTGTTTTGTGAAATTCACAAATTTAGTAGCTGAAACATCAAATCTAGATAAACCATAATTTGTACTCAACCATAATTTTTTCTCTTTATCCGCTACAATCCCATGAATAGAATTATTTGGAAGACCATCCTTAACGGTATAATTTTTAAAAGATAAGACGTCATTTTCTGTGTTTTCAACAACATTCAAACCAAAACTAGTTCCTATCCATAACTTTTTTTCAGCATCTTCAAATAGACATAAAATATCATTATTAGATAACGATGTATCATCATTATCTCTATTTTTAAATACATTAAAAGTCTCTTTTTCTTTATTGAAAACATTGAGGCCTCCAAGTCTAGTTCCTATCCAAAGGTTATTATCATCCTTAGGAATTATTGAAAAAATGATATTGCTACTTAGTGCATTATCCTCTATAGCTCCCGCTTTATATATCTTAAAATCACTTACTTTTAATCGGTTCCCTTGTCTATAAATTTTACAACGTATTAATCCATATCCGTTTGTTCCTATCCACAACAGTCCTCTGGCATCCTGATAAATAGCATATACAGAAGAAAACGTAGGATGCAATTCGCTGTTCAATAGTTGGTCCCATCCTATAATAGCTTTCTCTTTCTGGTCATAGATACTTATTCCAGTTCCATCTGTCCCAATATAAACAATCTGATCCTGCCCCTCAAAAACGGAAAACACCGCGTTATTAACGCTACTATTATTTTGATTATAACTCGCATAACTATCATTTTCTAATCGATTCTTAGAAGGAAAGACAAATAATCCTTTCCCTTTAGTTCCAACGATGAGTTCCTTATTTTTAGTGATACAAAATGTTCTAATAATCCCTTTATTAAAGGCAGGAATGGTCGTATGAGAAACTATTTCAAACATTTTTTTAGGTTGAAACATCTTTGACAAGCCATCACCATCTGAGCCTGTCCAAATAAAATGGTCCTTACTTTCAAATAAGGTAGTAATAGCACTATTTTTAAGTTGAGACACCCACTCTTCTTTTATTTGATGTCCTAGAAAAGTATAAGTATAAATACCTTTTTTACTAGAAAGCACCATACCTTTGGATGTTTTACCCAGTATTTTTTCCACACCTGTTCCTATTTCAAAAGAGCTGCCTTTCTTTAAGTTTAGCCGCTCTAATACATCATCATTCTTTAAACAAACAAGCTCATTTTTATTGAAAACGCCAAAATCTCTCACTTGGTTATCTCGCTTTTTCACTCCGGAATTCACCATGCGCCCTTGGGAATTTAAACGAAACGAAAGCGCAAATAATTCACCACTATCAAACAGTAAAATTAAGTCCCCGCTCTTTGTAAAAGACATTTTTTTAACCGCACTGTCCGGTAAATTTCGAACTCCAATCTTAATAAAATCACCCTTTGCATAGTAACCAATCCCCCAATCCTTCACTGCACAAAACAAATTACCCTTAGCGCTAACAGCCATGTTATACTCACTTTCAGAAAAAGTAAATTTACTCGTACTCTTAAATTTAAATTGCTGAAACGAATTCGTTTTTTTACTATAACTATTAATGCCATTCATGGTCAACACCCATAATAACCCAGAGTGGTCTTCCTCAATTTTAAGTATCACTTGATTACTCAAGCGACGTTTATTATTAGGTGCTGGCCTGTATATTTTAAAACTATTTCCATCATACCTATTTAATCCATCCCAAGTTCCAATCCATAATAAATTTTCTGAATCCTGAAAAATAGTATTGACAGAACTATTGGAAAGTCCTTTAGTATTATCCAGGTTTTCAATTGAATATACGGAGTTTAAAGATACAAGAGTATCTAAACTTTTAACGTCACTTTTTTGATTTTTTAATACATGGGTAGGTAAACCTAGCTGTATTCCCTCCTTGTCTTTACAGGACAGTAATAGGAAAGAGATAAAAAGACAGTAGATTGATACGTTTTTCAAAATATACAGTTTAATCACTCCAAAAATATCTTGTTTTAGTGTATTAGACAATGAATTTGATCATTTTTAACATTTTCAATACAAAATTTTAAGTTTCTAAATAGAATGCAATTAAAACTATATGTACATTTGTTATAAACAGTATATTTTCATGAAAATATTCAAAGAAACATTTAAAACTATATGGGCAAATTTTGATCCCAATTTACATATGCGTCACACGGCTTATAATGATTATGCCGCCGAAGTAAGAGCTCGTTTTTTTAAAGC
>Ga0105356_10003546_pt1 | contig 15325 bp, 11 predicted proteins | sample GOMGulsemesocosm_3_FD_83502 | JGI IMG/M metagenome (GOLD analysis project Ga0105356, IMG submission 83502) | Methane-oxidizing microbial communities from mesocosms in the Gulf of Mexico - GOM9D Gulf of Mexico | ecosystem: Environmental > Aquatic > Marine > Cold seeps | place: Gulf of Mexico...
ACGACCACCGGTCTCAGCAGCTTTCTGCTTACCAGTGTAGAATGGGTGACAAGCAGAACATACGTCTAGGTGAATGTCTTTACCTAAAGTAGAACGTGTTGCTACAACATTACCACAAGAACAGTTTGCTTTGATCTCAACGTAGTTAGGATGAATACCTTTTTTCATGGGAACCTCTATATCTCTTTAAGAGAAATTGGGCGCATCGCCACTTAGCCATTTACTCATTGTTTATCTCTTAAGGACAAACGAAATGCTAAGCACCATACGTAGTTAAAATTAATGGGGGCGAATAATAAAGGATAGCCCTTATAACTTCAACATAAAAATCAAAAATTGGCTAAAAACACTTCCAATAACATTAATTAATAAGAAAGCAGTAATGTTACTTGGCAGCTTGCATTACTCGGGGCAGAATAGTGCCAACAATTGTTATTCAGATCAATAGACAAAAAGTGCCCGAACAATACATACAAGTTGCAATCCCTGTTCCTATGAGACAGTTATTTACTTATCAGGTGCCAAAAGCGCTATCTTCTCCTGCAATTAAAGTTGGTGAACGAGTCGTTGTACCTTTTGGCCCTAGAAAGGTAATAGCTATTGTTATTGATGAACAGGCTCAATGTGATTTTGATGTAAATAAAATTAAGAGTATCGCTAGTCGTCTTAACGATAACTTTAACTTAAGTAAGCCATTAGTTAGCTTTTTGCAGTTATGTGCTCATTATTACCACCACCCTGTTGGTGATGTGTTTCAGCAAGCGCTACCAATACTGTTGCGAAAAATTGAAAATGTCACCTTAAGTCCTCCTATGGTATGGCGCGCACAGGAGTCAAATGAAGACAATAAAGAGTTGCTCAAAAAGCTATCAACAAAAGCTGCCAAGCAATTTGCTCTGTTTCAAATAATTGAAAGTCACCACGGCATAAGTTGGGTTGAACTACGAACGCTGGGCTATAGTAAAGCGCAATTAAACGCCTTACAAAATAAAGATTTAATTGCGGAACATGAACAAGAAGCCAGTCAGTTTTCTTGGCAAGAGAATACTCTTAATGAAGCCAATAAGTTAAGACTATCAAGTGAACAAGCAATCATTGTCAGTGCAATTAATAACGCATTAACCGAGTTTACGTGTCACTTAATTGATGGCGTAACTGGTAGCGGGAAAACAGAAGTTTACTTGCAAGCCATGGAAAATGTTCTTGCCAATAATAAACAAGTTTTAGTGATAGTGCCTGAAATTGGCTTAACGCCACAAACATTAAATCGCTTTGAGCAACGTTTTAATGTCCCCATTGCTCTACATCATTCAGGACTAAATGATAAAGAGCGATTAGCCACTTGGCTCAGTGCCCAACAAGGCAGTGCAGCGATTGTAATTGGCACTCGCTCGGCAATATTTACACCTTTACACAACCTTGGTTTAATTATAATTGATGAAGAACACGACTCTTCATTAAAACAACAAGACAGCTTTCGCTATCACGGTCGGGATATGGCAATTTTACGAGCCAGACAGTTAAATATTCCCATTATATTAGGTAGTGCAACGCCAAGCTTTGAGTCCCTACAAAATGCCTTATCTGGGAAATATAACTATCATCAGTTACTTAACCGTGCAGGTAAAAGTAATAAAGCGAAAATAGCACTGATTGACATGAACCAACAGCAAGTTGAATTTGGTTTATCTGGGACGCTAAAACATGAAATGAAGCAAACACTCGCTCGTGGTGAACAGGTGCTGCTATTTTTAAATCGCCGTGGTTATGCACCAGCGATAAACTGTCAAGAGTGTCACTGGTTAGCTGAGTGTCAACGCTGCGATAAGCCTTATACTTTACACCAAAAGCAGCAACTGCTAATTTGCCATCATTGCGGCAGTCAAAAACGTATACCTCCACAGTGCCCTAGTTGTGGTAGTGTTCGTATCGCTCCTTTAGGTCAGGGTACTGAACAGTTAGAGTCTCGTTTAGAAGAGTTATTTCCAGAGACTTCCATAGTACGTATTGATCGGGATAGTACTCGTAAAAAAGGTGAGTTGGCGAAATTGCTGCAGGAAGTCAGCGATAAAAAACATCAGCTACTTGTTGGCACTCAAATGCTCGCCAAAGGTCATCATTTCCCTGATGTTACTTTAGTTGCTGTGCTTGATGTAGATGGCGCCTTATTTAGTTTTGATTTTCGTGCAAGTGAACAAATGGCTCAGTTGCTAATACAGGTTGCCGGACGTGCAGGGCGTGCTAGTAAACCTGGCAAGGTATTAGTACAAAGTAATTATGTTGACCACCCTTTACTACAAGATCTAGTACACAATGGTTACCATCACTTTGCCCACCAAGCTCTAACAGAAAGAAAGCAAGCTCTGCTTCCACCTTTTACTTTTCAAGCATTGTTACGTGCTGATGCAAATTATCCTTCATATCCAGAAAAGTTTTTACGCAGTTTAACTCAACAGACGTTAGATGACTGTGAGTTTGCCGGGCCTGTACCAGCGGCAATGGAGAAAAAAGCAGGAAAATTTAGATACCATCTAATCATCCAAGCCAAATCACGAAAAAGTTTACACCAATCAATTTTACAGCTGCTTAGCTTAATTCCTAGCAATGAATGGCAAGGCAAAGTGCGCTGGAGTTTAGATATAGATCCTATTGATCTTAATTGGTAACAAAAAATAGAGCGCTAACCCTGTATTTTTCCGTCAGCTCGGTTACACTAGCTGAAATTTTCAGTAATGACCGCTCTCCTTTCCATGGCTAATCAAGATTACGTTTCTCGCTCTCCAGCAAAAAAGAAAAAGAATACTCGTAAGGGTAAACAATCAGCAGCCAATACTGGCGCAATACCACTGAAAGCAAAACTTATAAGCTTATTATTAGTTATTTTGATCGGTTCATTCACCTATGCCTTGTGGTCACTTAAAACAGATCCCAGTACAAAAACACCACTCGTTGAACCAGTAAAAAGCACCAAAGCTATCAAAACACCTAGTAATACCAAAGAATTGCCTAAGCCACCGAAAGAAAAATGGACCTATGTTAAAGATTTAGAGAATAAAGAAATAGAAGTCGGTGAATATGAGGTAAAAGAAAAAGGCCCTTATAAAATGCAGTGTGGTTCATTCAGAACCCAAAAACAAGCCGAAACCTTAAAAGCGAGAATAGCCTTCTCAGGTCTTGAGGCACAAGTAAAAGCAGTTACTGGTAAAAGCGGTACTTGGCACAAAGTATTTTTAGGCCCATACCCACGTAAGCGCCTAGCCGAAAAAGATAAACATAAGCTTAAACGTAACAACATTAATTATTGTCAAATTTGGTTATGGCAATAATTAATATCTAGCGAGTCCTTGAAAAATCGCTAAAGATCCCAATTACATTAACATCAAAGAATTGAGTTAAAATGAGGTTAATGTGACTACTATTGTTTCAGTAAGACGTAATGGCAAGGTTGCTATTGGTGGTGATGGTCAAGTATCACTTGGCAACACAGTAATGAAAGGCAATGCCCGCAAAGTTCGCCGTTTATATAATGATAAAGTACTGGCTGGATTTGCTGGTGGAACCGCTGATGCATTCACTTTATTCGAACGTTTTGAAAGTAAACTTGAGCAACACCAAGGTCATTTAACCAAAGCAGCTGTCGAGCTTGCTAAAGACTGGCGTAGCGATAGAGCACTAAGAAAGTTAGAAGCCTTGCTTGCTGTAGCCGATGAAACAGCATCACTAATTATTACTGGTAATGGCGATGTTGTTCAACCTGAACATGACCTAATTGCTATTGGTAGTGGCGGTAACTTTGCCCAATCTGCCGCAACAGCCCTATTAGAAAATACAGAGCTAAGCGCAAAAGAGATTGTAGAAAAGTCACTTACTATTGCAGGCAATATCTGTGTCTTTACCAACCAAGATCACACCATAGACGAACTATAAATCTAGCTTTTATTAGATTAAATAAACCTGATTATTATGCTGCCTAAGTATGAGGATATACGACTCCTTGGGCATCAACGAGGAAAAAATAATGTCAAATATGACCCCACGTGAAATTGTTCATGAATTAGATAGCCATATTGTTGGTCAAAGTGATGCTAAGCGTGCAGTTGCTATTGCCTTAAGAAATCGCTGGCGCAGAATGCAGCTTGATAAAGAGCTACGCAGCGAAGTAACGCCTAAGAATATCCTTATGATTGGCCCAACGGGTGTTGGTAAAACTGAAATAGCCCGTCGTTTAGCCAAGCTTGCCCACGCACCATTTATTAAAGTCGAAGCAACAAAATTTACTGAAGTAGGTTATGTCGGCAAAGAAGTTGAAACCATTATTCGTGACTTAGCTGATATGGCTATTAAAATGGTTAAAGAAATGGAAATGGATCGTGTTAAGCACCTTGCTGAAGAAGCCGCTGAAGAGCGTATTTTAGACGTACTATTACCACCGGCTCGCGACACCTTTGGCAACGATGAAGAAAGTGAAAACAGCAATACTCGCCAGATTTTTCGTAAAAAATTGCGTGAAGGTAAATTAGACGATAAAGAAATTGAACTTGATTTAGCAGCATCACCAGTCGGCGTTGAAATCATGGCACCTCCTGGCATGGAGGACATGACCTCACAGCTACAAAACATGTTCCAAAATATGTCTAGCGAGAAAACAAACAAGCGTAAACTTAAAATTAAAGATGCTTTTAAAGCACTACAAGAGGAAGAAGCCGCTAAAATTGTTAATCAAGACGATATCAAGCAGAAGGCTATTGATGCTGTAGAGCAAAATGGAATTGTCTTTATCGATGAAATCGACAAGATTTGTAAACGTGCTGATAGCAATGGTGGCGGCGATGTTTCTCGTGAAGGTGTACAGCGTGACTTATTGCCTTTAGTTGAAGGCTCTACTGTAAGTACTAAACACGGCATGATTAAAACGGATCATATTTTGTTTGTTGCATCAGGTGCATTCCAGATGTCTAAGCCATCAGATCTTATTCCTGAGCTGCAAGGTCGTTTACCAATTCGTGTTGAGCTAAAGGCCTTAACCGCCGACGATTTCGTTCGAATTTTAACAGAGCCTTTTGCATCGCTTACTGAGCAGTACATAGCTTTATTGGCCACTGAGGGTGTCAAAGTAGCCTTTACTGATGATGGTATTAAAGCGATTGCGGATGCCGCTTGGCAAGTAAATGAAACCACTGAGAACATTGGTGCCCGTCGCTTACATACTATGATGGAGCGCTTAGTCGAAGACCTATCATTTAATGCTGATCAACGAAGTGGTGAAACAATCAGTATCGACCAGGTATATGTAAATAAAATATTAAACGATGTGGTTAAAGATGAAGACTTAAGCCGCTTTATTCTTTAATAAACGGCTTACTTGTTCACTCTTAACAGTCTCACAAAGGTTAGATGATTTACTGCAATGAAAATACAAAATTTTGTTATAGATAGCAGCTTAAAAAAGCTAGTTATTGAGTTTTCTTCTACCGAAAATAGCAATAATGCAGAACTGAGTTTTGAGTATTTACGGATAAGTTCACCATCCAACTCAGGTAAAAAGCAGAAAAACGGCCAAGCAGCAATTGTCTGCCACAAGAAGGATGTTGTACTTACGGATATCGAGTGTGTTGCCAAACACGGCTATCGCTTGATATTTGATGACGGCCATAACGCAATATACAGTGAAGAGACCATTCAAGCATTAGTAGTTGAACATGAAGAACGTTGGAGTGGCTATTTAAGCGAGTTAAAAGCTAGTGGGCACTCCCGTGAAGCTATGATTGATTTTAAACAGTTATAAGCGACAAAATCTTACCTCTGTTTAACTTACCTTAGGGAAGTTAATTCACTAGCATTATATAAAAAGCCCAGATAGCTAAAAAGGATCTGGGCTTTTCTATTTTCTATACTAGAACAAATATAACGCTAAACTGTAAATCGACTTACTTCAGTCGTTAATACTTGTGCTTGTTGTGATAACTCTTCACTCATGCTTTCATTTTGCTTAGCTGACTCACCTGATTGTTCAGTAACATCCCGAATCATGACAACATGTTGGTTAACCTCTGTAGCTACAGTGCTTTGCTCTTGAATAGCTGTAGCAATCGCACTGTTCATATCCATAATCAAAGCAACATCTTGAGTAATTTCATCGAGCATTGTACCAGCAGAGCTTGCTTGTTCTGCGCTTTCCTCCCCCTGGTTTCGACATTGTGCCATTAAGGTCACTATCTCTTGAGTACGCTTTTGCAGTAAGCCTATTATTGTTTCGATCTCTTGGGTTGAATCCTGCGTTCTGCTTGCTAGTGTTCTAACTTCATCCGCAACAACAGCAAAACCTCGTCCCTGCTCTCCAGCCCTTGCAGCTTCAATAGCTGCATTTAATGCGAGTAAGTTAGTTTGTTCAGCAATTCCGCGTATTACATCTAAGACTGAAGCAATAGTAATACTCTCTTTTTCTAACTCTTTGACAACATTTTCTGAATCAAGCAACTTATCTGATAGCTGGCCTATTTGATGTATTGTTTGCTCAACCCCTGCCTTACCTTTGCCTGCATTACTGTTAGTTATCTCAGCCTTGTGTGCGGCTTCTCGTGTATTAGTAGCAATCTCATCCACCGTTGCCACCATCTCAGTTACAGCGGTCGCAACGAGATCTGTTTGCTGCATTTGTGTTTCAACACCTTCATTAGCGTTATAGATATTTTCAGCTAAACTTCCCGTGGCCGTATTAAGGGTATGCACAGAGTTATTAACTTGAACAATTAGCGAGCGGAAGTTCGTGAGCATATGGTTAAAGACTTCAGCCATTTCAGCTAATTCATCACCGCCGCTAACTTCAACTTCTGTCGTTAAATCATTACTCTGGGCAATTTTATTCATTATTTGTTGCAAGCTATTGATGCGTCCTAAAATACTTTTACCTATTAACCAAGCACTTAATAAAGCGACGGCGAGTACTAAAGAAAAAAGGCTATAAGCTAAGGTATTAACAAAACCAACATCTTCTTCTACCGCAGTTTCACTTTTAGATAAAAGTTTTACCAACTCATTATCAACTTGGTGAACAGCATTACGCATTTGCCCCATAACACCTTGCTTTTCACTATAACCAAGCTCTTTTTGGGCTGCGACTAGATTTAAAAAAGCACTTTGATAGGCATTAAGTAAATTGTTTACCTCTTGCTTTTTGCTTACTGAGAAGTCGCTAACTTGAACACTTAGCGTTAACTTACTCACATTTACCTGTAATTTATCTACATATTTATCACTCAGTCGCAGCATGAAGTCTTTCTCATTACGCCTTAGCTGCAACATTTCACTACGTAAGCGGTAATTATCACTGCCGATGAGTTCTTCTACATTATGAACCGCGGCACGAAGTTCACCATACAAGCCTGCCTTAGCATCCAGACCTATCTTCTTTTGCAGTGTAACAACCTTATTAAACTGAGCTTGGTATTCAGTTATAATGTGTCCCGTACTAGCCAACTCAGGCATTGCTAAGCCAACTTTAGAAAAACTGGCTTCCAATGTAGTGATCTGTTGCTTTATTTGGCTAATATTTTTATTAAATCGCTCTGAATACTTCAGGTTCTTTCGAGAGATAAAGTCTTTTTCATCTCTCCTGAGCTCTAATACCGAAGCTTTAATATTGCCAATATCCTTAGCGATATTAATATCGTGCTGTAAAGATGAACTAGAATAGTTTAATAAAATCAACATGAGAATCATTGCCACAACTAAAATTGCTGTATTGGCGATCAGTTTATGTTTGATAAGCATAGAGTTTAGCCTTAAAATTTATCACAAAGAATATTAAAATAATGGTAAAAAAACTTGCTTATCCCTAGCCCAAGTTCAGTTTTTTCTTATATATAATTATTAATATTTCAATGTTATACATAGAAAATATGCTGAAAGCATAAGAGAAAGATTACTCAATATCCTCTTATTTTCAGTATAGTACTGTATCGGTAAGTATCAGATTTTTTTTAACATTTTTTGATATGATTTATTTGAAAATTTCCGGAGGATTGTTTTCATTTAAGTATGAGGCGTAAGAAACTCAAACCTTAAGGGCATGAATAGTAAGGATAATCAACAAAATCAAAGTGATATGTACCTAAAGAGGCTTTATTTTCTCTCAAGGTACCGTACTAATTTATCTTCAGGTAATGGCTTGTTGATTAAATACCCCTGTACTGCATCACAACCCAAGTGACGTAATACATTAAGCTGTTCTACCGTTTCAACACCTTCAGCTAATACCCTTTTGCCTAAGCCATGTGAAAGATCAATCATTGACTTAACAATAGTAAGATCTGAATCATTACTTGCGACTTCTTGAATAAAGCTACGATCAATTTTGATTTTATCTATCGGCAATTTTCGTAAATAGGCTAAAGAAGAGTAGCCTGTACCAAAGTCATCAATTGAAACCTTTATGCCCATATTTTGTAATTTAACAATACTGTCCATTGCTCTGGAAATATCTGTCATAACTACATTTTCGGTGATTTCTAATTCAATATACTTAGAAGGTAAATTGTATTTAAGTAGTAAAGCTTGAATATTAGTAACCAAGCGCTCATCTTGAAACTCAACTGCGGTAATATTCACAGCGATGGCGACTCGCCTTTTATATAACTTAAACCAACGTTCGCTTGTTTGACAGGCCTTGGTTAAGATATAGTTATCAAACTCATTATGCATACCAATAGCTTCAAGCTCGTCTAAAAACTCATCAGGAGAAAGCAAACCCTTTTCAGGATGCTGCCAACGTACCAATGCCTCGACTCCTTCTAACTTATTAGTTAGTAAGTTTAATTGTGGTTGGTAATATAAAACAAACTCATCATTTTCTAAGGCGGCCCTCAGTTGCTTCTCCATTACAATCAAATGGCGACCTTGGGCTTGCATCCCCTCTTCAAACGCAACAGAAGCAATATTATTGGTCTCTGCATGATGCAAGGCAAGATTAGCTTTTTGTAATAAGTCCTCGGCTTGCTCTGCATTGTCAGGAAAAAAACAATAACCAATACTACCTTGAATAGTTATTTCTTGTTTTTCATAACGAAAACTACGTTCAATTAGCTCATGAATGTGACTTACTGCTCTATCAATATGCGATTGTTGTTCAAATTCAATGACGAACATAAAAGAGTCACCACTTAAACGCCCAACAGCTTGTGGCATAAAAACACTATGATTTAAACGGCTAGCAATTTCCCCAAGTATGTAATCTCCAACCTTTAAACCATAGGTATCATTAACAAATTTAAATTGCTTTATATCAATTAAGAATACAGCTAACTTCAACTGAGTTGTGTTGGTTTTATTTTCTATTGCCAGCTCTCGCATTTTATCTGACAACTTAGCCATCACTTGCCCACGGTTAAGTGCCCCAGTTAAGGAGTCATGTTTGCCAAGGTATTGTGCTCTGTTGATAGCGTTTAATGCAGCAAACCTCTCAGCTCCTTGCATCCAAATAAGTAACGTAAAACCTAGAATACTATGAGCTGCGACATCAAAGTATAAGAGGAACAGTTCCAATTGGCGGAACCAAGGCTCTGTCAAAGCGACAATTGAAATAAAGGAGTGTATTAAATAGCGCAAGCCAACTATGACAGAAAAGTACATTAGTACTTGGCTTGAAAAAAAACTTTTTTTATCAAATAAAAGATAGCTTGCTAAAGCAAATAATGTGCAACCAAAAATAAAACTTGGCAAGCTGACCGTTAAATAAAAGTGATTAAATGCTTGTTCAGTGTCAAAAGCAAACAACACAGTAGACATGAAGCTGAGCAATGCGATTAAGCCGAGCCCCCCCCTTGTTAGCTTCTTAGGCTGGACCTGATGGCTCTTTGCATTTAAAACACCTAAAACAAGGAAAAATAGAAACGCGTATTGGCTAATATGTAGCAAGAATTCAAGTAGTATCTGCCCATATTCATTTGAGGAAAGGTTAGTTGTATAAGGCGAGAAGGACTTAAGCAAGTAACTAACACTTAATGATCCTATACTCACTAGCCAATATTTCACGTATTTACGTAAAAAAGTTTTATAATAAATATAAAAGACAAACAACAGCATCGAAAAAACCACGGCTTGCGTCGTAAATAGAAAAGTCCGAGGTGTAATATAATCGATCATAACAAGTCTTTAATCATAACTATCAAGTGACCAGATTTTTGTGAATAATCATCCAAAAGATATCTTAGTTTAATTACCAAGCAGTAATGCTATTAAAAAGGCTTTTACCTTTAAATTCAAGTAATACCGGTTAAATATATAATAGGTTTTATTTTTTACATAACAAGATATACTCTTATAAACCTTTGTCTTCAAATTTAAGAGAAATAACATGCAATATAACACCTCGGAATTATGTGATTTTTATGCCGACTTAATTGATGTTGTTGAACCTATCTTTTGCAATTATGGCGGTAGGAGTTCGTTTGCAGGCAAAGTAGTTACTTTAAAATGTTTTGAAAATTTAGGTCTGATAAGTGAGCTAGTTAATACTAACGGTTCTGGTAAGGTGTTGGTTATTGATGGTGGCGGTTCCACACGTCGGGCATTAATTGATATTAATATAGCGCAAAGCGCACTTAATAATGGCTGGGAAGGCATTGTTTGTTACGGTAGTGTTCGTGATGTAGATGCTTTAGAGGATATAGATATCGGCATCCAAGCAATAGTTGCTATTCCTGTAGGTGCTAGTGACCAAAGTATCGGTGAAACAGATGTAGCTATAAACTTTGCAGGGGTAACTTTTCTTCCTGATGATCATGTTTATGCTGATAACACTGGGGTTATTTTGTCACCTGAAGCGCTTGATATTGAATAGAGAGGCTAATATTCACTATTAGCCTTTCTATTGAAAAAAGAATAGCCAAAGTTAATAAATAGAAGGTCGTGCTTCCGGAGGAATTGACTCTGGGTGCTGTAGGTACCATTTTTCTAACCAGATTTCAATTTCCTCAGGCACTACTCCGGGATGAATAATATCCCCCTGGATTAACTCCCCCCCCATAGATATATAGGCTTGAGACGCATCGTGTCGATCAATATTAGTCCCAACAAGTGGTATTTTCATACTACGAGTTAATGTAACCAGTGCATTGGTAATTGCCTTATCTACTCGATTACTACTGTCATTAGTTAATTGCTGGCAGTCAACTTTTAACTGCTGAATGGCCATCTTCCGAACATAACGTAAAGACTCATAACTACCTGAGAAGTTAGCAATTGAAATATTGATATCCAATGACTTCAGTTGATCTATTATACTTTTTATTCGTTGACTTTCATTGAGCATAATCTCTTCATTTAGCTCAATCATCAAATATTTACCCGCAAGGTCATGCTGCTCCAATAGCTGTTCAATATAGTCAACAAGATCCACTTCAAATAAACTTTCACTGGTTAAACTTACTGAAATACGCTGATAGACACCAATTCGGTGTAATCTTTCCAAGGTAGTAAATGCCTGCTTTAACATTTGTTTAGTTAAGCAATATAGTTCACCACTGTGTTCTGCAAGTTCCGAAAAATCATGTAGCTCAAGAGGTTTCTTATTATCAACTTCATACCAGTGAACCTTTAATTGAAAGCCGATAATATGATTGTTATTAATATTTATTTGAGGTTTCAAGTAACAGAATAATTTTTCATCTTGTAAATCTTGGCGAAAAGACTCCATACGCGCCAATTGACTTTGTGTATATAAGATACTGCTATTATCAAAATAGTTAACCAATTGCTGAGTCTTTAAGCCATTAAGTAAAGCATCACCTGCATGAGCAACAATTTCATCGAAGTTATCACCATTCTCTCCTGAAATGGCAATACCAAAAGCCAGCTCAAAGTTTAAAGAAAAACTTTTAAAACTCATTGCATCGGGGACAGCATCACCAAGTTGCTGACATAGCTCATCAAGCATACTTTTATCATCAAAGCGGCTTTTTGTTAAATCGTAAATAACTAAAAACTGTAAACTTTGTAACCGAGCAATACGTACTGGTTTCGGACTTAAGGCAAAACTGAGTAAGTTATTATTACCCTCTATTTTTTTCTGTAAACTGTACGCAAGCTGCAATAATAATAAATCAGAATTATGATAACCCAACAAGCTATTTACTTGTTGAAAATTAATAGGTTTGAAAACCACAGCAGCATAACGCTGCCATGAACCTGACTTGATAGCAGATTCAAAAGTTTTTAAAGCTTGCTGTGCTGTAGGTAAATTAGTTGTTGGGTCATGGGTGTATGAAAAAAGCTCTTCATCACTAATTGTATCACCACCTTTCTCTTGGGTAGACGTAGTGAAAAGCTTTTGAGTGAGTTGCAAAGCAAGCGCAGTAAATACGACCACACTAGTTACAAAACCAGCAATTGCAGCTAAATTAGTTAAAAGCTGTTCATTAAACAGTTGTGCAAATAAGGTTGAAATAGCAACAACTATAATAAAAACAATAAATAAAAAAAAATACTTGGTGTTAAAACGGCTCATATTTAACTCCCCCCATCCTAGGAAACTTAATCAAGGCAATGAGTTAGCCTAATAAAAATATAGCCTATTGTACAGAAATACTAACTGATTAAACTGCTATCTTTACAGGTTCGGGCATGGCTTGAGTTACTTGAATATACGTTATCATCCTCAATGCTAAGTAAGGCATCGACTAAAAAAAGAAAGCCGTTTAAATTATCACTGGACCAATAGCGTTTTAATTTCTTATCACTAGTTACTATCAAGGCAACAAACTTCTTATAAGCAGCGCTATCTTGATTTTCAAAACATTTCTGGCTAACAGCTTTTAGTCGGCCTTTCCCCTTTAAACATTCCCTAAAAATTATACTGTAATTGTTAATTAATGGACTAATTAGCTCAGTATGAATAATAAGTTGCTCATGCTCATTTCCCTTAGCATGGGCCTTTAAACGCTGTAACCTTGCTTTAGCGAACTCTTGTCCACGTATAGCAAGCAATGTCGTAGACTCTACTAGCGCTTTATTTTCCTTACGCGTAGCCAGGCTTTCGCGTTGCTGTGTTATTAATTTCCGTTGCAGAGTTTCGGCACGGAAAAAGAAATAAATACTGGTCACAACAAAAATAGCGGTTATAACTAAAACAAAAAGCATTAAAGGACCTTAGCTTCATTAATTTGAGGAAGACTGACTTGAGACTGATTGACTTGCTTAATATTAACAGATTCTGCAATGCGTGCCAAAAATAGATAAGGGTCAATATCTTTAAAATCAGGTCTATTCAATGAATATTTCATCGTTACTGAAAAGTCCCCTAAAGTAGCAAAAGAGCGTGCATTAACAGCTTGGACAAGCTTTTCAAGCTTAGCGCTCGCCTCTTCAATCGTTTGATGCTCTAGCAGCAGTAAATACTCACCTTTATTTAGCAACCCCGCATAATCAAACTCAGTTAACTGTTCATTGATAACACTCGCGATATCTTTACTCACTTCACTAATATTTTTGCTATTGAAATGAAACTCTAGCTCCTGCCAGTTAGCAACAATTAGATAACCAACAGTCAAGGGATATTGGTATTTCCGTGCTTTTTTAAAAGACAGCTGATAGTCAAACTTAGTTTGCATCGGATTTGCCATAACATGTCTTGTTCTTTCAGAATCCTGATAGGCTAACTGTATTCTTTGTGACCTTAACCTCAAAAAAAGACCTACTAAAGTCATCAACAATATAATTGTAAGTGCTGACAAACTAATAATTACAACCCTTTGCTTTTCAAATTTACTAATAAAACTGCTTGATAACTCACTATTTCCAGCTAACTTAACAGCTAGTTTCCTAGACTCCTCAATCGGTACTACAATAGGATTATTCCCTATAATTAGGTGGGATTTCTCATATGCAAGGCTGGACGTCTTTTTATTGTTTTCTAACTTTTTCAGCAAAACCTGACTAAATTTTTCTCGCCATTCGTATGCTTTGAGGTAATTATTTTGTACATAATGCATCTCAGCAACCATGCCATAAAAACCCGCAAATTTTATATCAATATCCTTTCCATCAAGGAGCTCCAATACTTTCCTTAATAAAGTAAAAGCCTCTTCTGCTTGTTGGTTCCCTAACTTCGCTTTGGCTAAAGCGGTCAAGCTTTCAATGTATGCAGAAGTTATTCCAGCATGCTCAAAAACTAATACCGCTTGCTCCAATGGCTTAATAGCAGCAGAAAAGTCATGTTGTTTTAGTAAAACAAGACCAAGCCATTTTTGGGCATGCGCAACACTAATAGGTGCTTTTTTGCGTTCAGCATATTTTTTTGATTCCCAAAAGGCATTATAAGCATCATCAAATCTCAACAAATAAAAATAGGCATTACCTAAATGCAAATATGTTTGATCAATGTTAGCTACTTGCTTCATTTCAAACCTTAACTTTAGTATTTTTAATTGCATCGTTAGTGACGTTTGGTAGTCTGCTAAGCGATAATAGGCAAGTGACAAAATAGTTAATAACTCAATATGCTCTGTAAGTTCACTTTTACTAATACCAAGTTCAACTCTTTGTAAATCAACTAACGCTTGTTGATGTTGCCCAAGCATTGCAAATGCAACACTACGATAACTAAGCGAAAGTAAGTAATGTTTATCGCTGTGGCTATTTTCACTATTACTTACTGTGTTTTGAGTCAACTGCAGTAAAAGTTCATACTCTTTCTTTGCCACATGCACTTCCGCTAATTTCAACAAGAGTGATAATTGGATTTTCTTATCTCTACTGTTAACCGCTAAGCCTTGTTTAGCAAAATGAAAGACCTTATTGATGTCACCTTGATTACTGGCAACATTAGCAGAGAGTAAAAAAACCTTGGCTAGAATATCATTTGAATAATGTTGCCGGTCACTTAAGATTTTTTTAGTTAAATTCATTACCGTATCAGCATTAATCTTTTCGTCATTAACTTTGATTAACTGCTGAACTTCATTACTTAACCTTATAAGCTCAGATGGCACTTGTGCATGTGCATGACTAGTCACAAAAAAAACGAATAACGACAGATTAACTGCAGACAAGATAAAATAAAAAAAACGAACTAAATACATACTCTTTCCGTAAGCGAGAAAAAACTAGCAATTGCATATTACAACCCATAACTATTTTTACCCTATAAATGTAAATAAAAATAGCCTTTTTTGTTTACATTTATTAAATTCACCCTATAATAAATTAGATTAAGCTACCAAGCTTGATAAGGGCAAATCTAATGAAAGTTAGAGACGCAAAGTTACCGGTCTAATGGGAAACCTATGATAGCGGGACTGCCAAGTTTAGATATAGTGGGGGCTTATCTTAA
>Ga0105356_10003551_pt1 | contig 15311 bp, 10 predicted proteins | sample GOMGulsemesocosm_3_FD_83502 | JGI IMG/M metagenome (GOLD analysis project Ga0105356, IMG submission 83502) | Methane-oxidizing microbial communities from mesocosms in the Gulf of Mexico - GOM9D Gulf of Mexico | ecosystem: Environmental > Aquatic > Marine > Cold seeps | place: Gulf of Mexico...
TCATGTATGACGATATCGTTTTATTTGTACACATTGTGCAGCAGCAAGGTTTGGCGTTAGCAGCGACTAAGTTGGCTTTGCCTGCGGCGACGGTCACTCGGCGTTTGAAGCGGTTGGAGGATTCTATAGGACGTAAGCTTATTCATCGCTCTGCGCGTCAATTTGTATTAACCCCAGAAGGAGAGAGCTTCTATCAAGCTTATGCAGGCCTTGTGGAGCAGTTGGAGCAGACTCAGCAGCAACTCAGTTTTGAATTAAACGCGTTAGCGGGGCCGTTAAGTGTTTTAGCGCCAACGAATATTTCAACGGGCTTGCTACAGCCGATGTGGTCGGGTTTCATTAAGGCTTATCCTGATATAAAACTGGAATTGAATTTAAGTAATAGTGTGGACGATATGATTTCGTCTGGGGCAGATATCGCGTTGCGTATCGGGCCGCAAGAGTCGTCACTGTTGCATCAAAAGCGATTGGGAACGCTGAAAACAGTCTTGGTTGCGAGCCCTGAATACTTAGCGATTAATGGTGAGCCGAAAAACCTTGCAGAACTCGAGCAGCATCGTTTAATTGGCACCAATACTTTGTCGAGCTGGTATATGTCGAATATTGAGAATTCTAAAAAACAGGAAATTCGCCCGCGTTTTTCCGCGCTAGTGAACGATGTGAAGTTGGTGGCTCAATTGGTATGTGATGATTTGGGGATTTCATTACTACCGACCAGTGAAGTTAATCACTTAATTCATAGTGGCGACTTAGTGCAGGTATTAACATCTTGGAAGGGGCCAAACCGTGATCTTTATACGGTATGGCCCAGTGGAAAGTTATTGAGTGCAAGAGCTAAGTGTTTGCGGGACTTTATGCACAGCTATTTTGAAAAAACCATCTTTAAGAAAACAACTTTGAACAAAATAACTGTTCATAAAAATCATGCAGGAAAAAGTAGGCATAAATAGCGGCTTAGCCAAACGGCTGAGGCCAGTGCTTAATAAACTTCAGTGTCATACGATCACTTTCGCCAATTTCTAAATACTTATCTTGGTCTTTTTCTTCTAGTCTAAGCGTCGGTGGTAGTGTCCACACACCTTTAGGGTGCAGGTTAGTGTCTTTTGTATTAGCGTTAATTTCTGCTTTCTTTTCGAGTTTAAAGCCAGATTTTTCAGCGAGCTTTATCACATATGCTTCGGTTACATAGCCTGAATCAATCATGTCTTGCAGGCTAGTACCCGGCTTTGCACGATGCTCTACTACTCCCAAAATCCCTCCAGGTTTTAGCGCTTTATACATGGAGTCGAAAACTTCTTGGGCATACTCACCTTTCATCCAGTTGTGGACGTTGCGAAAGGTGAGTACTAGGTCAGCAGAGCCTTCTGGGGCTATTTCAGGACGCTCAGGGATGGATAAATCTGTAACGATCGTTTTGCCATAAATATCAGGTGAATGTTTTAATTTCTGATTAAATTTAAGCTGATAATTTTTTCGCCAAGCAGGAGTGCGCTTGGCTTCTAAAGAAAAGCCCGCAGCATAATAGTGGCCCTGTTCTTTTAATACGGGGGCTAAAATTTCACTGTACCAGCCGCCACCCGGCCAGATCTCTACCACGCTCATATTCGGTGTAAGGCCAAAAAAGGCTAAGGTTTTATCTGGATGGCGATATTGGTTGCGGGCAATGTTTTTTGCCGAGCGGTGATCTCCCTGCATAGCTTGCTGAACGGCTTCGCTGTTATAGGGGATAGTATTACTGTGCTTGTGGTCGGCAAAGGCTTGAGGCCCAGTCACTATTTGGGCCGCTGACATTATGAATAGCGTTATTGCTGCTGATAAAAATTTTGTGCTTATTTTTGAATGTATTCTCATAAGTATCTATCCCTAAAATTATTATAGTTTGTTATTAATTGGTCTTCTTAGTACGACAATCCTAGCGTTAGAAACAGTGTATTTTCATGAAGCCCTTCAAACTGTTCAGAAGATTGATGCAGTGAGGCTGAAAAACCATTGTGTTTAAACTGGTAATAGCCACCAAGGGTAAAGCGCAGCTGCTCGTTAACTAAAGGAACGCTATGACTGTCTTGTCGTGTATTACCTTCGATAACAATATTATTAAATACATAGTTACCATATAGGGTAAAAAATAGCGCCCAATCTCCGGGTTTTAACATCAGTGCTGGAATTGATCTTCCGGGTATGATGCTATGACTGGCGGTACTTTTTGTTAGTCCTCTGCCTATGCGGTAGCTTAGTCCTACACCGATGTCGCTGCTTAAATTCCCTGCTTTAACATCACTCATGCCTATTAGGTCTGACTCATAACTGTTGAAGATTGAACCTTGATAAAGTTTCCAGCTTTTATCGATACCGAGCCTGAATACCAGTTCATTGTTGGTCTGGTGTTCCCAACCTTCGGGTTCGCTAATTCCGATGGTTCTGTGAATGAATGACTGTATCTCTTCTGCTTGAGTTATAGGACCGACAGCACCTAGTAATAGTTCATAATGTGTTGCTGATTTTTCATCGTGATGGAATATATTGAGCGCGCTAAACATTAGGCCCGTATAAGGTCTGTCATTTGGAATCAGTTCAGGGTTTTCAATATCACTGGGGGTCGACATGACATGGGCTAATTGAAAGGTGTAGGGGGTATTGCCACTGTTTTTTTGCCCGTGAAGCTGGCTAACGTCAGTGAGCCAGGAGTCTATTTTCTGCACCCATGCATCGCTACATTGAATATCAGAATAGCCCCAGCTGTAGGCAAAGCCATTGGAATAGCCACCATCATCGGCTGCTATGATATCGTTTTCCCAGACGATTGAGTGATACCTTTTACATTGATCCTCTTTTACATTGCTTTCTTGTGCATGAGCGCGAGAACATAATAATGCCGTCACGGATGTGATGAGCAGGAGATATAAGCGAGGTTGGGTTAAGTTCATAATTCAGATTCAGATTCAGGTTTATTAAATTTATGTTGTTTGTGGAAAATCACTCAGTTTCGCCTTTTAATTCTGGAAGCTTGATTGTTATATAAAATCCTACTTGATCTTTAATTTTTAGCGAGCCTTTAAATAAATTTCTCACGATGTTATCAATCGCATAAAGACCCAGTCCAGATGTTTCTTCATTACCTCGGCTAGTCGTGAAAAAGGGCTGGAATATCTGATCTTTAATATCACCATCGATACCTTTTCCGTTGTCTTGATAGCTAAGTTCACAGCTGTTGTCTTTAATTTTCATTCCAATTTCGATGTGTGGAGCCTCAACATTATCTAGGCCATGTTTAATGCTGTTATCGATTAGACCTTCTAATATAATGATGAGAGGATCTTGATAGCTAATAAAGGTCTTGGGACCCGAATACGAAGTATCAATTATTAGCCCTTGTAATTTCTCTTGATGGTTAATAACTAAATTTTGCAGCATTTCTTTACCACCGATACAGACAGGCTCTGCTTGTAAATAGCCTGTGCTGACCATACTGAAACGTTTTACTAGTTGTGCGATGCGTTGTTCGTTATGTTGTAATAATTCAAAGCTGGTTTTGAGTGTGGCTAGTGATTCTTTTTGAGAATCTATGCAAGTATTATTCAAGTCGTTATATATGCCATCAACAAAGGATAAGGTCGTTAGGTTATTCCCTAAAGGTGTGTTTATTTCGTGAGATATGCCTGAGATTAATAGCTTTAATGATTCCATACGTTGGCGCTCATGGGATTCTTTTTCTTGTTGGCGGCTCATGCGGTCATGTATATCGGTTATCTGACCTTCAATGCTGACGTCCTCTGCTTTTTGTTGTTATGATAAAGTGATGGTGAGCCATTTATCTTGGCTATTAAATGTTTTGCATAACAGGGGTAAGCCAATAATCGATTCCCCTTGTTTTATCTGTTCAATCAACGGATAAATTTCATTAGCTTCTTTGCTTAACTGCTTAAATAAATTGAATTGATCAACTTCGTTTTCTTTTATATCTAATATTTTCAAAAATGCGGGGTTGTGATTTATCACAGCGCCATTGCCATTGCAGCTGAAAATCCCTGCAGGAGACTGAGTCACCATCTCTAAATACTTGGATAGGTGTGTTTCTGAAGCTTCAAGTGCTTGGTTTTTCTCAACAATACTTTGGTTTATTTGACGGGCAAGAGCGAGGGAAATAATCACAAGCTCTAATAAACCTCCAAATGAATAGGCTTGGCGGGTATAGGGGTTACTAGGAATGACATTATAAATAGACAAGGATAAAAGGGTTAAACTGATGACAAGGGCAAGCCAGGCAAGGGCAAATGTTTTTGCTCCTGGACGCCTATGCCAAGCGAAGTTGATAGCGGTTAATAAAATAATTGGACTAAAGATCAAATTAAGTCCATTCATTAATTTTGAACTGGCTTGGTAGTCTAAAAATAACAGGCAAGGAATGCTGATTAGTACCAAAAGGTAGAGTCCTTTATAGACCTTGGCTAAGTCAGGGGCGAATTTTTTAACTTGAAGAAAATAGTAGGCAAGGGGCAGGGTAAATAGCGAGGGCCACGCGGCGCCAATTAATGGGCTTAAGTTATTAAAATTGGGTGATTGTGGCCAAATATACTGAAAGCCATCGCCATTGAGGGCGGAAATTAAAAAGGTAAAACCACTCAGGTAGCCCACATAAAGGTAATATACTAAGGAGCGTAAAGTAATGGCGATAATGAGGTTGTATAGCCCCATTATAATTAAGGTGCCATAAAGGGCCCCAAACCAATAGTTTTCAAAGGTCTTTTTCTGAATGTATTCAGCATCCTGAAATATTTCAATTGGCAATGTCATTGAGCTTTGAGTTTCAACACGAATATAAACTTGGTACTCGGCCTCAGGGTCGAGTGTGTAACTGAAAAGGTAGTATTTATCGTGCTGGCGACTTTCATTATAGGCAATTCGGTCGCTGAGATATTTGTGCTCTAAGGTTTCGCCCTGTTGAGTTAGGTAGGCATCAACATGATCTAATAAGGGATAGTTGATTCTAATGTGCTTGATGATTTTACTAGAGCTGGGGTTGTTAAGTTGAATTCGCAGCCACAGAGTATCACTGGTAAAGCCAAAATTGGCTTTATTGAAAGTGGTTGCTTGCCATGGGGTATCTGACTTTTTAATGTCGAAGAGAGACATCGCTGTTGATGAGTCGCGATAGTATTCGAGTTGTTCTTCGCTACCCCAGCTAGTTCCTGTTGAGGTGAGAAGTATGAGACATAATAAACCGTACTTGAGCAAACCCTGCATTGTACTGTTTTGGCCTTTGTTAGCTGCTTCTTAGATTGTTTTATCGTTATTACCGAGTATAGGTGCCTGAATATCTCTGTACTAGTAAAAGCTGATGATTACTATCTTTCAGGGAGGGCTTCGATGATATATTTGTATTAGTGTTGCATATGGATACTGATTTGCAATAGTTAGTCATTTACCTGCCGCTCCTTCCCCCCTATATTGGTTGCATAAATTAAACACTCCCAAATTTAATAAGGTCAGCAAACATGACTCAAGCACAGAATCCGCATTACCCGCACGTTATGGAACCGTTAGATCTTGGTTTCACTACGTTGAAGAACCGCGTCATCATGGGTTCTATGCACGTTGGCCTAGAAGATCGTCCTTGGCACTTTGATGAAATGGCGGCTTACTTCGCTGAACGTGCTCGTGGCGGCTGTGGTTTGTTGGTAACCGGGGGCTTCTCTCCTAACCGCGCCGGTGATTTATTACCGTTTGGTTCTAAGTTGATGCATAACTGGCAGGTTCACTTTCATAAGAAAGTAACGAAAGCGGTTCATGATGAAGACGGTAAGATTTTATTGCAGGTGCTTCATGCTGGTCGTTATGGTTATACGCCCCTTAACGTTGCGCCTTCTGCGGTTAAGTCGCCGATTACCCCGTTTAAGCCAAAAGAGCTGACGGCTAAGCAAATTACGAAGACTATTGGCCACTATGTTCGTTGTGCTAAGTTGGCTAAAAAAGCCAATTATGATGGTATCGAAATTATGGGCAGTGAAGGTTACTTCATTACTCAGATGCTAAATAAGCGTACCAACAAGCGTACCGATGAGTGGGGTGGTTCTTATGAGAACCGTATGCGTTTCCCATTAGAAGTGGTTCGTCAAATTCGCGAAGAAGTAGGCACTGACTTTATTTTGATGTTCCGCATGTCTATGTTGGATTTGGTGGAAGATGCATCTGACATCGATGAAGTAATTGAACTTGCAAAAGAATTAGAAAAAGCGGGCATTAACATCATCAATACCGGTATTGGTTGGCACGAAGCCCGTGTTCCTACTATTGTGACCTCGGTTCCTCGTGCTGCGTTTGCCGATATTACCGGTCGAGTTAAGCAAGAGTTGAGCATTCCTGTTGTTGCTTCTAACCGTATTAATATGCCAGATGTTGCTGAAGATATTATTTCTTCAGGCAAGGCCGACATGGTTTCTATGGCACGTCCATTCTTAGCCGATTCTGAGTGGGTTAATAAAGCCGCTGAAGGCCGTGCAGATGAGATTAATACCTGTATCGCCTGTAACCAGGCGTGTTTAGATCATACTTTTCAAATGAAGCGTGCCAGCTGTTTAGTTAACCCGCGTGCGGGTCATGAAACTAAGTTGTTATACACACCAGTAACAAAAGCTAAGAAAGTTGCTGTTGTCGGTGCGGGACCTTCTGGCTTGGCCTGTGCGACCGTTGCTGCGCAGCGTGGGCACGAAGTTACATTGTTTGAAGCTCGTGCTGAAATTGGTGGTCAGTTTAACTACGCCAGCAAAATTCCAGGTAAAGAAGAATTCCTAGAAACTATTCGTTACTTTTTAAAGCAAATCGAAGTATTAAACATCGATTTGAAATTGAATACCTATGTTGATGCCGCTCAGTTGAAAGCTGCAGGCTTTGACGAAGTCGTTATCTCTTCTGGTGTTGCGCCACGTGTGCCGAATATGCCAGGTGTTGATCATGAGAAAGTAGTGACCTATCAGCAAGTTCTAGATCAAGGAATGGAGCTGGGTAAGCGTGTTGCAGTTATGGGCGCGGGTGGTATTGGTTATGATATGTGTGAATACTTAACTCACGAAGGTCCATCGCTGACGTTGAACAAAGAGCTTTGGATGAAAGAGTGGGGTGTTGACGATACCAATACCAATCGTGGCGGTTTGAACCCTATGGAGATCGAAGAGTCTCCGCGTGAGGTTTACATGCTACAGCGTAAAGCAACGAGCTTCGGTAAAGGTTTGAACAAAACGTCTGGTTGGGTGCATCGCGCTGTTGTGAAAATGAAAGGTGTTGAGACAATTGGCGGCGTTTCATACGATAAAGTAGATGATGAAGGTTTACACATCACTATCACCAGCGGTAAAGAAGGTAATGAAACTACTGAAACACGCATTTTAGATGTTGATCATGTTGTTCTTTGTGCAGGGCAGGTATCGGTTAATAAGCTGCATACTGAGCTTGATACTGATATGGGTAAAAACTTTAACCTACATCTTGTAGGTGGTGCAGAGTTTGCTGGTGAGTTGGATGCAAAGCGTTGTATCAAGCTTGCTAGCGAATTGGCGGCTTCTCTTTAATTAGAGCACCCCACCGTTAAAAAAGTACTATTAAAAGTACAGTGACCTTAAAAAGGGAAGTGAGTCTAGTTCACTTCCCTTTTTTTATGCCTGTCTCTTAGCTTCTTTACAATATTGCGGTCTTATATTGATGAACAGCATGGTCAGTGCTGAGTTAATTTGAGATGATTAGCTTATTCTATATCGTTCTTTTATTATATTTATGGTTGTATCTATGTCTTCAAGTATGTCTTTTCAGCAGGCGCAGAAAGATAGCGAAAGCTTATTGGCTAAGGTTAAAGCCGCTCGTACTGCGGTTAATGTGATTACAATTTTTGTCGTGTTTATCGCATTATTTATGGGGATTATGCTGGGGATTTTTAATGCGGCAGAACCCGCGGAAGGAATATCAGAGAATATGAATTTCTTGTTGGGTTTCTCCGTGATATTTTTTCCTATCACGATACCGGCTATGGTATTTAATCTGTTAGTAAAGCGTTCAATTGCGCAGGAAGGTTTGTGGCAGCAGGCAGTGGTATGGGTTTATGGTATTTTGTTATTGCCGCTTTTCCCGATGGGAACAGCCGCCGCAGCCGTGATCTTGTATGCACAAGTCAGTTGGATGCGAACGGCCAAAGCTTAATCTGATGATCTAATTATTTGCTTATATCTTAAGCTTTCTCAATGCTAAGGTAGACCAGTGTTTGGTTTAGTAGCTGATAAGCAATTTCACCAAACGTAAAAGGACCGGTTAATTCAGCGGTCTTTTTATTTTCTAATTCTGCGTATAAGAAGTTCAAAATACAGTTGAATGAAAAACAGCTTTCTGGAATCTGCTGACTGGCGATGGATTTATCCAACTCACTCACATAGTCTGCAATTGGGTTAGCGAATTGATAGCTAACATTCTTGAAAATGGGTGCATAGAAATCAACCGAATCACTAAGGATTTCTTTAATCGATACATTGATATTTACGCCGTTGTAATCTGCAACTAAAGGCAGGCGAGTATCGATATTATTATTCTGCACGTACTCAGAGAACTTTTCTGCTTTGCCATCAATCAGACAATCTGTTGCAGTAAAGCCGGTTTCAGCAAAACTGATCTTAGGGCCGCTGCCTTGCTCAAATAAATTCACAATATTGATATTAGCAAATTGGCTATCGGATAAAGGAACATGCATGGCGATGGCTTTATCTGGCATTAACATGTTCGCAGTGCCAAAGCCGACTTGAGCTTGAGTATTGGCATCGTCTAAATGATTGCCCGCAACCCAACCAATAATCGGTGAGAAAAACATATTGCTATAGCTTGGAGCGTTCTCTGCGTACTCCGCATGAATATCGCTGCCAGCGGGCAATATGGTGATGGTGAAACCATTTTCAGGCGCATCTTGGGCGATGTTCTTAATTGAATTAACATCATAAGGCATGATGCGGGGAGGGTTGTTTAAATTAACCCCTTCAATGGTATTAACAAAGGCCTTTTCTTGGCTAATTTCACCGCCTTCACTGCCCATGAAGTAAGGGATGCTACCCGCAATCCAATTGCCTGAAGGCAGCTGCTTTAATATCTTCTCATCAGCGGCGATGATTAAAAACTCACGCTGATTGATTTTCTCGATTAGGTTTTCTAAATCAACTAGCTCGGATGTTATTTGTATATTGCTCATGTTTGACCTACTTATATTTTATTCGTGCGACTAAACAGCGTGACTTTTATATGTGCTTAAAATTTCAATTTCACGTCTGAGACTACGGTAATTGTCGTTAAAGAATTGCTGTAATTCATAGCAAGACTCTTGTTCCATTCCTTTAGATACCTGGCTTTTTAATTTAACCAGTAATAAGTTTAGGTTGAGTTTGCTGCTATTTAATTCAAACTCTTCGGTGAGGATCTCCTGCCAAATAGAATGATCTTTGTCGGGGATATTGTTGCTTTTTGGCTCTGTGTCGATAGTTTCTGCAATGCGTTTTATAGAAATTAATTCAGTACGTAAGCTGTTGATGTTCTTCTTTAAGTACTTCATTAACTCGATAATAATATCGCGTTCTTCTGATGCGGATAAATCTTTGTTATACAGGCCTTTAAGGCGAGAGATGTATAAGTTAAAGGCCAAGTTCGATGACATTAACGAAAATTTCTCGGTTAAAATACTATCCCAAACAGGGTGGCTTGGGGTTAGGCTATTTGATTTCTTGCTTTGAGTTGTTGTTTTTTCAAGAGGATTTGAACGATCGGCTTTGGCGCCGATTTGTTGATATTCTTCAGTTAAATTCGCTTTATTTTTAATGAAAAAAGCACGCAAAGTAGCAACTGATTCTTGCAGCGTATTGCTATTTTCACTGTTGATCTCTGTTAGTTCAAGTTTGTGCAATAACATGCGCAATGGCGTTAAACTAGTTTTCAGAGAGAATTCACGGTTTATTATTTTTATCCAGATTACATCTGTTTCCAGTGGCAGCAAACTACTGGTATTTTGAGTGATCTGAGAGCTTTCGTTATCTACAATGAGTTTCTTAATATCATCTAGATTAAGACCGGTTAAGGTTGAAATAGAATTGGCATCAATTTTTTTATTGTGGGCGAATAAAATTGTTTCTGTAACTTGCTTGGTATGAGCTTTATCAGCCGGGCCTAAAAATGCAGGGCACACTAATTTAGTAAGACGCTCAAAGCTTGATGCTGAACTATTAAATTCAATGACAGTATCAAAACGGCCGAACTTAATGTGTTTCCAGCGATAATTTATTTTCTTGGAGGAAGATTTAAAGCGTGAAGCTATGGACTTGTTCTTATTACTGAGGTCATCCAATAAAATAGTAAAAACATCGCTCTCGTTATCGAGCTTCATGTCTTTAATATAGAAAGGTGAATAGATGCCGAGGAAGTTTTCTATTTCGCGTATGCGTAATTTATCCAAAACGAATCCCTTGTGATGATTTCCAATTATAGTGCCATATTTTCTTCCGTGGTGAAAATAATTATCATTCCGTTTTGGCGTATTTTGTGTAAGAATTGTAAGTATTCTTATAAAAGAATGCAATCTTATTCTAAAAACATATAAGTAACTTTACATTAAATTTAAGGAAGAAATGATGAATGTTCTCACTGCAGTATCCCCATTTGGGAATGGTCTTGAGCGTTTGAAAAATTATTTTTCAGAAAAAAACTATCAGCAAGGGGAGTATTTGTTTAAGCAAAACGATATGCCAGATGGTTGTTTTTATATCTTAGAAGGGCAGATAACGACCCAGTATTATGACCATGATGTCAGTACAGATATTGATTTGGAGCCTTACTCTGAAGGTGAGCTAGTCGGTGCTATGAGCCTAGTGGTTGATGAGCCCAGAGCCATGTCGGCGAAAGTTATTAAGCCTGTAAAAGCCTTATTTCTATCGGCAGCACAGTTAGAAAACCTGCGAAAAATTGATGAACCAGCCTATCAAGAATTTCTTAAGTTATTTAATGATTCTTTGATTAGTCGGTTGAAAAAAAATCGACCTTTAAATAAGCATGCAGCATTGCAAGTAGCAAGAATTCCCACAGTTGATCAGCAAGTTGAATTGGCTAGATTGGCACATCAAAAGTTTTTGTCTTGGTCAGAAAATAAGGTCGATGAAATCATCACTGACATTGCCAAAACAATTTATGCCGAAGCTCAGGAATTGGCTCTGTTGACTCAAAAAGAGTCTGGTATGGGAGTTGTTGAGCATAAAATATTAAAAATTAAGTTGGGTTCATTAGACGTTGCCGATTCTTTGGTTAATAAACCTGGCAATGGTGCCATTGAGTTAGAAGCTAATGGTATCGAGAAAGTTTCAATGCCAATTGGTATTGTCTTCGGCATGATTCCTATTACTAATCCAGTTGAGACAACTGTATTTAAAACGCTAATCAGTCTTAAATCTCGCAATGCGATTATTATTAGCTCTCATCGTAAGGGTCGCTTAGTAGGTGAGCGAACTGTTGAATTAATTCGTCAGGTACTAAAGAAGCATGGTGCTCCTGAAGATCTAGTGCAGACTCCAGAATTAGCGGCTAATCGAAAAGTTACTAATGCCTATATGACCCATGATGATGTCAGCATGATATTAGCAACTGGCGGTCCTTCTATGGTTAAAAGTGCTTATTCTTCTGGTACCCCAGCGATTGGAGTCGGCAAGGGTAATGCCCCGGTATGGATCTGCGATGATAGTGATGTCGAAGGTGCAGCAAAAAAAGTGATCAATAGTAAAGCGTTTGATAACGGTGTTGTTTGCGGCAGTGAAAATAACCTGATCATTGATAAAGCTATTACGAATGATTTTTTAGCTAATGCCCAATCCTATGGAGCCGTTGTATTAACGACTGCGGAGCATGAGCTTTTATTGGATAATATTTTTGCCAGTGGTAAAGGTTTGCAGGCTGAGTTTATTGGCCAGTCAGCAGCGGATATTTGTGCAGCTGCAGGCATTGAACGTGATTATGATATCAAATTGGTTTTGGCTGAAGTGCAGCCGTATGATTTTGATTCTATTTTATTGCGTGAAAAATTGGCTCCTGTTTTGTCTTTTATTCGTAATGCCGATGACAAGATGGCGCTGGATCATGCTTACGAAATTTTAGAGCTTGAAGGTAAAGGCCATACCGCGATTATTCATACCAATAATAAAGATCGAGTCCGTGCTTTCAGTGCTGTTGTGCAAGTGAGCCGAGTTTTGGTTTCTACTGCTGGAACTCAAGGTTGTATTGGTGCAGATAATGGTTTGAATCTTTCATGGACTTTAGGTTGCGGAACAATGGGTGGCGGTTCTGTTAGTGATAATGTGAGTTATCAGCATTTGCAGAATAATAAGCGTATTGCTTATTAAATAACTGCGTAATAAACGTTATTTAAGTTTTTTATACGCTGAAAGCCGCATTCGAATTTTCGAATGCGGCTTTTTATTCGGTAAAAAATTATTAAGTAAAGAATAGTCCTAAGATGCAAGCCACGCCTAGGGTCCAAGCCACAGTGCGTAGTAGTGCTTTATCGGCAATATACAATGCGCCATAAACGATTCTAATCACGATGTAACTCACCGCGAGCATGTTGATATTGTCTTGATTACCACCAATTTGGTGAGCAATGATGACGGCAGCCATAAAAGCAGGAATCGATTCTAGAGTATTTTGTTGTGCCCAATTAGAGCGTTGTTGCCAACCAGTTAAGTTGTCTAAAAATTCTCGCGGAGCGTGATTGTGCTTAGGTTTAAAGTTACTGGTGAATTTTGCTAGGCCAGTGAAAGCTACGGGCATTAAAATTGCGATGAATACACACCAGTAAGCTATTGTCATGGAGCCTGTTGTTATAGTCATATTAATTCCTTGTTGTCGTTATTATTTGATTTATTGTAAAGCAAAAAAAAGCCACTGTAATGCAGTGGCTTTTAGATAAAACTGTTGTTTAAATGTTGCTAATAATTAGTCAGCTTCAATGCCAACAATTACCCAATCAGCATTTTCAGTATTTAGGTCACGCTGTAAGTGCCAGATATCAAATATACCATCTTGAGATTTTTCTATTTCGTCTTTGCACACGCCGCGGAAAAGAATGCTGATTTCAGCAGAGTTTCCCGCTTGATCTGCACGAACGATCTCAGCGGTTAAATCTAAAACTTCTGTTTGTGGCGCTACCATTAACTTATTGCGCTGCTGCTGTAATGCAGAAAACAATTCAGGGCTAACGTATTCTTCAATAGTCTCTAGTTCGCCCTTATTCCATGACTCTTGTACGGTACGGTAGTGGCTAAGAGCTCCGTCGATGAATCCTTGCTGATCAAAATCTTGTGGCAGGTTGAACGGTACTTCATCTTGATTGAAGGCTGTTGCTGCAGCAGCTTCTTGTGCTGGCGAATGTGCAATATCAGCATCACGTGGCATTTCAAAGCTTTGACGTTGAGCTTGATTGCCTGATAAACCTGCCATAGAAGGTTGCTGTCGACTGCGTGCGCCACCCATAAAGCCTTTAAATAATTTAAACGCTAAAAATGCCAGTGCCGCCATAATAATCATATCCATTACTTGGATATCTTCAAAAGCGCCACTGCCTAATAATGCGGCGAAAATGCCGCCCGCTAATAATCCGCCCATAAGACCACCCATCATGCCGCCTTTCTTCTGGCCTGCTTGCTGTTGCTGGTCTTTTTTCGCGGGTGCTGCTTTTTTAGAAGAGAAAGGAGAGGTCTTGTAGCTCTTACCAAAACCACCGCCACCAAAGCGTTTGGCATCAGCTTCGCTAACCATGGCGAACATTAGAAAAAAGGCGGTAAAGGCGGTGATGATCGATTTCATAGATTTCTCAGGATTTTAAAATTGATCACATGGTAGATTGTTGATGAAGGGTGTCAATGGATCTGGAACGGAAGAGTGTATATAATCGTCAGCCTTCCTTAATCAAAAAATGGATTTTTTATGATATATCGTGGTTTAGGCATTCTTGCCGCTTCTTTTATTCTCACTGCTTGTGGTGGTGACCCAGATACTGAAACCCCACCGAGTGAAGAAGTCTTCACTCCTACGCAGCAATCTATTGAATCAATCTCTATTGTCGATGCCTTGAATAATCCATTAACTTCGGCGGATGTCGTTTTTACACCCGTGAATAAAGTCTCTAGCTTTTCTGTAGCGATGGCTGAAGTCCCTGTTGATGAAAGTAATGTTTGTGAGGCGGGCGTTGAAGATGACTCTGTAGCGGATATGACTGATGAGCAAGGTGATCTGATATTAGATGGCTTAGCGGCAGGGACTTATCAGGTACAAATCTGTAAAGGAGGGGTTAGTGTTAGCATGCAGCTGACTATCCTTGATGAAAACTCCGCTACTACAGCCGTTATTGCAGTACCTATTACAGTAGATGAAGAAGGTGGTGTAACTGAGTTGCCTGATAACAATATTATTGTTGCTGTGTCTGGTATTGTTTTCTCTGATGAAGGTGTCATTGCCAATGCTCAAGTTGCCCTTTCAGGTGGAGCATTAACTAATGGAGCGATTACAACGGCGATTACTGGTGAGAATGGCTTTTATTCTATTGTGATTAATGTAAATAAAAGCAAGCTGGCTGCCTTGCAGAGCGCTACGCTTCAGGTTGTGGCTGATGGTTTTGAAAAACTTAATATTGAAGAGCAGGACTTTACCCAGTTTAGTGCTTTTTCTGGCGTAAACATTCAATTAGTAGTGGCTGAAGATACAGCAGTATTAGCGTATGAAGAAAACTTTGAAGTTTTATCGACTGATGCAACTTGTGGTGAATGGACTTCTGAAGCACTGGCCATTGAGTATATTGGAGATTTTCAGTCTCAGGCTAGTGTATCTAATGAGTCTGACAGCATTGACGCACCTCTTCCAGATAGTCTGTGGCATACCCATGCAAGTGGTTTAGATATTATCAATCAAGCTTATGTAGCTAATTTGGTTTCTTTAGCCCCTAATGATCTTTCAGAAGGAAAAGTTCCAGATCCTATTGAAGGACTAAGTGCTTGTTGGTACGGAAAAACAGCTAGTGATGGCAGTATTGAAGAAGGTAATTTTTTAAATGAAGCCGAAATTAGTCATGTCGCAATGGAGTCTGGCGATGATGAAGGTGAGTCTGCTAGTACTGAAGAGCCTGTTGGTAATCAAGAACTTGGCGGTGGAACTTCTGCCTTTGGGCATGCTGGTGCACTTACTTCACCTAGAATAGATTTTTCCGCTGAAGTTACTCCTTTGGCATTAACGTTTAAAACTTGGTGGGAAATTGAAGCGGTCAA
>Ga0105356_10003559_pt1 | contig 15298 bp, 13 predicted proteins | sample GOMGulsemesocosm_3_FD_83502 | JGI IMG/M metagenome (GOLD analysis project Ga0105356, IMG submission 83502) | Methane-oxidizing microbial communities from mesocosms in the Gulf of Mexico - GOM9D Gulf of Mexico | ecosystem: Environmental > Aquatic > Marine > Cold seeps | place: Gulf of Mexico...
CCGCTGACGCCTAGGGTATGTAGCTCGAGGATCTCTCGCGCCAAATTTTCATTGAGTCCTTTGCCTTTTCGTGCCAATTTGGAGTCGTTGCCCGCCGACTGTTCATTGTTTAAATAAATAAGCATCGCCGGGTGTTTGATCACACTCATCAATAAATCTTCGAAATTACCGAGTAAATTGGGGCCAATAGCCTCACGCTCGAGCGTCGGTGCAATCGCGCTCATGGTGCGCCCACGGGCGGTAACACTAAAATGGTTGGAGAAAAAATCGAGTAGTCGCCAGCTCATTGAATGTTCGCTAGTAATGGCCTGGACAGTGCTATCGATACTTAGCGCTCGACTGGCTACGATACTTTGCTTAGGGAATGTGGCCTTTTTACCAAGTTTTTGCTGTTGTTTCTTGAGCTGCTTAAAATCGGCTAAGGTTTGGGCCATCGATTGTAAACTTGGCAGTTTAGGGTCAAATTCAACGCCGCTTAATTGCTGGGCTAACCAAGACTTGGGATCTTCACTGGCAATTTGTAGCTGCTGATATGACGCGCCATAACCGAATCGATTAGCGGCAATGAGGGCTTGGCTGGTAATTTTCATAGACGACCACTCCAGTAAATTGATTGATTTATTTATCATAACGGGTTGTCGGTTTATTACTAGTGGGTTTACATTGATTTACTTTTAGCAGAGGGCGATAAGAAAAAGGTGGCACTCAAGCCACCTTGTTACCGGTTATTTAGCCATGTTGGCGATTAATTCGCTGGGCTCAAAGTCATCAACATTGATTGAATGGAGACGTCCGATTTCGGTTTTTCGTAAATGCTCAGCCTCTTCTTCGGTGATGCAGCCAAGTTTGAGTGCTTTGTCGGCGAGCTTGTCGAGAAAGATCAGTTGTTCTCTCTCGCCTGTTGCCTTGCTGATCTTTTTAATGATCGCTTCTGCTGCGATAACATCAGTTAATGTTTGCTCCTGGACACCGACAGGGTTGTTGGGGGTTGCCGCCCAATATTGACCTGCGCCGATGCGGTCACGTGCCATGTTTGGTGTTTGCAGCAACTGTGCGACTTGTTGATCAAGTTCATCGTTGGTGGTGACTAAAGTAATGCCGGTTGGGTACATCACCAAGCGCAATAACTTACCCACCCATTTAATTGGGAAGTTACGTAGCAATTCATCGAGCGCCGTTTGCGCCTTAAACAATGAGTCACGTACCGCCCAATGAACCAAGGGTAAGTCGGCTTGTTGGCGACCTTCATCATCGAAGCGTTTAAGCACTGCACTGGTCAGATACAATTGACTTAAAATATCACCCAAGCGCCCAGATATTCTTTCCTTGCGCTTGAGTTCGCCCCCCAAACAAGCCATCGCGATATCAGATAAGAAGGCTAAGTTCGCTGAGAAGCGATTCATGTGCTGGTAATAACGCTTTGTATCATCGCTAAAAGGTGCGTTTGAGAAGCGGCTGTTACTAATACCTAACCAGAGACTGCGGCAGAAGTTACTGATCGCAAAACCAATGTGACCAAATACCGCGCTATCGAATTCTTCCAACGCTTGACGCTCATCTTCACAGCCCGCCGCATCAAGTTCGGCTAGCACATAGGGATGACAGCGTATCGCGCCCTGACCATAGATGATTAACGATCGGGTTAGAATATTGGCGCCTTCAACAGTAATAGCAATGGGCGCGCCTTGATAGCCACGTCCAACGTAATTATTAGGCCCCAGACAAATGCCTTTGCCGCCATGAATATCCATTGCGTCGATAACACAGCGCTGCATACGGTCGGTTAAATGATATTTTACGATGGCCGAGACTACCGAGGGTTTTTCACCTAAATCGATGGCACCAGTTGTCATCGTTGTTACTGCATCCATCAGGTAGGCGTTGCCACCGATGCGCGCGAGAGGCTCTTCAATGCCTTCCATCTTGCCGATAGGGATCTTAAATTGACGGCGAATTCGGCTATAAGCGCCACTGGCCAAAGCCAGCGTTTTAATACCGCCGGTTGAGTTGGACGGTAGCGTAATACCGCGACCAACCGATAAACACTCAACCAGCATCTGCCAGCCACGACCGGCCATGCTCGGACCACCGATAATGAAACTTAGTGGGAAGAATACATCGTCGCCCTTGGTTGGGCCATTTTGGAACATCACGTTTAGGGGAAAATGGCGGCGGCCAATCTCAACGCCATCGACATCGGTAGGGATCAACGCACACGTAATGCCGAGATCTTCTTGCTCACCTAATAAACCGTCGGGGTCGTTAAGTTTAAACGCTAGGCCTAACACGGTAGCAACCGGCGCCAAGGTGATATAGCGTTTGTTCCAGGTGATGCGCATTCCTAGGACTTCTTCACCATCCCATTGACCTTTACAGACGATCCCCATGTCGGGAATAGCGCCAGCATCCGAGCCTGCTTCAGGGCTAGTTAGCGCAAAACAAGGAATTTCTCGGCCATCGGCTAAGCGGGGTAAGTAGTACTCTTTTTGTTCAGTAGTGCCGTAATGTTGCAACAACTCACCGGGCCCTAATGAATTTGGCACGCCAACCGTCGAGGCTAATACTGTGCTAACGCCTGATAGCTTTTGCAACACCCGAGATTGTGCATAGGCGGTGAATTCCAAGCCGCCATATTGCTTCTTGATGATCATTGCAAAGAAGCCATTGTCTTTTAGAAATTGCCACAGCTGAGGGGATAGATCCGCGTCGTTATGACAAATGTCATGCTCATTGGCCATGACGCACGCTTGTTCAACCGGACCATCTAAAAACGCCTGCTCCTGTGAGCTCAGGCGCGGGGTCGGATAGTCATGGAGTTTTTGCCAATTAGGAGCGCCTTTAAACAGGTCGGCTTCCCACCAAATAGTACCTGCATCGATTGCTTCCTTTTCGGTGCGCGACATTTCTGGCATAATAGAGCGATAAAGTTCCAATAAATGCACGCTGATGTATTGTTGGCGGAATGTGGTGACATTTAATGGCACCGCGATCACTAAGAATAAGATCCAAATTAAATTTGAGACATCGCCAATTATCGACGATAATACGAGCAACAGCGCGAATGCGCCGGTAAATGAGATGAGCGATGCTCGTTTATAGGCTAATGCGCCAAAACCTATAATAAAAAAAAGTACAAAAAATAGCGTAGACACGTCGATTCTCCTTAAATGATCACACGGCTATTTAACCATGTTGTCTTATTGTAAAGCACACGGTTAGTCGAGTAACTATCTTAGGGGATTAAAACGGTTAGTGATATGCCAAATTGATGAAAAATTAATAAATAGTGTCGCTATTGCACACTGTTTGTTCAGTCGGATTAAAATATGATGCACTGTGCCATGAATCACCCCTTTGCCAATTGTGTAACGGGTAGAAATCAGTATGATGCATCTCCTTTTGTGTTGCCATGCGTTTATATATGCATGCTGTCGGAGCCTTGGTTATTGTGAAAAATTTGTTAACGTCCCCATCGGATATGTCATTATCTGGTCATGAAATGACTGTCTATCAGAATGTGTTAAAACATGCTGCGCCGCTGAGTCTAAATCTGATGGCGGTTAAGATTACCAATCGTCCTGATGATTTTTGTGGTTGGTGTGAAGAACTTATTGATGTATGTCGTAACCGAGTCAACTTTGACTTGTTAGACGATGACCAGCTCAAACCGTTGAAGAAACTCGGCGACATATTGGCCGCTGGCATTAGCATTAGTCGCTTACGCATGGCGACGATAGCACCATGGCCATTTTACGTGGAATTTATCAAAGGACAGAGCGAGGTTCAGGCTCTTGAAGAACGCACTCGACTGCTAAATTACACGGCTAAACTTAATGAGACGTCACTCGCTTCGATGATTGAAGATGACCGTCTCGCGTACGCCGGAAAACATGGCAACAATCATGATCCTCTAGTCTATGATTTTGACGTACAATGGTTTGGTTCAACCAAAGCGGCTAAAGCGTTCCATCAATTGCTGGCTAACAATGCAGAGCTGTTTGATCAAGCGTTGGCTAATATTCCGCTGCAAGGGGAGGTTACGCGCGATGAATACGACGCCTTTGTCACTGCTTATAGCGAAGCCTTTGCTAGCATTGATGAGAAAGCACCGCTCGTTCCTGCAACGCGCCTGTTAGCGATGCGCCGTCCAGACCAATTTGTGGTCCTAACCAGCGCGAAGCTTTCAGAGTATAGCCAAGGGCTAGAGATTAAGCTTGGCGGTGCAAAACCCTTTGCATCTTATTGGACTGGTTTGATATTAACAGTGCGCCAGATGCATTGGTGGCGCAGCAGTGAGCCAGAAGATCAGCAAGAGCTATTCTATTGGCAGCACCGCGCTATTTTGCTCGATATGTTTTTATATGCTGACGATTCGATGGCGCAAAAATCTAATTATCTTAAATTACTCAACAAACCTAAGCGCACCAGTGCAGGTTCGACGACTAAGCGCATGCGCCGTAGCAAAGAGTCTGCCGAGGCATTGGTGGATCGTGTCTTGTTAAGTGAAGAATTGCCTGATTTTGTTAAGGCGCAACGTCTTTCGATAATCAGTCAGGTTCAGGGCGGAAAATCGATTGACGAAGTAATTAGCTTAATTAAGAAAATATTCGGCTAAAAACTCGAAAACCGCAGCAAAAATTGACCTAAAATAAAAACTGTCATAATCGAGTGCTATATTCTAGCGACCATAAGGTGATGAGTTAACTCATCACCAATTTGTGTCTATACAGAATAAGGACTTTAGTAATGCCAACTCGCCATTCGAGCACGAGAAAACACAGCGCTGCACACAAGGTATATATCTCAAATCACGCCCGTGATAACCAATATTTATTAGCTAACCTTGAATTAACCGATGCCTTAATTAATGGCGCCGATCCAACATTTTCAGCGACCTCAAAACAGCCATATAAAGTGTGCTATCGCACGCTGCGTAATCAAGTGTTCGCCTTATGCGTCAAGCATCAATTGACCACCGCGCACTTTATTGCCAATGATAAGATCCCTATGGTGCGCTTTAGTGGCGAATCTGACGCGATTGAAACCGACAACAAGATTATTTTTTTCTATAACCCTAAATACCATCAAGGGCAAAAATACTTCTTTAACTTCGATGTGCGGGCTAAGCGCATCTCTATTTTATTTTTAGCCAATGGCGAAGATATTCGGATTAACGCTGGCCTATTCCATCAAAAAGTGGCCGCCTTGCTCAGTGAGTTAAGTGCAAACCTTAATTTACCCAAGGGCGGAGTGCGTTTACGCGACCATCAACACATTACTTACGACTTGTTTGGCCAGAAAAAAGAGAAAGCAGAGACTCAATCACACAAATTTAGACAGATGGCGGTTCGCTATCAAAATAGTGATGTTACCTTGCCAGCGCACCGCGCCTTAACGTATGTGATTGCCGATGTTTCAATTAACGCCAAGATCAGAGAGCTTGCCAAGGTCAACTATGATGCACCATTGCCCTATCAACCTATCTACACCCTGATAACCGATGCCTTTACCGGCGCGATGGACAAGCATGGATTAACCAGTGGCGCAGTGATCGCCAATGGCCTCATTCCCTTGGTGCGCTTTAGTGAAGAGTCGCTTGTGCGAGACAGCAAGGGCTTTCAAATGCTCGGTTTTAATCCGGCTAAGCCAAACCATCAGATCATCAGTGAATGGCATGGTGAGTTATTTGCCGATAAGATCAGGTTGGTATTTTTGGCCAGCGATGAAGATTGTACCGATCGTGGCTTTGGTAAATATGTTAACCAAATCACCAAGGTATTAGAGTCGATCGGCGAAACACTGCACATCGATCAACGCCAAGAGCAATTGATGGTGCGCGTACATCAACATATCGCCTATGATGCATAAGCTTATCGCTTAAGCTTATCGCCACTGATTAATAGGTGGCGATCATCGAGATCAAATTTCGATTGCTTAAAAGCCAGTGGCCGTTTATTCTTGGCAAAAAAATTGATGGCAATTAAGATGACTATCCAATCGAACTACCCTATCGGCGATAAACTTCAACCATGGCAAGCGGCGCATAAAGCGCAGTGGCTTAGCAATCAAACGATAAAACGCTCTTATCAACAACAAGTGGTGAGTAAAATCACGGCGCTAAGCGATGATTTTGACGTCGTGGAATATGGCACGTTAGCCTATCAAAACGTGATAGCTGGCGCCGGCGACTATCCGCTCTATGTGATTAAAACTAAGGCGTGGCAGCAGTCTAAGCCGACTATTTTAGTCACTGGCGGCGTCCATGGCTACGAGACTAGCGGAGTACATGGTGCAATTGCCTTTGTTGAGCGTTATGGCAAACACTATAGCGAGCAGTTTAATCTTATTGTTGCCCCCTGTGTCAGTCCTTGGGGATATGAGACGATTAATCGCTGGAATCCAAACGCGATCGATCCTAATCGCTCATTCTATCAAGACAGTCCGGCAGCCGAGTCTGCCGCTTTAATGGCTTATGTCGCCTCATTAAACACCACGATTACCGTGCATGTTGATTTGCATGAGACCACCGATACCGACAATAGCGAGTTTCGTCCCGCATTGGCGGCGCGCGATGGCGTGGTGCATGATAATTGGAATATTCCCGACGGTTTTTATTTGGTGGGTGATACCATCAAACCACAAGCCGAGTTTCAGTTAGCCATCATTAATCAAGTGCAACAGATCACTCATATTGCGCCTTCCGATGAGGAAGGCCGACTCATTGGGGTTAAGCTTGCCCAATTTGGCGTGGTTAACTACGCCACCCAGGAGCTTGGCTTGTGCGCCGGTTTTACCGCTTGCCAATATTGCACCACCACCGAAGTGTACCCTGATAGCCCACTGGTCGATGATGCAAACTGTGTTAGCGCGCAGGTAGCCGCGATCACCGGCGCGCTGGACTTTCTCGTTAGCCAAGATAACGCTTAGCCAAGATGGATTTATTTGCACCCGCGGGGCAAATGGCTAATCTGCTCCACCGCGATGGCACAGCGGAGTATTATGGCCCTGTGTTATCCGCTGCGCGGGCCAACGAGTATTTTGACCAGCTGCTGCGCACCATTGCTTGGCAGCCTGATCAAGCGTTAATCAATGGTCAGGTAATACTCACTAGCCGTGAAATTGCGTGGTACGGTGATAAGCCGTTCAATTATACCTATTCCGGTACTACCAAAGTTGCCTTAGCATGGACACCGCTGCTGCTCGAATTAAAAAAGCTGGTGGAAACAGATACTCACGAAACCTATAACGCGTGTCTGATTAATCTCTATCATGATGGCAGCCAAGGCATGGCGTGGCATAGTGATGGCGAGCAAGATTTGAAGAAAAATGGCGCAATCTGTTCGTTGAGCCTAGGCGCGCAGCGAAAGTTTTCATTTAAACATAAAGCCAGCCAAGAGAGCGTCTCGCTCTACCTGCAAAACGGCAGCATCTTAGTGATGAAAGGTTGCACGCAAACCTATTGGCGTCACCGCCTACCGCCGACCAAGTCGGTGTTATCACCGCGGATTAACCTGACCTTCCGCACGATTGTTAAGCACCAGCATGCGGATAAATCAACAGTTTAAATTTTTCGTTCACACTTAAATTTACCTAGTCAACGTGAGGCTTTTGCTTTTATTTGCACACTCCTGCTATCCTTACACCATAACAGTTAATAGGGTAACGATTTAGTGTGTGAATTATTGGGCATGAGTGCCAATGTGCCAACGGATATAGTGTTTAGTTTTACTGGATTGGTAGAACGTGGTGGAATTACTGGGCCGCATAGAGATGGCTGGGGTATCACCTTTTACGACGGTAAAGGTTGTCGCTCGTTTAAAGATCCCTTACCGAGTTGTGAATCAGAAGTCGCTAAATTAATTAAAAACTACCCGATTAAAAGCAAGGCGGTGATCAGTCACATTCGTCAGGCTAATCGCGGCGGTGTGTGTTTGGAAAATACCCATCCATTTACCCGCGAGTTATGGGGACAAAACTGGTGTTATGCACATAATGGTCAGCTAAGCGACTATGAGCAGACTCTAGTGACTAAGCGCTTTCAACCGATAGGTCAAACTGATAGTGAGTTGGCGTTTTGTTGGATTTTAGATCGCATCGCCCAGCAGTTTGAGCGGATGCCAGATGATACCCAGCAATTTTTCGATTTTGTGCGTAGCCTTGGCGATCAGTTGCGAGCCTTTGGCGTGTTTAACTTGTTGCTGAGCAATGGTGACTATGTGATTGCCTATTGCACCAATAATCTAAGTTGGATCACCCGCCGCGCGCCATTTGGCAAGGCAACCCTCATCGATACCGATATGGTGATTGATTTTAAACAGGAAACTAGTCCTAACGATGTGGTGACGGTGATTGCAACGCGTCCACTAACCAACAACGAATGTTGGAATATCATGCAACCTGGGCAATGTGTGATGTTTCATTTGGGTGAAAAAGCACATGAGTTTGTGCCGCAAAATGTCCAAGCCGTCGGGTAGGGAATTGACTTGGCTACGGAGCGCAGCCAAGTATGAAGATTAAAAGCTTAGCGAACTGAGCTGAAGATCTGCTTGTTCGGCGCCGTCTTTGTATTGGGTTAATTTAACCACCACATAATTTAGGCTCGGCGCGACCCATAGCAGGGTTCTGCGGCTGGAGTTTTCTCTGAGCCGTAATACTTTAATTGCCTCAATGCGTCCATACGGGGTGTTAATTGTTTCCATCCCCTGCTTTTCGAAGCGGTATTGGGTTTCCTTGCCTTTACGCACCATGTGGTAGCTAAGGATTTCTTTGTTATCGATTAGGTCTTGGCGCAGCGCCAATTGATAGAGCAGTGGGTCGTAGGTATACAGGATTGGTTTGATCTTTACCGTGTTATTTTTATAGGTTGATTCTATCAATAGCGGTGAGAAAGTGATTGTTTCTTCGCGGTCTCTGCCAGTGCCTGTACGCACATAACGGTAGTCTTGCGCCTGAAATAGGCCATCTTTAACCATGAAATTGCTGACTTCTTTACGGTTGTCGGATAAAAATAGCCAGCTGATTTTGCTGTTTGATTTTATCACGTAACCGTTATCTGTTTTTAGTAACTCACGGGAACCTTCCCCTAAATCACTTCCTTTTCTGAATACTTTATAGGTGGCATGGTAGGGCTTAAGCGCGTCAGCTTTTTCGTTAGTTGATTGCGCCTGTGTTGAGAAGCTACTTAAAGCGGCGATGATAAACAGAGTTATTATTCTTATCATTTATTTATTTGTCCGGAATAAAGTAATGTGTAGGGTAAACGTTAAAAACTAGTTACAATGCACGTTAATTATTAAGATATAATGGTTTTACGTGAACGATGCAACAGTGGCAGCCAGATTTTTGTAACTTTTCTAATATTTTTAGCCATATTAAACAGATATTGAACGATTCCCGCTGGAATGAGTGGCCAAGTTGTCAGCAACTCAATCAATTGTTGCCAGCAGATATTGTTAATCAGCAGGGGCAACCGTTGGTGCTGGTGGAACAAACCGAGCAATTATTAAGCGATGGTTTGTACTACGAACAGCGTATCTTCGAGCAAGGTGTGGTGCCAACGCGCAGTGCTAATTGGCACGATTTCTTTAATGCACTGATCTATTTGTTATTTCCAAAAACCAAGAAAGAAATCAATCGTCTTCATTGCCAGCATATCGATCTTTATGGCCAACAAAAGCGTTCAAAATGTCGCGATGCTCTGACCTTACTCGACGAGTGTGGTGTACTCATCCCTTACTGTGACCAACAAATCGTTGATAAGTTGCAATCACATCAATGGAAAAGAGCCTTCGTTGAGCAGCGAACTAGCTGGGGGCAATCGATCGATGCCATCGTGATTGGCCATGCTAATTACGAGAAAGCCCTTACTCCTTACATTGGCTTTACTGGCAAGGCGTTGTACCTCAAAGTGGCGCCTGATTTTTTTAACCTGCCAACACTAGAAAAATATTCCCATCTTGATACAATCTTATCTGCCTCACTAGAGCACTTAATGCAGGATAATAGCCAATTGTTTCCGCTACCTATGTTGGGTGTGCCTGGCTGGTGGGATGACAATAAAGATCCTACGTTTTATGATAACAGCAATTATTTTCGAGCTAAACGCAGCATTAAACCATCGACAAAGAGTAATAATAAGTAATGAGCAGTTTAGATAAATTTATTTTTAAGCAACCTTTTGAATGGGCCTGGTTACATCCTAAGCATTGGAGTACCTGGTTTATTATTGGATTGGTTGCAGTGTGCGCTTTTTTGCCGCCAGCCTTAAGGGATTGGTTGGCACTGCGTTTAGCGAGCTTAGTGCTTAAAGTGGCCAAGAAGCCAGTGCGTATTATAAAAGCCAATCTTGGTCTATGTTTCCCAAAACTCGACCAAACCCAGCGCGATGCCATGGTGCGTGAAAATATTGAAATCGCCATGATGTGTCTGTTAGCGCAAGGGGAATTGGTCTTTCGTTCTAAAAAATATATCCGCAGCCGCGCCAACGTGCACGGTTGGGAGCGTTTTGAGCAGATTCAAGCTCAAGGCAAGATCGCCATTTTTATTGCGCCACATTTTTGGGGGTTAGAATTTTCAGGGATGTCGATGCTTGCACGTGATGTGCCACTGGCAACCATGGCCAATCGTCATAAGAGCCCAATCTATAACTGGATGTCGGTTAAGCAGCGCTCGCGCTTCTGCGATCGTGTCTATGTGCGTGAAGGCGGTTTACGCGTCATGATTAAGGGTGCCAAAGATGGTAAGAATTTATTCTACTTGCCCGATGAAGATCATGGCCCTGAAAAATCGGAATTTGCTGCGTTTTTCGATACGCAAAAGGCGGCGCTGCCGGTGTTAAGCCGCATTGCTAAGGCGACAAATGGCGTGATTGTGCCGCTATATGTCGCCTATGATCGCAAGGCGCATAAGTTTGAGCTGACGGTTGAAGAGCCGCTCGATTGCACCGCTGGATGCTCCAAAGAACAAGAAGCTTTGTTTTTAAATAAATTAGTGGAAGACATGATTGCCAAAGATATTAGTCAATATATGTGGATGCTAAGAATATTTAAGACTCGCCCTGACGGCGAAAAATCACCCTATTAATTGACTGCGGCTGAGATTAGTCGCGGTTGTGCCAATCCTGCCATGTAAGGCGGGTGTTAACTTATTTTAAATTTATCATCGGAAATCAAGCATGAAACCAGTGTTATCACTTATTAGTTTGGCTATTCTGGCCAGCCCTGTCTTTGTTCATAGCGCCGTGGCGCAAGATAAGCTCGAGGTCATTGAAGTCACCTCTAATTTCAAACAAGTTAATTTAATGCATGCCCAGGGCAGCATCTCGGTGATCGACCAAGATGAGATTATATCGCGCAACGCTCAGCACAGTGAAAACTTGCTTGGCGCGATGGCCAATGTAAATTATTCCAGTGGTGCCAGTCGTGGTAACTTCGTGCAAATTCGTGGCATCGGTCAGCGTAGTCAGTTTGTCGATCCGAGCAATCCATCGGTTGGCCTGATCATTGATGGCATTAATTACTCGGGACTTGGCGGTGCTGGTCTGCTCTTTGATGTTAGTAGCGTTGCGTTATACCGCGGCCCACAAGGCACGCAGTTTGGTAATGATGCATTAGCTGGAGTGATTAAATTTGACACCACGCCAACGGGTGGTGAGCAAACAAATCGCCTGATGCTCAGTGGTGGCACATATAATAATGTTAGCGCCGGTGTGGCCGCTGGCGCGAGTTACAATGATAACATCAAGTTGCGTTTATCTGCGGTCACGCAAAAGAGTGATGGTTACATCACCAACGATTTCCTACAGCGTGAAGACACTAACAATATCGATGAAAGCAGCGTTAAGCTCAAGGTTGATATTGCGGCAACTGACGATCTAAGCATCAACACGGTGTTGCATTATATCGATAATGACAATGGGTATGACTCGTTTAGCCTAGGTTTAAATCGCCATACGTTATCTGATGAGCCAGGAACTGACACGCAGCGCACTAAAGCGTTAGGCGTAACCGTAAACTATCAAGGTTTTGAGCAGTTTAATGTTGAGTTTATTGCCTCAGCGCTCGATAGCAAATTAACCTACAGTTACGATGAAGATTGGTCATACGTTGGTATTCATGACTGGGGCTACAGCTCTACCGACACCTACTTGCGCGCGCGTAAGCAAAACAGTGCCGATTTACGCCTGTTATCCAAGGGTAATAATGAATTATCTTGGGTTGCTGGTCTATATATTAATCAACGTGATAGTGATTTAACCCGTCAGTATACTTGGCAGAGCCAAGACTTTGTTAGTGTTAATGAGCATCAAGACGTTGCAGTTTATGGTCAGGTAGCCTATCAGCTGTCAGCAAAAACCGAGCTTAGTGTTGGCGCACGAGTCGGTCAATATGATATCGACTATAGCGACAATGCATTGGTTAGCCAGCGCGCCGATGACAACTTGTTTGGTTTTAATCTTAGCCTAAAGAATCAGGTTAATGAGCAGGCCATGACCTACATTACTTTTTCGCGTAGCGACCGAGCGGGTGGCATCAATGGTGAAGCGTTAGCTAAAGCAGGTGATATTACTTCACCGACTTTACAACAGCAGTTATTAAGCAACAGCAGCTTTGAACCAGAAACACTTTATGCCAGTGAGTTTGGGGTTAAGGGGCGCAGTATCGATGATGATTTAAATATTAAACTCGCGGCGTTTTACCACTATCGCAGTGACCCGCAACTTAAAAGTTGGATCACCGATAAGGTCGATGGCAGCGCTGAAACCTTTGTTGGTTATACCGACAACGCCGGTTCTAGCCGTGGTTATGGCATTGAGTTAGAGACCCGTTACCAATTTAGCGATAATGTTGAGTTGTACTACAACGTCGGTTATCTCGTGACTAAGATTAAAGATTATGTGTCGCAAAAGGAAGAGGGACCAGATCTCAACATGCATAATCGCCAGATGGCTCATGCACCGGAATATACCTTTAATGCTGGGGTAAATTATCATAGCGACAACGGTTTCTACGTGACGGTTGAATTGATGGGCAAAGATTCATTCTATTATTCAGACAGCCACAACGAGCAGTCTCACTCTTATGTGCTGACAAATCTTAGCAGTGGTTATCAAGCCCAAAACTGGCGCATTAATTTAGCGGCCAATAACCTGTTTGATAAACGATACGGCGTGCGCGGCTTCTTGTTCGGCAATGATCCGCGTGATGGTTACGCAGCGCATAACTATGAGCAATTTGGCGCGCCACAAACAATCGATCTTAGCCTAGAGGTAACGTGGTAATGAACATCTCCGTTGAAATTAGTAACTATCCGCTTAACGAGCAATATATTCCGCCAATCAAGGATTTTATTGAGCGCTTGCAGGCAAACCCAGCACTGCGTATCTGCTGCAACACCATGAGTACGCAAATTTTTGGTGAGTTTGATGTGGTGATGGCGATTCTTAACCAAGAAATGAAGGATTCCTTTAGCCGCTTCGGTAAGATGATCTTCGTGTGTAAGTTCATTAATAGCGATCTCGATCCGGCGCTGAGCGAGTAAATCAGATGATTGAGTTTGTCAGCTCGGTGCTATCGGAACTTGTGGCAAGCTCCCTATGGGAGCTAATCGCGGTGGCGTTGGCAATTGCTTACTTGGTGCTGGCGATGGCGCAGAGTCGCTGGTGTTGGCCCGCAGCGTTCTTTAGCACCATGATTTATGTGGTGTTATTTTGGCAAAGCGCGCTATTGATGGAATCATTGCTTAATGGCTACTATTTAGCGATGGCGGTGTATGGCTGGTATGTGTGGCAACAGCGGCCAAACTCTCCCACCGATGATGGTTTGTTGCCTAACGCCAAACTCGATACGCCCATTGTCAGTTGGTCGGTAAGCGCTCATCTAAAAATAATCACCGTGTTGGCGTTTGTTTCGCTTATCGTGGGTTATTTGATGAGTAACTTTACTCACGCTGACTTTGCTTATCTTGATGCGACTACGACGGTATTTGCCCTGTTTGCGACCTGGATGGTAACGCAAAAGGTGCTGGAAAATTGGTTGTATTGGATCGTTATCGACGGCGCGTCGATATACCTCTACCTGCAAAAATCATTTAACCTGACCGCCGGGCTATTTATGCTGTATTGCGTGATGTGTGTGTTTGGTTATTTAAAATGGCGCAGTCAACTCCATAGCCATAAATTGGTCAACGCCTAGTGCTTTTACCTGTTGAGTTGCTCAGGCAATTCGATTATTTTAATCGACGCACCATCCTTGCGATAAGCCAAATACACCAAGGATTGTGTAATAAAAATTATCGCGTTGATTGCGCCGATGGTAGCGTGTTATTTCGGGTGTTTGGTCCTGAAATTGATGAGGCGGGCCGGGCGCAAGAATTTGCGATGCTGGAATTTGCCCATCAAATAGCGATTGCCCCGCGCCCGCTCGCTTATTATGGCGCTCAGCGCTGTCCTGAATCGTTCAGGCGTTGGTGCCATGAGCATAAGCTGGTTAATCGTGGCGCAATGATCAGCGAGTTTTTCGATGGTCAGCGTTTGTCACAGCTACGCGAGATTAACCCCCAACAATTAGCGTTACTGGCCAAACAAATCGCTCGCCTGCATCATCATGGCACCACATCGCTTACACACCAAAGCCAAGCGCCTTACGGCTTAGCCTTATTGCAGCAATACTGGCAGCTATTTAAACACAAAAACTCGCTCAGTCAGCAGCGTTATCAGGGGCTGAAAAACAATATTGCTCAGTTATCCTTTGAGCACAACTGTTTGATTCATGGCGATCTCAATGGCGGCAATTTGCTCATTAATGAGCACCGGCTCAGCATTATCGATTGGGAATTTTGCAGCGCTGGCGATCGTTATTTTGACCTAGCAACGGTGATGGTTGAATTAGACTTGTCTGATTGTGCCAGCAAACATTTTGTCCAGGCATATTGCGATAATCTGGAAATTACTGGCGTAAACAGTAAAAAATTGCAGTCGATGCAAGTGTATTACCTTGGCCTGTGCTGGTTGTGGCAGCCTAATTCGCTAAGTGGCTCAGCATTGGTGGCTTATCAGCAACGTTATGCTGACAAGCTTGATCAAATGCTAGGTGATGCTAGCCAGGCGTTTCCTACATAATGAGATAAAGGTTCGTCTTACTATGTAGGATTAGCGCAGTGGCACCGTTTCAGTCATTAGCTGGTTATAAGTATTACTGAGCGCGTTGCGTAGATTCACGCGGTGATGATAGTGTGATGCTAGGGGTTGCTAGCCACGCGTTTCCTACATAATGAGATAAAGGTTCGTCTTACTATGTAG
>Ga0105356_10003560_pt1 | contig 15297 bp, 8 predicted proteins | sample GOMGulsemesocosm_3_FD_83502 | JGI IMG/M metagenome (GOLD analysis project Ga0105356, IMG submission 83502) | Methane-oxidizing microbial communities from mesocosms in the Gulf of Mexico - GOM9D Gulf of Mexico | ecosystem: Environmental > Aquatic > Marine > Cold seeps | place: Gulf of Mexico...
GTTAGGCTTCAAAAGCTTCCATTCAGCACAAAGTACACTGGCTGGAATTGAGCTTATGGGCATGATCAATAAAGGTCAGCTGAAAAAGAACATGGTGGCCTCTTGGTCACCTTCAGAACAATTTTACGCTTTAGCTGCGTAAGTCGAAAACCGTTCTGTTATTTTTCATGACAGATTAAAGGTTTGCGACAGAACCCTTTATCGACTGCCCGATAATAGTAGCGCCACTGTCCCTTTACTATCCTTTTTAAAATACGCCTATATTTTTAACGACCGTGATTAATTGCATTTGTCTTTAATTGTTGATGCGCAATCAAAATAATTTATGGTCAGGCTACTACTGTTTTTATACCTATCTCTATTTACGCCATTTTCTCTGTGTTACAGGTGTCCGAGAGTGTTCTTGTAACTTTTTATCAATTTCCATAGAGCGTTATGGTCATGTTTACCCCTTGGCTCTTAGATTATTGTTATTGATCTGTTCTGGCTGTAACTCTTGGTTGAATTATATCAGGGTTGAATAGCTGCTACGGAATTCTCGGTGAACAACAACTTATTGCGCTCAGTGGGCTGTTCGTAAAATTCAGTACGGCACTGAGCCGATAATATTTCCATCATAAAAATAATAGGAAACACCATGTTTAAAAAAAAGTTAGCCTGCCTGTTAACGGGTAATCTATCTGTTTTCTCCAGTGTTTTATTGCTGAGCGGTTTTCTGACTGCCTCGGTTTCGATGGCCAGCCGCGCGAGCCCCTACAGTGACTTGATCGTCTTTGGCGACAGTATCCTCGACAGTGGCCAATTTGATAATCCTCTGGTACCTGGCTCTGGGCTGCGGATCACGAATGCCGATAGTCGTGGTGACTTCGCTAAAGTGGGTACCCAGTATCTATCGGAGTCGTTAGGGCTTGGGGGGCTGGGGCCATCGACCCCATCAGACACGGCTGTTACGGTTGGCAACAACTATGCGGTGGCGGGTAATCGTACTGATCAGGTGTTGGCCTCGATTGTCGATGTTAACGGTTCAGTGGTGAACCCCGCTGCTTTTGGCTTGCCGGGTAACTCCGCTTTTCGAAATGGCTACCTGGTGGATAACCCCCAGGTTGATGGCAATGCGCTGTTTATGATTGCTGGCGGTGCCAATGACATAGGCCAGGGCTTAGTCTTTGATGCGAGTTCCGCCGCGGCCGCGGCAAACAATCTTCGCTTGGCGGCCGATGCGCTGAATGGCGCAGGGGCTAATTTCATTCTCTACAGTAATATCTGGGATATGGCAGAGGCCCCGTTGGGCGCGGTCGTCAACCTCAGCGCTTTGCAAGCCTTGTCTGACCTTTACCATCAGAGCGTCTACAGTAGTCTGAGCCAGAGTTCAGCTAATATTATACCCATCGATGTCCAGTCGTTGGTGGTTGAGATTATACAAGAGCCAGCTGCTTACGGTTTTGATGCAAACCTCGGCAGTCAGCTAACGTCCACCTGCTACGATGGCGCCAGCGCTCTCTTTCCCTGTTTCGAAAATAACCAGTACGGTCTTAACAGCGCTGGCCCGGATGCGCATAAGTTGCTGTTCAATGACGGTGTCCACCCGACGGCCAGTCTTCACAGTATTTTGGGGGGCTATTATTTGTCAATTTTACAAGCGCCGGCGCAAGTCAGTTTGCTGCCGAACATGGCAACCCAGGCCGTTAGCAACAGCATGAGTCGCCTGCGTAAACAACTCAATGTCTTGCCAGCGGCTGGCAGGGTGACCAGTAGCAGCTGGAACCTGCTCACCCATGTTAGCTCTGCTGATGTGGATTATCGCAACAACGTCAGCTCCGCCGATGGTTCTCAGTCGCAAGACATGGCGGGCATAGGTTTACGCTACAACTTGAACCAACACTGGAGCAGCGGTGTGATGTTGGACTTCTATGAAGATAGTTGGCAGAACACTCACTCACGCTATCAAATGGATGGGTATGGTTTAACAGCGTTCGGCCAATACTATGGCCCTCGCTGGTTTGCCAATGCGATGATGGGTTTGGCTGTGCTCGACTACGATGACCTGGAGCGAGGTATGGCATTGGGATCTGCTATTCGCAAAGAGAGGGGGGAGACAGATGGCCGTGTCCTTAGCTTGGCCTCCGAAGTGGGTTACAACCTTATGCCGCAATCCAGTCAGTGGTCGTACGGTCCTCGATTGAATCTAAGCTACGTCAAAACCAAAGTGGATGCATACAGTGAAGCGAGCCGCCGATCGACCGCACTGAATTTCTATGGGCAAGAACAGGCTTCCTTGACCTCAGAGCTGGGTGTGTATGTGCACTACGTGAGTGCGGATGCTAGATTGACTTTTAATGCCGAGATAGGCATACGCCATGAGCATATTCAGGCCGATGACCTGCTGCGCATGAGCTCGCGTTCACTTGATTTTAGTCGCTATGCCTTGCCTGGCAGTCAGCAGGATGCCGACGATGAAGTGGCTGCAGCAATTGCCTGCGCTTATCGACTCGGGAAGGCGACCAAGCTCACAGCGAGTTATCAACGTGTTGATGGTGATGATGACAGCAACAGTATTGATTTTGGTGTAACGCTCAGCTTCTAATTTTTTGGTGTGGCAGGGGAGATATGATGACTTAAAATATTCCCTGTCCTGTTTTTTAGTATAGACCACGCCGAAATTTTTCTGGGGTGAAGCCTGTCCAGGATTTAAATGCTCAAATAAAGGCGGCGGGTTCCGAATATCCTGTCTGGATGGCCACGGCTTCGATACTCAATTCCGGGTTGTCCAGCGCGTGCATGGCAATGTCACGCCGCACCTGAGACTTCAAGGTGTTCAAACCGCTGCCCTCTATAGCCAGCCTACGACGTAGGGTTTGTGTGCTGATGCCCATGTTTACGGCTATGCCCTGTAAATCCTCTGGTTGTTGTGTTTTTCTAAAACTGAGGCGTAGGGCTTTGTGTATCGCTCGACTGGTATCGCCTTGTACATCCTTGAGCAAGATGATATCGATTGGTGCGCGACGGATATAGGTTTCCGCAGAGGTTTGCGTTTGCACAACAGGAAGATCGAGATAGTGAGCATCAAACGTCAGGCAGTTGGCGGAGCCATTGAATTTTACCGAGGCAGCGTACAATAAATAATGGTATTCGTTGTGATGGGGTGGGGGCGGGCAGTCCAGTGCCACATTGTTGGGGGCTAACATCTCGCTGCATAGCCAACAGGCCAATCGGTGAACTATGCCCATAGCGCACTCTATGGCGCCATAACTAAAAACAGGATTTTCCTGAACGCGATTGAACGATAACACCACGACATGACCCTGACTTTGTAAATTAAAGGTAAGGCCCCTGAAGAAAATGTTGTTAAATTCCAGCTGGCGTTTCAGCGCTTGGCCCAGAGTTTGTTGATGTACTGAGATCAGCACGGCATGGCGAAAATAACCTAGCCGTAATGGCTGAGATATCAACCCGAAAAACTCATCATTCATTAGAAATCCGCAGCGTTATATCAGCTAAACGGTGATGACAACGGGTATTCTGTGATTGGTTTTTTCTAGATCTAGAGGATTTAGCTGGCAGTCTGATATGACCCCGTTGATGTTAATTTTTCTGAGGTAGGCCGCCGCCAGTATGCGCATAACCTGTTCGCTGCTGACGCTTGTCTGTTGATTATCGTCGCTTCTTTTAAACGTCATTTTAATAAGTCAATGTCGATACCTAAGAGTTACTATTAATAATAGCTCACTCGACTTACGCTCTATTCGGAAAAGTAAATCGGCGTGATATAAACAACGCCTCATGAAGTTGAAATCGATTATTTATTTTACATTGCCTGTTTGTCTTTCTCGAGTGGTTACTAAAAAGTAACTGCTTTAATAATTATCTTTGTGGTAACTTTTTGTCAATTTCCCTAGACGCTTTAGGTCATAGTTAAGCTCACTAGTTTGCGTGTACAGTGATCAAACCGCTCTCGCCGTATCTGTTGACAGAATATATCCGTGTCGAATAGGTGCACTGGGTTAGCGGATCAAGACAACAACATAATAATCAGTACTCGCTCAGTCTTCGCTGTGTACATGACAATTGTATATTGCCAATGGCAGGGACACTGAGTAGTGCATGCTGGAGAGAGATCATGAAAACAATAAAATTGTCTGTACTGAGCAGTGTCATTGCCGCAATAGCGGCCATGCCGGTCGATGCCCAAGCCGGTGAGGCCTTCACCCTTGAAGAGATCATTGTCACGGCGCAAAAACGTGCTGAAAGCCTACAGGATGTGCCTATTTCTGTCTCTGCCATGGGATCTGAAAAAATTTCGGAAGCTGGCATCGAAAACCTGCAAGACCTGTCGGCCTATGTACCCAACCTGCGTGTGGTTGAAGGCAGTCTGGTGCCGCAGCTGTTTATTCGGGGTATAGGTTCGGGCACCAACCAGGGCTTTGAGCAGTCCGTGGGCACCTACTCAGATGGTGTCTACGCAGGGCGCAGCATGCAGTCGCGCTCTGCCTTTATGGATCTTGAGCGGGTCGAAGTATTGCGCGGCCCCCAGAGTATTCTCTTTGGTCAGAGCTCCATCGCCGGCGCCATCAGCCTGGTGAGCGCCAAGCCGACGGATGAATTCGAGGGCATGGTCAGCGCCAGCCACGCCCCGGAGTTTGATGAGACAGAGGTCAATGCCTTTGTCTCTGGCCCGTTGACAGAGAGTGTCTCGGCGCGTCTGGCGCTTCGCGATCGCCAGCAAGACGGCTACATGGAAAACAAAACCACCAACGCAGATGGTCCAGTACTGGATGAGCAGGCCGCGCGCTTGACGTTGGATTGGGAGGGCGACAACCTGACGGCTACCTTCAAAGCCGAGCTGGCCCGCGTTGAGCAAGAGGGTCGCACCATGACACCGCTGGACTTGGGCGTCTACCCGACTCTGGCCGCTGTGGGCACCCACGGCGCCCTGCAGCAGACCTCCACCCAGCTGGGACACGATACCTATTCTGACGCGGATAATAACCTGTCCTTTGATAGCGACAGCTTCTTTCTCAAGCTCGACTATGACTTGGGCAATCATGTGTTGACCTCCATCACGGCCTACAGCGAATACGACTTCAGGGAAGATAACTTTGACGCCGATACCACCGAGGTGGATGCGGTGACACTGCATATGGGTGAAGACTTCGAGCAGTACAGTCAGGAACTGCGCTTGACCTCACCGGGCGGCGAGACTCTCGATTACATAGTTGGGCTATTTTACCAGACCTCTGAGCAGCGCTATCAAGAGCAAGACGAGTTACAGCTCTCCTCCATTGGGTTGGATCTTCTTGCTGGGCAGCCGCAGGGTTCTCTGGATGTACTGCTTGATAAAGCGCTGACCCAGCAGTCAGATACCTACGCGGCCTTCGCCCAGCTAACCTGGAATATCAACGACCGCTTGCGCACTAACATCGGCCTGCGCTACACCAAAGATGAAAAGCAGGGTGCTCGCGATCAGGCCAGCTATGAACTGTTTGCCCCTGACACGCTCCTATCGGGGGTGCCCGCAGCAGTGGCCGCATTGGGTTTCAATATTGCCAACCACAGCCTTGAAGAAGACTACAGCGAAGAGAACTGGACCCCGAGCCTCAACCTGCAGTACGACCTGACCGACGATATTATGGTTTATGCCAACTACTCCGAAGGTTACAAGGCGGCAGGTTTTGACGCCCGTGGCATCAACGGTTGGACGGCGGGGGCCAATCCGTTTGCTAAATCAGGCACCCAGTTGGGTGGAGAGAGCTTCTTTTTTGATCAGGAAGAGGCGGAAACCTTTGAGCTGGGCGCGAAGATGTCGCTGCTCGACGGTGCCGCTGAGTTGAATGTTTCTCTCTATGAAACGGAGTACAGCAACATGCAGGTGAGCGTGTTCGATGGCGCCTTTGGCTTTGCAGTGCAAAATGCCGGTGAAGCACGGGTGCGCGGCCTGGAGATGGACGGTCGCTGGCGTGTCAGCGAAGCTGTAACCCTGACCAGCAGCTTGGGTTACCTGGACTTCGAGTGGGTCGACTATAAAGCCGGCGCCTGTAATGGTATCAGCGGCAGCCTTTCGGCCAGCCCCACCATTAGCGGCAACTGTGATTACAGCGGCCGTGAGAATCTGCACACCCCCGAGTGGACCTTTAACCTGAGCGCCAATCACGTTGCCCCGGTGGGTGATAACTTTGAGCTGCGCTCCACGTTGGATGCCAATTTTAAAGACAACCACTATGTCTCCGGTGATCTAGACCCTCGCTCCGAGCAGGCTGCGGTGACTATCTTCAACGGCCGCATCGCTCTGGCCTCGGTTGAGGATACTTGGCAGCTGGCTTTGACAGGCAAGAACCTGACCAATCAGGATGTCTTCTCCTACGGCGGGCCTATTGCTCAGTCCCGGGGTGGCCTCTTTGTAAATATGATGCGTCCGCGCACACTGGCAATGGAAGGCCTCTACCGCTTCTAAGCGGGTAGCGGTTTTTCATGGCCGGGCCTGAGGACGCAGGTCTTCCCTGGGGAAGGCCTACTAAAGGTTCAGCGGTTATCCTCTCCTCGCATTCTTACGCTTTATCGATGCAAGATATCCTCACATCAGCCCCTCTCGGGGCGTTTTGCTTGTTCTCGCACTGGCTTTTTTAGTGGTGTTGTCGGCCTGCGCACCAAAGACTCGGATAAGTCGGCATTCTGGTGCACAGATATCTGAGTGTGGTGTTAGTTGTGCGGACACCGCATTTAAGGCTCTCTGTCATACTCAGTGACGCCTTCCCGCAGGTGACAAAGTGCACCCTGTGCACGTGTATCAGTTGCGGCAGTAATTCGTTTCTTGCCACACCATTTCATGTGTTTGTGTCAGGCTTGTGCGTATGTTGTTAGCGCCTGTAATACCAGTGGGGTCATGTATTTATTAGCGGTAACTAGACGACCCTGCCGGCCGCCATAGGACGTCAGTGATCATAGGGAGGCCGTTTCGAGTCGTGTCTTAAGGTCGACGCCATTGCGCAGAGCCGTCAGCTCCGCCAGTACCGCCAGGGCTATTTCCGGTGGTGACTTACTGCCTATAGGTAGACCCACCGGACCGTGCAGGCGAGCCAGTGAGACTTCATCAAAATCAAAGTGTTCACGAAAGCGCTGGCGGCGATTGTTGTTGGTGCGAATGGAACCCAGGGCGCCGACGTAAAAGGCCTGCGAGGTCAAGGCGGTTAGCAGGGCGGCGTCGTCCAGGCGCGGGTCGTGTGTCAGCGCGACTATTGCGGTGCGTGAGTCAGGCGCAAAGTCGCTCACAACATCGTCTGGGTAGCCCGCCAGTAAGGGGGCGGAAGCCAAGCCCCAGCCTTGGCGATATTCCGGGCGGGGGTCACTGATGCTGACGCTGAAGCCCAGAGGTTGGGCCATCTCGGCCAGGTAGCGAGAGGTTTGACCGGCGCCTATGATCAACAAGCGCCAGCTGGGTCCAAAAATATTGCGCCAGATGTTCCCCTCCAGCTGTGGGGTAGGCTCGCGCTGCTGTGTTTTGGTCAGGGGTTGTACCGACACCCTGCCGGACTCTATGTCTGTCTCTCGTACCAGTAACTGCCGCTGTTCCAGCGCTGCAATCAGCTTGGCTATATCGTCCTTGCTCAGCAATGGTTCCAACAGCAATTGCAGAGTACCGCCACAGGGCAGGCCAAAGCGCTGGCGCTCTTCGCTGGTCTCGCCGTAGATGGCTAGTTGCGGAGCGGTTACGGGTTCGGCGACCAGGCGCTCAATGAGGTCGTCCTCTACGCAGCCGCCGGAAACCGAACCCCAAAATCGCCCGCTGGCCGCCACCGCCAAGAGTGCGCCCACAGGCCGAGGTGCATTGCCCCAGGTTTTAATGACGGAAACCAATGTGACGGAATCGCCATCGCACAGGGCTGAGTAGGCGCCCTGCAGTACTTCTACTTGTGTGTCTAACATATGAGTCTCATCTAACAGGTTCGACAAGCACTGTGGCGATTAGCGAATTATCATCCATCTCACAGAGGACAGTACAGTAGTTGTAAACGGTAGTTATCGGGGTTGTTAGGTCTGCAATGACTAGGTGATGGTTGTGTATCCGGCTCAGCTAAGCACTGCTAAAAGCCCGCATTATAAATCTTATCGACAAACTTTTGGCACCTTATTTCTCAATCCTTTTACTTTTCTTAAATATTTTTAGGTTACCAAAAAGTGACCGCGAGGTTACAAGGTGGTAACCGCTTGATGGAGTGCTTCGGTATGTGGTCTCTCGAGTTTACAAGGTGTTTTTTATTCGGTTGCTCAGCGGTGATGATGAATCGGTTTGTATTTCTCAGAAAACCCCGAGGCGAAATTTTGCAGGGGTAAAACCTGTCCAGGATTTAAATGCACGTATAAATGCAGCCGGTTCTGAATAACCTGTCTGAATGGCAACCTCTTCAATACTTAATTCCGGATGACCCAGTGCATGCATGGCAATATCCCGTCGTACCTGAGATTTAATGGCGTTAAAACTGGTGCCCTCTTTGGTAAGGCGTCGGCGAAGTGTTTGTGTGCTGAGATCCATTTCCTCGGCAATTTCCTGTAATTCTGCAGGTTGCCTTGATTGGGTGAAGCTTATACGCAGCGTTTCATGGATGGATCGACTCATTTCACCCTGTATATCTTGCGGCAGAAAAATATCCAGCGGAGCTCGGCGAATATAAACTTTTGCCGAAGCTTCTGTTTGCACTACCGGTAAATCCAGATAGTGAGCATCGAAACTTATACAGTTGATGGTGCTATTGAAGCTGATAGGGGCGCCATAGAACAAATAACGATATTCTTTGTGGTAGGGCGGAGGAGAGTAATCCAATTGCACATGATTAAGAATCAACACTTCGTTACATAACCAGCCTGCGAGCCTATGCCAGATCGCCATGATGCAATCGATGGTTACATTATCGACCACAAAGTCGCTAGAGGTTCTTTGGATGGAAATATTAACTATTTTTCGCTTTTTTCTAATTTCAAATCTCAGGTCGTTTATAAAAACATTATTGAAATCCATTAGTTGAGCCAGTGCCGCACCTACCGTCGGCTGGTGAATAATACTCAAAATTGACTGTCGAAAATAGCCGTGTGGCAGGGGGGAGGATATAAAACCGAGAAACTCATCGTCCATCAGATAGCCGACGCGCTGCAATAATTCTACGGCCGATATGACGGGAATCCGATAGTCGGGGCGCTGCAGCTCGTCGGGGTTCAGGTTGCAGCTGCTCAACAATTTTTCTATAGCAATGCCGGCCCGCTTGGGGCCATCCAACATGCGTAAAACGAGCTCGGCATTAACGGTTATCTGTTTGCTGTCATTCATTTTTTGGGGCATGCGGGTCTCTTCAGGCCTATTTTCACGAATTTATGAGCTTATCAACTTATGTGTTTTTCTATCAATAGCCTTATGCCGTTATATTTTATTGGCGGAGATATCCATTACCTATCCTGTGGCGCCTGTAGCTTTCGATCAATTTTATTTGATTTCTACTATCATAGTTCTTGCGTGCAGGGCTCGTTATAGTTTTGTTGCGTTCATTGAAACGCATCTCATTTTAACGGATAGAGAACTATGACTAATCACGCATATATTTATGACGCCATCCGCACACCACGCAGTAAGGGTAAGAAGGACGGCGCTTTGCACGAAGTGAAACCTATCGAACTGGGTGCCGGCCTGCTGCGTGAGCTGCAATCGCGTCACGATCTGGATACAGCCTACGTCGATGACGTGATGATGGGTTGTACCGCACCTGTGGGTGAGCAGGGTGCTGACGTGGCTAAAACCATCGTCACCCACGCCGGTTGGAGCGACAGTGTTCCCGGCGTACAGATGGATCGCTACTGCGCCTCGGCGCTGGATGCGGTTAACTCCGCCGCCCAAAACATCATGTCTGGCTGGAATCAGATGATTGTTGCCGGCGGTGTCGAGAGCATGTCACGCATCCCTATGGGGACAGCCGGTGGCGCCTTCCTCTTTGACCCTGAGTTTGTCATGAAGACCACCTCAGTGCCCCAGGGTGTCGCAGCCGATATGGTGGCCACCCTGGGCGGCTGGGACCGAGAAGCGGTGGACAGCTACGCGCTGACATCACAAAAGCGTGCAGCCCATTCACTGGAAAATGGCTACTTTGACAAGTCGGTTGTGCCGGTTGTCGACAGAAATGGTGTCACTATTCTGGCCAAGGATGACTTCGTAAAGCCGGACACCACCCTGGAAAAACTGGCCGGCCTCAAGCCTTCCTTTACCATGATGGGCTCCATGGGCATGGACGACCACCTGTTGCAGAAATATCCGCAGGTGGACCAGATTAACCACGTTCACACCCCGGGTAACTCCTCCGGCATAGTCGACGGCGCCAGCGCGGTTCTGCTGGGGAGCGAACAGGCGGGTAAGGATTTGGGTCTGACACCTCGCGGTCGCATTGTTGCCGGTGCGGTGGTTTCCACCGATCCATCATTGATTTTCCTCGGCCCAGCCCCTGCCGCTGAAAAGTGCCTGAAGATTGCCGGCCTCAAACACAGTGACATCGACCTGTGGGAAATCAACGAAGCCTTTGCCTCTGCGGTACTGCGCTACATGCAAGACCTGGATCTCAGCCCTGAAATCACCAACGTCACCGGCGGCGCCATTGCCCTGGGTCACCCGCTGGGTGCTACAGGCGCCATGCTGGTGAGCACCATGTTGGATGAGTTGGAGCGTCGCGGTTTGAAGCGCGCCATGCTGTCTCTCTGCGCCGCCGGTGGTATCGGTATTTCCACCATTATCGAACGCGTATAAACCAGGCGTCGCGACTCGCGGGCAATAGAATTTTGAGGAAAAAGAAATGAGCGTATTTGACTATCAAAAAGATCAAGATGGCATTGTAACCATCACCATGGATATGACGGGTCCAGTGAATGCCGTCAATGAAGAATATGAAGTGGTCATGACCGAAACCCTGAACCGTCTGGAAGACGAGAGCGGTTTGACCGGTGTGGTGTTTACCTCGGCTAAGAAAACGTTCTTTGCCGGTGGTGACCTGAATCTGCTGCTGGCTTTTAAGCCGGGTCAGGAAGCGCAGCTGTTTGAAAAGCTGGAAGATGCCAAGCTGTTGTTCCGTCGCCTGGAAAAACTACCGGTACCGGTTGTGTCAGCGATTAATGGTGCGGCGCTGGGTGGCGGTTTTGAGTTGACCCTGGCCTGTAACCACCGCATCGTCTGGGACGATAAGAGCGTTGAGATTGGCCTGCCCGAAGTGCAGCTGGGTCTGCTGCCTGGAGCGGGCGGCATTGTGCGCTTGACCAACCTGTTGGGCCTGCAGAACGCGCTGCCTTTCTTGATTGAAGGCAAGAAGGTGCGCGGCGGCAAAGCCAAAGAGGTGGGTTTTGTACACGATACCGTGGCCAACTTGGATGAATTGCTACCCAAGGCAAAAGCATGGATTCTTGAGAACAAAGACAACGCTGACGCAGCAGTGCAGCCTTGGGATAAAAAGGGACACAAGATTCCCGGTGGCACCATTATGCACCCACCGGTAGCGCAGGTGGCCATGGTCGCACCGCAAATGCTGAAGCAGAAAACCCGCGGCTTGATGCCGGCACCAGAGAGCATTTTGGAAACCGCCGTAGAGTCTGTGACCGTGGGTTTTGACGCGGCCATGAGAATTGAATCGCGCAAGCTGGCGGCTCTGATGACCACGCCTCAAGCAAAGAATATGATCAGCGCACTTTTCTTTCAGCTCAACCAGGTGAACAATGGCTCCAGTCGTCCTGCGGGCGTGGCAAAGTCGACCATTAAAAAGGTCGGTGTTATTGGTGCCGGCATGATGGGTCAGGGCATTGCTTATGTTGCGGCCAAGGTAGGCATTGAGGTGGTACTCAAGGATATGTCACTGGAGGCGGCCGAGAAGGGCAAGGCCTACTCCGAGAAGCTACTGGATAAAGCCATCAGTCGCGGCCGCTCCGACGAGAGCAAGAAAGCCACGTTGCTGAACCTGATTACGCCGACCGATAAAGATGAAGATCTGGCGGGCTGTGATCTGGTGGTTGAAGCCGTGTTTGAAAACATGGAACTGAAAAAGAAGATCACCCAAAGCTGTGAACCACAGCTGGCGGAAGGCGGTGTTTGGGGTACTAACACCTCCAGCCTGCCCATCACCCAGCTGTCAGAGGCCAGCGCCAAACCCGAGAATTTTATCGGCCTGCACTTCTTCTCCCCTGTGGACAAGATGCCGTTGGTTGAAATTATCTGTGGTGACAAAACCAGCGATGAAACCCTGGCCAAGGGTTTTGACTTTGTGCAGCAGATTAAAAAGACGCCGATTGTGGTCAACGACAAGGTGGGTTTCTTCACCGGCCGCGCCTTCGCCGCCCAGCTGAATGAAGCCGCGCAGATGCTCGCTGAAGGGGTGGATGCCATACGCATCGACAACCTAGGAAAAGCCCTGGGTATGCCTCTCGGCCCGCTGGCTATGAACGACGAAGTCAGCTTGCAACTGTTGTTGTTGGTGCGCAAAGCCCATCTGGAAGGCGGCCTGGTAAAAGCCGCAGATGAGAAGTGGCCTGAATCATGGGCGCTCAGGGAAAAACTGGTGCATGAGTTTAATCGCGGCGGCCGCCACCACGGAGACGGCGGTTACTACGACTACACAGAAGCAGGCAAGGTGATCTGGCCCAAGCTGAAAGAGCTGTACGCCAACCCTGAGGTGGATGCCGCTGTCGCTGATCAGGATATTAAAGACCGTCTGCTGTTCAGCTGCGTGATTGAAACCCTGAATTGTCTAGAAGAGGGTGTGCTGCGCACCGTCGCCGATGGCAACATAGGTTCTATCTTTGGCATAGGTGCGCCGCCCTGGACGGGTGGTTACATCCAGTTCGTCAACACCTACGGCCTGCAGAAGTTTATCGATCGCTGTGATGAGTTGGCTGAGCTCTACGGCGAGCGCTTCAAGGCGCCGAAGATTGTCGCTGAGAAGCTGGCGGCCGGTGAACTGTTTAGCTAACTAGCCGTTTGTTTTTATTTTGCTAAGTACCCGCTATCGAGTCGATCGATAGCGGGTTTTTTAGCAGCTGCTTAAAGCACTTTATAAAAATATAACAGCGGGCACATGCCCGTAAATGGAGTAGGCGATGAATAAAAAAACATTAATTGATTATCTGGATCACTGGGCAGAAAGCCACAGTGATAAAATTTGGCTGCGCGATCTCAGCGAGCAGGGCAGTGAAGTTTACAGCTGGTTGGAGGCCAGGCAGCAGATCAACGCGGTGGCTACCGCGCTGGAATCTCGCTTTGGTCACGGGGTCAGCATGCTGTTATTGTCTCGCAATCGCCCCCATTGGTTTATGGCTGATCTTGCCTGTATTCGCTCTGGTAATGTGACCGTGGGTTTATTTACCTCCCACACGCCCGAGACGGCTGAGTATATTGCCGAGTTCACGGAGGCCAAGGTGATTTTTGTGGGCGAAAGCCCAAACTGGGAATCTATTCGGCCGCAGTTGCCAGCGGACATAACCATTGTCTCCCTGCCTGGGGTGGAAATTGAAGGGGCCCAGCTGAGCTGGGAGGCGCTCTTGGCCGAAGGCGAGGGTCGTGTGCCGACCTATGAGTGTAAACCGAGCGACACTATCTCGCTGGTGTTTACCTCAGGCACCACAGGGGTGCCGAAGGGGGTGATACAAACACACGAGAGTAATCTCATTCCTATTCGCCGCGTCACTGATGCCTTACAATTTAGGGCCGAACCTCGCTATCTATCCTATCTGCCTCTGGCGCATTTAGCTGAGCGGCAGTTGATTGAATTTATGTCGGTTTACCGCGGCGGCGAGGTGAATTTTAACGAGTCCCAGGAAACCCTGGTGCGTGATATTCAGAATACCAAACCCGGATTCTTCTTTGGTGCCCCGCGTGTTTGGGAGCAATTTCAGCAGGCGATTATTGGCAAGTTTGGCGGCGCCAAAGCCTTTGATGAAGCCATTGTTTCTGACCCTGCTGGTATTGGTCAGCTGGTGATTGAATCGATGGGTTTAAAGGATACCGAGTTTTGCCTCACCGCCTCCGCGCCGACGCCTGCGCCACTGGTGGCCTGGTGGGAATCGCTGGGTATAAAACTGATGGACGGTTTTGGTCAAACCGAAGCCATGTCGTTGATCCTCAGCAGCGAGGGCAATCGCCGCATAGGATCTATTGGCAAAGCGCTGGGCGAGGTGCAGTGTAAACTCACCGAGGAAGGGGAGCTGGCCGTGCGCGCCGAGGGTTTTACGCCGGGCTATTACAAGCAGCCGGAGAAAACCGCCGAGCTGATTCGCGACGGCTGGCTCTACACAGGCGACAAGGCGCGTATTGATGAGGATGGTTTTATTTACATCACCGGTCGCGTCAAAGATTACTTTAAGACTATCCAGGGTAAGTTTGTCGCACCGCCGCCGATTGAAGGTCAGTTCTCTCAGAACCGTCACGTCGAACAGCAGTGTCTGATGGGGCGGGGTTTTGCCAAGACGGTGATGGTAGCCGTGCTGGCGGAGCCGGCGAGTAATGACGAACGGGCGAGTGTTGAGAGCTCTATTCGTGAGACGGTTGATGAGATCAATAACTCAGTTGAAAAGCACGCGCGTATAGGGGCAGTCATTATCAGTGAGGAGCCTTGGAGCATTGAAAATGGTGTGCTCACGCCAACCCTGAAGATTCGCCGCGAAAAGATCAACGAACATTTCGAAGCGCTTGGCCTGCGGCTGGCGCGCGAGGCGGCCGAGCAGCGTCAGCTACTGGTCAATTGGTGCTAAGCATCGCCTGACTGAGCGTTGATGGCGGGATGTTCCGGTATCAACACTCGTTGCTTGGAAAATTCATTTTCTCATTTCTATTCTGTAGCTGTCAGAGTTACTCGCTGCGGCGATAATTCCCAGGTGTTGAACCTGTCCATTTCTTGAACGCTCGATTAAAGGCGCTGGGTTCTGAGTAACCAAGGTTCAGCGCTATCTGATTGATGGAACTGTCGGTTTGTTTCAGCTGATACACGGCCATCTCGTGTCGGGCACTTTCTTTAATCGCACTATAGGTGTTGCCCTCTTCCTTGAGCTTACGGCGGATGGTTTCCGCTGATACCCCAATGCTACTGGCTATCACTTTAAGTGGCATGGCGTCGATATTTTCCAGATTTTGCAGCATGCGTCGGATGCGTCCGGTGAGGCTGTTGTCGACCCGGTGGGTGGTGATCAGATTGGAGGCAATGGCCGCAAAATCAGGCACGTCCTTGGCGCTTTGTTTGATGGGGGCATCGAGATAGCGGCTGTGGAAGATCAGTTCCAGCTTGGGTTGATCAAAGTAGA
>Ga0105356_10003561_pt1 | contig 15295 bp, 12 predicted proteins | sample GOMGulsemesocosm_3_FD_83502 | JGI IMG/M metagenome (GOLD analysis project Ga0105356, IMG submission 83502) | Methane-oxidizing microbial communities from mesocosms in the Gulf of Mexico - GOM9D Gulf of Mexico | ecosystem: Environmental > Aquatic > Marine > Cold seeps | place: Gulf of Mexico...
AAAATGAGTGCTCCCCCAATAGCCAGCCCCCCCCTCTATCGTTTGAAATACATCCCAGTAACTGGGAGCTCTATCATCAAAGTTGTCTCTGGCTAAAGTTCCCTCAGGGCACAGAGGCTGTTCGTAGCCATAGTTAGCTGGGTTAATCCAGGTGCCATGACCGCCCTGATAATTCTCGGGCATATAGGCGTCAAACAACGACCAAATAGCAGTGTAAAAACTCACTCCATAGCCAGATATGGTGGAGTCGGCGTACGCGTAGGCAGAGAGATAGCCGTCAAGGCCACCATTAACTTTATACCCCACCGCGTTGGTATTTTCCCCCGTCGTTTCATCATTAGCCGCAGCAATTTTTGCAACCACGGTAGTAAAATCAGCATTGCCATCGGTAATACCAAAGGCAATATTGGCCGCCAGGCCCGCTAATGTATAAACGCGGTCATTCAACTGACCGACATAGAAATTTAAACCCGCTGTATCTGCATCGCGCTCTAACAGTTGAAGGTAGAGGTTATTCACCAGCGCTTCAACACTCAAACTTCCAAACTGGGCATCAAACTCTGCAGAGTTACCAAAGGCATCAATAATAAGTAAAATGTCATTATTGTTTTCTTCTAGACGATTAACCCAGTAATCCATACCCGCCGCGTCACCTGCACGGCCATAGTAGGTAAGATACATTAACTGCACTTTGTCATAGGTAGTGCTCGCCACAGAGGCGGCATTAGCACCCATAGCACTGACTGAAAGCGTTATTGCCAGAACCGCAGTCTGAATCATGACTAGAAACCTAGACAACACTTTGAATTGATGCACATTCATACACGTCCCTTATGTCATTATTATTAAGACTCTATTGCCTACAAAGCAGATATAGACCAATATCAATACACTATAAAATAAAATAGAAAACCCTTTAGCATGAGCCACAGTTTACTAGTCATTCAAGGGACTCTCAAGAATCCAGCAGTCTTTTATATGTATCTTCGGGATTCACATCGTTAAAAAACAACGAGTTACATCAATTCGCTCGATTTTGTGAATGTTAGGTAATTTCACTATTCAATGACTAACAGTGATAATGGTGGCTCATTGTACAACGCTGTGCTGCAACTGGTCGGCAAATAGAAAACTGGCCAGGGCATTAGATTAAAGAAACAAATAACAAGCGGCGGAGGGACTAATATTTAGTCAGCTTCGCCTGCTTTTGGCACAAAGTGACAACATCCGGGTCCTCTTCGGCGAGTGACGTTGGTCTGCTATCGAAGTGTTAGCTACCGTTGCACGCTGATTTGGCCTTTTGCTCGCAATTGGCCCACAACGGGGCTTTGCTAGTGAGTAAAGGCTGCCGCTCAGTTGCCCGAGCGCCACCACAAGCCTGATCATTTGAACCACCTAGCGGGTAAGCAAAGGTGTTGCTCAAGGACCAGGCCGGCAGTAGCTTGGGGGCCGAGCAGCGCAGAACGTAAAAACCCCGGGGCACCATTGATTTGTGCTCACTATGTGCACAAGCCGAGTACTAATAATAGTTAGTCGATTGCCAGTGGCCTGGCTCTTGTAGTAGATTGATAGAAATCGTGGGGTACTAATCCTTCCTATACTCATAAAGTAAATGGAAGCTTGTCGGAGTATTACATAATATAAACAATCGAGCTCGGGATAAGCAAAAAAACATCTATGGTGCCTGATTGTATTCATTGACAGCGCCCCAGGCGTTGCAGAGCTTACTTGAATCTGTACTCTCTATAGGGCTACGAAATGAAAGGCATTATTTTTACATCATTCCAGGATATGATTGAGGATGCTTTAGCTCCTGAGATAAAAGTGTTAAGTCGCGGCGATGATTGTATGACCTTGTCCTATAGTTCACCAAGGAAATTGTGTTTTCTTGCGCTGGGGTTAATTACCAATGCGGGCGAATATTTTAATACACCGGTAACAGTGAGTCATGGTCAGTGTATGCATTCGGGGAGTACGTTCTGTGAACTGAACATTGTTGCTTTGGAGGGCAAAAGTGGCTGATTATAAGTCTGCATATGAGCGCGAAAAAAAGGATCGAAAGGAAGCCGAAAAAGTACTGGAAGATAGATCGAGAGAATTATATAAGGCTAACGCTAGACTGAATAAACAGGTTCAGGAAGTGTCCTCTGAATTTCAAAAGAATGCACTGCTGCTGAAAATATTTCATTACTCTTTGGATTCTCAAAAACTCAGTGATTCACTGCCGAGTCTGATTATCTCTATGTTGACCATGGCTCATTTACCCATGGGGGTTTTTGACTATTATCCCTTAGATCGATCAAGAGATCACTTTCGTTCGGAGATTTACACTAATGATAAAGCGAAAAAACCCACGTCACCTGGCGAGTTATTTGATGACCATGCTATCAACCACGTATTAGGGTCAATATCGGTTGAAGTTCTATCTAGTCGTGAAATGTTTTACCTGTCTGATCTTGAAGAAAGGCTGGGGAAAAACGAATTGGAATCGTTCCGGTATTTTGGGATAGGTGGGATATTGGCATTCCCCGTGGTTGCCAATAACCATACGGCGGCCATTATCTATTTGTTTTTGGGTAGCGAAGAGGAAAACATTGACCATTTAGTGGTGTTATTCGAATCGAGTATTAAGCAGCTTGGTATTCTAATCGAACATCGCTATAGCAGTGATCTATTGGAGAAAAATTATTCCCAGTTAAAGAATATGGTCGGTGAACTGGATGCGGCTCAGAAGCAATTAGTGCATGCTGAAAAAATGGCATCGATTGGTCAGTTGTCTGCGGGCATAGCCCATGAAATTAATAATCCTATGGGGTATGTGAAGAGTAATCTATCAAGTTTAAAGGACTATAACGACATTTTTCATGAAGGACTGTCACTCGCCAACAAAATGGCCCACCTACCTTTACAAGAACTGTCAACGCGCGATGATGCTATTGATGATTTCAAGAAATTTTGGATGTCTGGAGACGTTGATTATCTATTACAAGACTCTAAAAATTTACTGGAGGAAACAGCTAATGGCATAGACCGGGTGCTGGATATAGTTTCTGGTCTTAGATCTTTTGCTAGGCCTTCGGATCAGACATGGGGTTTGTGCGACGTTAACAATTGTTTGGAAGAGGCATTAAAGTTATCGAATAATCAACTTAAGTACAAGTGTGTGATGAATAAGTCACTATTGAAGGTGGCTGCTGTCAACGGTAACGCCGGTGAACTTGTACAGGTGTTTTTAAATTTACTCATAAATGCAGGGCAAGCCATAGATAGTGAGGGTGAGATAAACGTTTGCTCACAAACGCTAAAAGCAGGTGTTGAGGTGCGTGTTTCGGACAATGGCTGCGGTATTGATGATAGTGTATTGCTGAAGATATTTGACCCTTGCTACACGACTAAGGAGGTCGGTCAGGGGACCGGTCTGGGTCTCTCTATATCGTTTGGAATTATCGACAATCATGGCGGGCGGATAAATGTAATAAGTGAAAAAGGTGAAGGCAGTTGTTTTTCTGTATGGCTTCCTGCAGTGGAGCAATAGATGTGACAGCGTTTCTATCAGTGATTGCGTTATTGTAGGTGTTTTTGTATGACAGTAGTGAATGAGGATCAGCAAACCTTATTGTTGGTGGATGATGAGGAGAATGTGCTCAATGCCCTAGTCCGATTATTAAGGCCGCTAGACTGTACCATTGAAACAGCGCTATCGGCAGAAATCGCATTGGCGAAGATGGTTTCTTTTTCGCCACAAGTGATTGTTTCGGATGTAAGAATGCCCGGTATGGACGGAATTGCGTTGATGAGTGTCATCGCGCGAGACTATCCAGAAACAGAACGTATACTGCTGACTGGTTACGCTGATATTGAGTCGGCAATTGAGGCGATTAACTCCGGAAGGGTGAGTCACTACATGCAAAAACCCTGGGATGGCCCAGTGCTGATAAAATTGCTTGGAAAAACCCTGTCTTCGGTTTCTTTGCGCCATGCCAACCATCGTTTACATGAAATGATAAAAGAGCAAAATATTCAGCTTAAGCAATTTAGCTTGAGTTTAGAAGAGAAAGTACTCGATAGAACTAATGAGTTGGAAAAGGTTAACACGCAATTGCAGGAGAAAAATCGATCACTAAAAAATAGTTACCACAATTTTGTTGAATTATTCATGCGCTTGTTAGCGTGCCGTTTAGGAGCCGCCTATCAGAACGATCACTTAACAAGCCGATTGGCGGTCGATATCGGGAGAATATTAGGTTTAGAGGAACATGAACTCGTTGCATTGCATTATGCCGCAAAACTACGCTATGTCGGCTTATTGGAACTCAGTGATAATATTCTTAATAAAGATGTTAACGACATGATGGTAAAAGAGCTTAGGGAGTTTAAATCATTTCCACAGCTATCCCATGCCTTATTGAGCTCTCAGCCGGCTTTGTCTCCTGCGGCAGAAATAATTTTGGCACATAGGGAGCGGCTAGACGGCCAAGGTTACCCTCATCAACGGTCCGACAAAGAAATTGGTCTGCCAGCCAAAATATTAGCCGTAGTTAGTATGTTTGAGGTTTTGACAAAAGGGCAGCAGATGGCTGAAAAGTTGACGACTCAGCATGCTCTAGCCCATTTACGTGAACGTACAGGTTCACACTATAGCTTTGAGGTGGTATCGACCTTGATCGATCGGGTAGATTCCAATACGGATTATGCCAATGAACAACGTTTAACCGTGCGTGATCTGGTGGCATCAATGGTACTGAGTCGGGATCTGAATAATCAAGTGGGAAGCTTGTTGTTGGCAAGGGGAACACTGTTGGATGCAGCGGTCATTAGCATACTTAATGGCCTCGATGAGCGACTGAGTGAGCCGTTAGTGTTGTATGTTTATTTGTGAGCGTTTGCCAGTGAGGTATGCCCTTTCATCCCAAGATAACTTCGGCAAGCGTACGAATTCACAAAAACTGGGAGACTGTGTGGAAAGACTGTGCCCCTCAACTGTAACTGGTTGATTCTTGGGGAGATAAATGGCGGTGAGGGAGGGATTCGAACCCTCGAAACTTGCGTTTACACGCTTTCCAGGCGTGCTCCTTCAGCCACTCGGACACCTCACCTATTCTATCTTTCAACGACAATTCCAGTAACTTCCCCTGGCTCATCGAAGAGGGGCGCTAATGTATAGGAGATGACTCTTAATCGCAACAGTAATAGCGCTATTAGTTGTATTATGTTGTGACAGCTGCGCTGCGTAGTACCCGCCCAGGGTGGTCTGTTAATGGTCGGTGGCGCTATGGGCTATAGTGAGGTCTTGCGGTAGTGGTTATCGGCTCTAGCGAGCAATCATTATTCCACAGCTGGGTTGGGTCTTGTCTTGGTTTGTGGCTATTCAGTAGACGGCTCATGGGCACTCGGTGCTACGTATCCCTGTGTATAGTGATAGACGAGAGGTTTAGCGCTGTTTGGCCACTAGTCAGGCGATAGTCGGCTGGGCACGTTCCATTAATACAACTGACTATTTGATATAGGGTGGCATTTCGATGAAAACCGACGGAGGAGGGCGAAGCATGCAGTGCTCTGGTAAACTCGCCAGGTTCTTCCAGCGTCTAACAAATCCAGCTAACAAGGGATGTACAGCTAATGGATTATAACAACAACGAAGCTGTGATGTTTTTCGTCGAGGGTGATGTCAGCAAAGAGATGTTATACCCCGAGTTTGAGGCGATTCTGGATTGTGTAGTGGCGATTGAAGACTTCAAGAGTCAGCGTATCGCTGCGGTCTACCTGCGCCTCGATGGCACGTTGAAGATTACCGCGGCAGTGTTTTTCTATATAGGCTTCGACCCCGAAGGCTATGCCGACAAAAGCTGGAATATGCCGTTGCAGCGGCTGGCTGACGGCGCTGGCCCCGGTCCCAGTCTTGGCGCCGGCGCTATTAAGCTGTGTTGTCGAAGCCAGTGTTCAATAAGCTGGCATCAGCGCGGCCTGTGGGATCCCGATACCGATGCAAGTACCTCAACTTTTGAGCTGCTAAAGAATAGGATACGCCGCAACCGGCTGGGCCTGCTGCGGCAAGATTTTGAAGACTCTGAAGATGACCAGCAACGCCACCCCTGGTCCGACAGCGGCGGCAGTGATGACCCAGAGGTTTCGTCGGCAAAACAACTAAAACGTCAGTTAAATGCCCTGTCAGATGAGCATCGGCTGCGTGTCGCGACGATGAAGTCTGAGGCGCAGGATCATATGCAGGCACTGCGCCAACACTATCAACAAGCGCTGCAGGAGAGTGATCGACTGCTACAGGTGAGCAAGCAGCTGTTTACTGAGGAAAAAGACAAGACTATGCGCATGCACAGCACTTTGGAGCTGCAAAGCGAAGACATCGAACGTCTTCGACAGCAGCATCAGCAGGTGCTGGATAACCATACTGCCCTCGGTGGTGATGGCCTGGGATCGTTGGAAGAAACCTACGGTTTGGAGCTGCGGGCCAAAGTGGCTACCGCTACCCGGATGTTGGAGGACCAGTTGAAGATGAGGGATATTGAGTTGTTCTACCGCGATGAGAAAATCATGCGACTTATGGCGGAAGTCTCCCAGCTCAGAGAGGACAACAAGCAACTGCAGGACTCTAGCGAGCAGCAATTTATCGATCGCCTGGACGACAGTGGCATACGGTTGCTGGCCTGCCAGCCCGGTCTTTTACCGCTGCCGTTGCCGCTGCAGGATTTACCAGACTATCTACAGCAGCCGGGGCCATACACAGCGTTAAAAAGTGCCACCGCGCAGGACCTACTGCGGCGGTGGTTGCAACACGTTGACCATCCCGTGTGTACTTTCTCTGGAGAGTTTGCACAGCTGTGCGGTGAGTCAGTTCCGCAAATAGACGATATCGAGATGTTTTGTGGCGGTGATTCAGACCGTTGTCCGCAGCACAAAACGGGTCTTCAACAGCCCCCAGGACACAGTCTTTCCAGCACAGAGACTGATAGATGAAAGCGATGGTTGAACCCCAACGGGCTCCCGTAGTCCTCGATCAAATCATTGAGCCGTTGTTCGCCGCCGCCGGGGTCGATGTGTCGATGCTGCGTCTTGATCAATACCATACTCAGTGGTCCGGCAATAAGTATTTTAAATTGAAGCACAACCTGCAGCGGGCGAAGGCCTTAGGCTGTGATCGAATTGTCAGTTTTGGCGGGGCCTTTTCCAATCACATTCACGCGCTGGCGTTGGCAGGTCAGTCCGAGGGTCTGGCAACGGTCGGTATTATTCGAGGTGAAGCGAGCGCCGCCAGCAACCCTACCTTGAGTGACGCTGCCGCTGCCGGCATGGTGCTACATTTTGTCGATAGAGCCACCTACCGCGATAAAAACACTCCGGCGTACCACAGCCAATTAGAGCAGCTTTATCCCAACAGCTATATTGTGCCAGAAGGTGGTGGCAATGTACTGGGTGTCAGGGGTTGTATGGAGATCGCCGCGCTGATCGGTGATGTTGCGGTTAAACCTGTCGATATGGTGGCGGTGGCGGTGGGTAGCGGTTCTACCCTGGCGGGAATAGTGGCGGGTGTTGCGGTTGACAGCAGTGCCACTATCAGCGAAGTGCTGGGCATATCGGTATTGAAAAAAGCCTATTCGCTGGATGCCCAAGTCGCTGATCAGTTGCAGCAAGTACAGGGTTTGCAAGCTAATTCCAGCCCCTGGAACACACCTCAATGGCGTATTGATCACCACTTTCACGGCGGCGGTTACGCCAAGGTCAGCCGATATTTGGCGCACTTTATTAGTTACTTTGCACAGCGCCATAGTATTGAGCTGGAGCCGGTTTATACCGGTAAGCTGATGTTGGCGATTTATCAGTTAATTGATAGAGGACTGATAAGCAATAAAAATCTGGTTGTTGTGCACAGCGGGGGGTTGCAAGGATTGCGCGGTATGCGCAAGCAACTGGATCGACACGCGGTAGCGCAAGATCAAGGCTGTGAGCTGGCGACGATATTGTCACACTACTAGGGATGGCTAGCGTAAAACACTTTTGCAGTCGATTAACCCATAACGGCATCAAATGAGTGGAATGTAAATCATGAAAAGAGTTGTGCCCGCACTCAATGGCATCGAATTGCAATTGCTGCAAACCATGGTCCCGGTCAATGCGCTGACTCTGGATCATCTTGAGTCTCTGTTGAGAAACACGGCGGTGGAGACGGTTTGTGCCGGCCTATCACTGCTCAGTGCATTGCAATCGGGGCGCGAAGAGGTGTATTTGTTAAGCGGTCGGGTCGAATTGACGTCTGCGTCGCGCAGTGTCGTAGGCGATGCCCAGGACCCAAGTTGCCGTTTTCCACTGTCACAGTTACTGCCGGCTATGATTGGGGCGCGTGCGCTGAGCGACTGTACGGTGATTCGTATCGACCGGGTTCAACTCGACAAACTACTGGCCTGGGATCAGGCCTCACACTACATAATGCTGGAATTGTCGGTCAACAGAGAGCTCGATGCCGATGCTGATTGGATGACGCAGTTGCTAACATCCAATTTGTTTTACAAAGTGCCGCCGATGAATATTCGTCACATTTTAGACCGGTTTACAGCGACTCACGTCGCCGCCGGGGAAACAATAATACGTCAGGGCGAGCTCGGAGAATGCTGTTATTTTGTCAAGCAGGGCAGCGCGGGAGTCTATCAAGCGGCTAGTGAACGCGCGTCATCGCAACTAGTCGCCGAGTTGGGGGCCGGTCGTTGTTTTGGTGAGGATGCGTTGATTAACGACGCCCCGCGCAATGCCACTATTACTATGCTGAGCGATGGTGTGTTGATGGCGCTAGAAAAAACCGACTTTTTCCTGCTTTTAAAGCCACCACAGATCAACACCGTTAGTTTGGCAGCGGCGCTTGTAGCCATAGCCACGGGGGCAAAATGGATTGATGTTAGGACAGAAGACGAATATGATCACGGCCACAGTGACGGTGCCGTTAATATGCCGCTGAAACTTTTGAAGCTCAAGTTGAGAATGCTCAACGAAAAAACCCAGTATATTGTGTACTGCAATAGTGGCCGGCGCAGTGAAGCCGCAGTGACGTTTCTGGCCGACGAGGGTTTTAATGTTAGTTTATTAGAACGTGGTATTGGGCGTTTTTTGACCGATAACGATTCGTTGTTTACGCACGGTTAACGCCAGTGCGGCGCGTGTTGTTGCCGGTGACATACGGTGATTTAGCGGCGGCTTATGGACCCGGTTTAGTCGCCTTGGATGGGGATGTAAATTGCTAGCCCAAAATCGTCAATAAGCTATTTCATGCAAACATCCAATACACCGGTACTAAAACATCAATAACCTATAGCCCTTAAGCCCTGTTGAATCACCTATTTGACATTAAATGCACTAGAGTATAAATCCTCCCTATGACACCATTTAAGAATATCGGCATCACCGGCCGCGAAGGGGTCGATGACTCTTTGAAGGTACTTATTTCCTTTTTGGCAACTCAGAATGTTGTGGTCTATTTATGTGATTCCATTGCGCCGATGTTGCCAGATAGCGCCTGCGAGGTATGTACACCGCGAAAATTGGGTGAGGTCTGTGACCTCATTATTGTACTGGGTGGTGATGGCAGTTTGTTGGGCGCGGTGAGAAGCTTAACCCGTCGCAATGTGCCGATACTGGGTATCAATCGCGGTCGACTGGGTTTTCTGACCGATATTCTCCCCGATGAAATAGAGTCGCGGGTGGGCGCGGTGTTGCGAGGCGAATATTCTCAGGAGAGTCGCTTCTTGTTAAGTGCGCAGGTTATGCGCAACGGAGAGTCGATTGGCCGCTCCGAGGCGTTTAACGATGTAGTGCTCAATTCCGGTAGCTCGGCGCAAATGATCGCTTTTGATTTGTATGTTGACGACGAGTTTGTCTATCGTCAGCGCTCCGATGGTCTAATAGTTGCCACACCCACGGGATCGACTGCCTATTCGCTGTCTGCCGGCGGCCCTATTATGCATCCCAAGCTCGACGCGGTGGTATTGGTGCCGATGTTCCCCCATACCCTGAGCTCGCGGCCCATTTTGGTAGACGGCAACAGTGACATTAAGATTATTATAAACGAGGCCAATGAAACGCATCTGCCGGTTACCTGCGATGGCCAGGTACAAATCGGGGCTATGGCTGGTGACGTTGTGCACATAAAAAAACGGCGCAACAAGATGAAGTTGATACACCCGCTGGATCACAGCTTTTATGCCAGTTGTCGCGACAAATTGGGCTGGGGCTCAAGGTTGGGTGACTGAGCGTGGCTGGTGCTACACGGTGGCAACAGCCATTATTACCAGCGCTGAACATCTGCGATGAACAACAGCGATGAATAGCACTGAGGTGGTGATGCGCAGCGCCGATCACCCGCGCTACCAAGGTTACGACATTGTCGGCGATATACACGGTTGTGCCGATAGTCTGCGCAGTCTGTTGGCGCTTTTAGGTTATCAAAAACGCGGCGGCGTCTATCACTATCATGATTTGCGGCGGCCCCGGCAACTGGTATTTCTGGGTGATATTATCGATCGCGGCCCGCAGATACGGGAATCTATCCTATTGTTGCGAGAGATGGTCGAGGCCGGCAGTGCTCAAGTTATTATGGGCAATCACGAATATCACGCGCTGGCCTACACCACCTTGGTGCCGGGCAGTGACAGCGAATACCTGCGTGCGCACAACGCTTCCCACAACCGCTCGATTGGCGAAACTATAGAGCAATTTGCCAACTACCGGGCCGACTGGAATGATACCTTGCAGTGGTTTTACCAGTGGCCGCTGGTATTGCAGTTCGAGCATTTTCGCGTTGCCCACGCCTGTTGGGATCCAGCACTGATCGATGAGTTTGCGCGCCAGTACCCGCAGCTCACCATCGATCGAGAACTGTTGATCGAGGCCGCGGACTATCAAAGCTTTGCCGCGCGGCTACTGGGAAGAACGACCCGCGGCGTTAGTTTGCTGTTGCCCGATGAGCAGACCATACTCAGCAGTGACGGCTATCGGCGTCGCAGTTTTCGGGTAAAGTTTTGGGTGGAAGATCCCGCCTGCTACGGTGATATCGAATTTCAGCCCGATAAGCTCGATGCTAGCGCCGCTGGAAGCCCTCTTAGCAATCGCGATCGGGAGTATTTGCCGTTTTATGGCCCCGAGCAGCGACCGCTGTTTGTCGGCCACTACTGGCTTAAGGGGCAGCCGGCGCCATTGCGGCCCAATATAGCCTGCCTCGATTACAGTGCAGTTAAAGAGGGTAAGTTGGTGGCCTACCGTATGGATGGCTCAGCGTCACTGTCGGCTAAACAGTTTGTCTGGGTAGATAACAAAGCGTAAACACGGTCGTCTTGGTCCGCCGCTTTTACTATACTGGCGTCAAATTTACCTGCATTGTGCGCGTCCTAGTGGCGGCCAGTGTTACCGACACCCTTCGAGAACACCATAGGTTATGGCTGAAATTGTTGTTATAAAAGAAAGCATCGATACTGATTTGCAGGTGTTTAGTCAGTATTTGTGGCGACAAAAAATGTCGCACCGAATACTGACCCACGCCGACAGTATCTTGTTGCTGGTGGGCAGTGAAGAAGACGCCAGTCAGGTTGCGACTGCTTATAAGTTGTTTTTAGCCAGTAGTGTGTTACCCAATTTAAAGCCCAAGCAGCGCCCCACGGCGGGTCTGGCACGTCATTTTTGGGGCGCGCCTATCACCCTTATTTTTGTGGTATTAAGTATTCTCGGTTATCTGCTAGTGAGTATCGACACTGACTTCGAGTGGGTGCGTTTGCTGACGTTTACCGATTTCCAGCAACGTGGTGCCGGTATTGTATTCGGTCCTGCCGGCGAGGAACCCTGGCGGTTGTTGACGCCGATATTTCTACACTTTAGCTCGCTGCATTTGGTTTTCAATATGCTGTGGCTGTGGGATTTGGGCCGCCGTGTAGAGTTTTTGCACGGCAGTGTGCGCAGTTTGTGTTTGATTGGCTTGATGGGGCTGGGCTCCAATATTGCCCAGTACCTATTTGCCAGCAATGCCATTTTTGGCGGTATGTCAGGGGTTATCTATGGTTTGCTCGGTTACGGCTGGATATGGAGCCTGGTGCAGCCCCAACGTTCACTGCACATTCCCAAGGCGGTACTTGCATTTATGCTGATTTGGTTGCTGCTATGCCTGTTTGGGTTTGCTAGTTTACTCGGCGCAGGCAGTGTCGCTAATGCCGCTCATGTTGGTGGGCTGCTGATGGGAATGTTGTTGGGGTTGGGATCTGGGCTGATTGCCGGCAAGCGCTGATGAGTTTTCATCAGGGCGCGGGCACTATGCAAGCCGCTTATTTATAGAGGTCTAAACTCGGTGCCCGGTGGCGTGACTAAAGCGTAAGCAGGTTTGGCTATCGGTGATTAATGCGGTATTTTAGGCGCGCCTGTCAGTACAATGGCTATAGCGGGTATTACAAATAATTCATGGCGAACAATGATGAGTGTTGATCAAGTATTAAAGGCGATGACGCCACAGATTCACGACAGTTTTAAGCGGGCTATCGAAATTGGCAAATGGCCCAATGGCGATGCGCTAACGCAGCAACAAAAAGAGACCTGCATGGCGGCAATTATTAGCTACGGCGAGAGCTATCTGCCAGAACAAGAGCGGGTGGGTTTTATCGACCGCGGCCCCAAAGCCGCCGCTGCTATGTGTGATGATGAGCCTGTCGATACTCCGCTGAAGTGGAGCTGAGTGCTCACAAAGCCCGATTAATGCATTGCCTTATAGGAGAACTACGTTGAGCCAACTGATAGCCGCAGGTCATATCCGCAAGATGGAAACAGCCTTAGTCGCGCCGGTGCAATACACCTTGCCGCTGGGTGACGAGCGCATCGACATGAATGCCCTTTTGGGTAAAAAAGTGACGCTGAGTTATGGTGGCACGATCAACTGTGTACACTGTGATCGAAAAACCAAGAAGAGTTTTAATCAAGGTTATTGCTATCCGTGTTTTCAACGTTTAGCGCAGTGTGATAGCTGCATTATGAGCCCGGAAAAATGCCACTATGCAGCGGGCACCTGCCGCGAACCTGAGTGGGGCGAGCAGCACTGTATGACTGATCACTATGTCTATCTGGCAAACTCCTCTGGGGTCAAGGTGGGAATAACCCGCGGCAATCAGATACCAACCCGGTGGATGGACCAGGGGGCGGTGCAGGCGCTACCTATTTTTAAGGTTAGCGAGCGCCTCAAGTCGGGATTGGTGGAAGTGATTTTCAAACATCATGTCGCCGATAAAACCAACTGGCGGAAAATGCTAAAAGGCGAGGTCGAAGATCTGGATTTGCTGGCCCATCGCGATGCACTGCTTAGCGCCACTGCGGAGCAAGTGACGGCCCTGCAGCAGCAATATGGTCTGCAGGCCATTCAGGCTCTGGGCGATGCCGAGCAGGTCGAAATCAGCTACCCGGTCAAAGAATACCCGCTGAAGGTGACATCCTTTAATTTTGACAAGCAGGGGCTTGTTGAAGGCGTGTTAATGGGTATTAAGGGGCAGTACTTGATTCTTGACAGCGGTGTGATCAATATTCGAAAATTTGGCGGCTACCATATCGAACTGAGCGCCTAATATCATCACACTGCCATTAATGACTATTTGCGGTTACTGGAGACACGATCAATGCAAGACGTTCAACCAAACACGATTTACTTAAAAGACTATCAGGTTCCACCTTATTTGATCGATCATACTGAACTGCATTTTAGCCTGGGAGAGCAGGCTACGGTGGTGCAAACGCGGTTATCGCTACGCAAGAATCCAGCTTCGACCGAAGGCGCGGTACCACTGCGCTTAGTCGGTCAGGAGCTGCAGTTGACCTCGCTCACCCTCGATGGCATTGAGCTAACTGCGGCGGACTATGAACTTACCGATGACTATCTGCAGTTTGCGGTACCAACAACAGCATTTGTCGTGGCAACCACCGTCACCATTAAGCCCCAGGACAATACTTCACTGGAGGGCTTGTACAAGTCAAATAATCTGTTTTGCACCCAGTGTGAAGCCGAGGGCTTTCGCAAGATTACTTATTATCTCGACCGCCCAGATGTGATGTCACTGTTTACTACTACTGTAGTAGCTGATAAGAGCAAGTATCCGGTATTGTTGTCCAACGGCAATAATGTCGACAGCGGTAGCAACGACGACGGCAGTCACTGGTCGCGCTGGGATGATCCCTTTCCCAAACCCTCTTACCTGTTTGCGCTGGTGGCGGGGGAGTTGTCTGTGGTCGAAGACGCCTTCACTACCTGCTCAGGCCGCGAAGTGTGCCTGCGAATTTTTGTCGAAGACAAAGATATCGACAAATGCGAGCACGCCATGACCTCGCTTATCAATGCCATGCGCTGGGACGAACACACCTACGGGCGGGAATATGACCTGGATATTTTCAATATTGTCGCAGTCGACGATTTCAATATGGGCGCGATGGAAAACAAGAGCCTTAATATATTCAATACCTCCTGTGTACTGGCCAAACCGGAAACCACCACCGATGCAGGCTATCAACGGGTAGAGGGCGTGGTCGCCCACGAGTATTTTCACAATTGGTCGGGCAACCGGGTGACCTGCCGTGACTGGTTTCAGCTGAGCCTAAAAGAAGGCTTTACTGTCTACAGAGACGCCCAATTTTCGTCAACTATGGGCTCTGAAACCGTAAAGCGGGTAGAGGATGTCAGTTTCTTGAAAACCGCGCAGTTCTCGGAAGATGCCGGGCCCATGGCACATGCAATCAGGCCTGACTCTTTTATTGAAATATCTAACTTCTATACGGTAACCGTATACGAAAAAGGCGCCGAAGTGGTGCGCATGATAGCCCACCTATTGGGTGAAGAGGCCTTTCGACGGGGTTCCGATCTGTATTTCGATAGACACGACGGTCAGGCGGTGACCTGCGAAGAATTTGTGCTGGCAATGGAAGAAGCCTCGGGGATTGATCTACAGCAGTTTCGCAACTGGTACTCCCAGGCGGGTACACCGCAACTGGCGGTGACCGGCAGCTACGACGCGGCGGCAAAAAACTATACCCTGACAGTGGCTCAATCTTGTCCGGCAACACCGGGGCAAAAAGAGAAAAAGCCCTTCCACATACCGCTGTCAATGGCGCTGCTGGGATCAACCGGCGCCTTGCCACTGCGTCTCAGTGGTGCCAATGATGTGATGGCACCATTAGAAAAGGTGCTGAATATCACCCAGGCCGAGCAGCAATTTGTGTTTGAGAATGTCGATGAAGAGCCGGTGCCGAGTTTGCTGAGAGGTTTTTCAGCACCAGTAAAGCT
>Ga0105356_10003562_pt1 | contig 15293 bp, 13 predicted proteins | sample GOMGulsemesocosm_3_FD_83502 | JGI IMG/M metagenome (GOLD analysis project Ga0105356, IMG submission 83502) | Methane-oxidizing microbial communities from mesocosms in the Gulf of Mexico - GOM9D Gulf of Mexico | ecosystem: Environmental > Aquatic > Marine > Cold seeps | place: Gulf of Mexico...
AAAGCTGATAAAATGAGCGTTTATCCTGATGAAACTATTTATTCAGATTGGAGACTTGATGTGTTGATTCCGGGAGCTTATCAAACACGTAAATTTTTACCGTATGATGTAACAAACTGGACAAAAGGTGGTAAGTTTTTTGATAAGGGAACTACCATTAATATTCCTGTAATTCGATTTGCTGAGGTCATTTTAAACAGAGCAGAGGCATTGGCTGAACAAGGAAAATTAACAGAGGCTTGGACACAACTTAAAAAAATTAGAGATCGTGCCGGCTTGACAATGGTTGGTGTAAGTACTACAGATAAAACAGCTTTGTTAAATCAAATAAAAAATGATAGACGTATTGAATTGTTATTTGAAGGTCATAGATGGGGAGATTTAAAACGATGGGGTGAACTGAGTTCATTAACAACATCTGGTTTGAATTACGGAGGACAAATTAATTGGCCAATTCCTTCTCAAGAGAAATCAATCAATCCTAATTTGTAATGGATATGAGTTGAATTTTGAAAATTATTAAATAACTATAAAAGAGCTGTTTTATTGAAAACAGCTCTTTTTTTGCTTTGTCCTGTTCTAAAATAGTGATAGGCTAAAAGCTTAGTGTAATGAATTGAATGAATTCAAACTATTTACCCATGGTTTTGAAATTTAGTTGGTATTATTTCTTTTTTAGAAATGTTTCTTCAGTTTTTTAGCCAATTTAGTATATCCTTTTTCATTGGGGTGCAAACCATCTAAAAAAAGTTTGGAATCAATTTTAGCGTTTTTTTGTAATAAAACAGTACCAATATTTGTGAACTCTATGTTTTGTAGGTCAGCCAATTCCATTAACTCTTGATTTAAGTTGGCAATTCGTTTTTCCTGTCCATGCCTAGGAAGAATACCTACCAATAGTATTTTGGCATTTGATTGTCTATGCTTTATAGCGTCAGTTGTTAATTTCAAACCTTCAATAATTTCTTGATTTGTATTTAGGTGTAAATTATTCGTACCAATCATAAGTACTATTTTGTCTGCTTTAAAAGCCTCCAATTCATCATGATAAATTCGCCAAAGAACATTTTCTATTCGATCCCATCCAAAACCAAAATTTCGAATTTCAAATTTTTTAAAATATTTGTCCCAAGATGCACTTCCATTGCTTATTGGAGCTTTAGGGGTACCAGACCAATAATGTGTAATGGAATCTCCGAACCAGCAAATTTTCACTGGTGTTTCACTATTATTCTGCAAGAGTTGTTGATGTCTTTGCTCCCATATATATGTATTTGGTTCTCTTGCTTGTGTTACAGGAATGGTTGTGGAAGCTACTCCAATAGGTTCATTTAGTATTTTTCTGATACTTTTTTCATAAGCCAAAGCATACTGCATCATCCCTAAATCAGAAGGATGTGTACCATCAACAAAACTTTCAGTACTCAAACCTATCTCTTTTTTAGTCAACAAATGAAGGTTGGAAACTCCAGAGTTTTTTAATTGAGCAAAAGCATTTCGAATTGTTTTATTTAAAATAGAATAAGTGCTTCTTCTATCTTTATTGGTAATTCCATCAGAATAACCTCCATGTTCTACTAATAAAATAGGAACAAGTGGTCTTTTAATTCTTATCGATTTTACAGAAGCAATGATACGTCGATGTACTTCTTCAACTGTTCGTTTTTTGTTAGGAGATAAATTAGGAAGGCAGTCCAATACATATATTTTAGCATCGATTTCTGTCATTAAGTCTATCAGCTCTTCTTCAAGTCTACCGTTTCCGGAAAAGCCTAAGTTGATTAGAGGCCTTTCCATTTTTCTTTGCAATATGGATGTCCAAGCCATTCCTGGTCGAGAAGCACAAGCACCTTGCATTATTGAAGTTCCGTAAGTAACAATAGGTTTCTCTTTTCTGGTAGCCAAAGGCGTAAAAATAGCAGTTTCAGGAATTCCGATTTCCAAATGTTTTACAGAATTGTATAGGGGTAAGAATAAGTGGTATTCTCTTCCTTTGGCATGGTTTTTTTCTTTGGGACTGATGTTTTTAAAGTGATATTTTATAGTATCTCCAAAAGAATAGTTTCCACGACACCAACTCCATTTTCCTTCACTGTCTTTGGCATATAAATCAACACCACTAACTCCTGTTGTTGGCATATGAGGCATGGCATGTTTTCCGTTTACTTTGTATTTTATAATAAATTCACTGGCGTTGCTGTTGAATCGGATAGATAAACCGGCTGAATGTTTTGATAAATTCCAAAGGGGAGTTCTTACTTTAGTCTTTGCTTTTTTAGGGAGTCGGTCGTATTTTGACTCTAAGTTGTTGGTCCAAGCTTGACCTTCAATGACATTAAAGTCATGTTCAACCGGATTCCACCAAGTATATGTTGTGCTTTTTTGAGCATATGAATATTCTTGTGTGAAAACGAATGCAAATAGTGCTAAGATTAATTTATGTTTCATTAGGGAACTGCTATGTATTGATTATTGTATTTCCTTTTTTGAATTGAAATATTCATCTTTTTAAAGAGATGAAATGATTTGGCCGTAAATATAGGGAATTACAGGAAAAACAATTTTTATTACAAATGATTTGTTATTTCTTTAAGTAAAAAGTTTTATCAATTACCGAAAGATTGTGAGCATTTAGAGAAGATGTTTTTTTTAGAATTTCAATGAACGCAGCTACTTCTTCTTTGGAAGCGGGACATCCTAAATTTTCTCCTTTGGTATTGAAAGAGTCTTCAAGCAAATCTCCATTTTGGTCAAAAATAAGCCAAAATGGGATTCCGGATTTATCGCCTTTGTATTTTTTCAGCAAAGCGAGGGAACCTGGGTTTTCAAGGTGTTTGTTTTTATCAGATTCTTTGACAACTAGATGTTTGATTACATAATTTTTTTCAAACAGAGGTTTGCATTCCTTTGTCATCATTTGTTTGTCCATTCTTTTACACCAACCACACCAAGAAGCATGAAAGAGTACCATCACATTTTTATTTTCTTTAGTAGCTTGAGCAAAGGCTTCATTTAGTATGAGTTCAGTACTTTTAGCGGTGTTTTTTTGAGCGTTTACTTGAAAAAAGCAAAGTGTAAGGACTAGAAAAGGAATTAATTTAATGTTCATAATATTTTTTTTAGATTAATGATTGTAATTATTTTATTTGAAAATGGATATGATCGTCATGTCTGACAGCTTTGCAGCCGTGAAAGCGTATTTTAGGATTTGTTAAATGCAATCGATTTTTTAGATGAGGTTCTATAAAAATTTTTTCTACTTCATCTTGGTTAGCAATAATTTTGATTAGGGAAGCTGTGCCTTTGTTTGAGAATTTAATTTCTTTATTTATTTCTCCAAACGTAAAGTATTTGGAGAAATCATATTGCCAATACCCTTTTTCTTTGCATCTATTGGTTTGTTGTTGTTCTTTTTGAGTTGGATTTTCAAATACACCATACCCGCTTATAGAAGGTTTTTTGTTGATGAGTTCGCTATTTGTATTTTCATAAAGTAATGAAGCATCAATTTTTTTACCATCATTATGGCTCAAATGGGGGAGAAGTGGGAATTTGTTGAAGAAAGGAAAATTTGCATCTAGATAAATTAGTTTGATTCCAGGATGGTTATTTTTTAATTCAGAAGCAATTTTTTTAAGAACTTTATTCAATTCAGGACGTACATAATTTCTATTAGCGAGTTTGTAAATAAAAGAATGCGCTTGAATAGTATTTGTTTCTTCTATTTTTTCTCTTCCGTAAAAAGGAGCAATGTTGGGAATTAGAAGAAAAGTTGTAGTTAGATATAGGCCTATAAAAAGACCTAGTTGTTTTTGTTTTCTTTTTTTAGTTTGTTTTTTTAGCAAGAATATTGAAATCAAATAAACAAGTCCTCCAATCTGTGTGAGGATTGTTAAAAAAAGTACCAATAGTAAGATGACTGTTCTTTTTTTCAATTTTGTTAATCTTTAAGTTTTACTGGTTTTTTGGATAGCGTTTTGTCAATTAAATAGCTCAATACAGATATCAGAGAATTGAATCGACTGGTGGTTTAAAAAAAGTACCATCCATGGCTGCCAGCCGCTGCTCCTGCAATTGTAATCAAACTAAGAATTAAAAGAAACCAATGCGCTTTGTGTATGAAATTAAATGTTTTGACAGGGTTTTGTAAAGCATATTTTTTAAATAATTTATGTAATACGAGTGGTTCTAACACATATAAAATTAGGGTAAATAAGAACCAAACAAAAGTCATGGCATGCAACCACCAAAATTTAGCATCCAAATAACGTTCCCAAGCATCGAGTTTGTAAACCATAAAAAAACCAGAGAGTGCTGTTAACAATGTTGTTATTTTTGCTTGTATCGAAAATTTTCCTTCTATACGTTCAAAAGTATCAATTTGATCCTCTTTCGATTTCATCTTTTTTATAGCAGGAATAATTACAGTTGTAACCATTGCCACACCTCCAATCCATAAGACTACAGCTAGTATGTGAATGATTCTTGCTAGCGTTATATCGTTCATAAGTTTTGATTATTTTGAACATTTAAGGTCATAGAAGTATAGTCATATGAGGTACCTGCTATTCGATACATATCTGTAGTATTGCTAAGTTCATGGAATTCCATTTTGTTATAAAGTTTTATGGCAGGTATGTTATTTGAAAGTACCTGCAAATCAAGCCAACAAATTTTAGAGTGATTTTTGCAATAATCAATTAAAAATTCTAAGAGTTTTTGTCCGATTTTTTCACCTCTAACATTACTATCAACTCCCATACCTAATAAAACACGATGTTTTCTATTTAGCTCTGAATACGGGCGAATATCAATATGGCCAATAATTTTATTTTCTTTGTTTGTTGCAACCCAAATCTTACGCCAACCAATGTTTTCAAATTTTTTATTGATACCGCTTTTAAATTTATCTTTCCATTCCTTGTTTAATTTAGATTGTTCTACAGAGAGTGGTTGGAAAAGAGGTGTTTCATGCTTCCCATTCTCAGAAAGATGTATTGTTAAATAATCGAAGAAAATGGAGAGGTCTTCTTTTTTGAGTTCGTCTATTTTCATAAATTTATCTTATTAATATATGATTATAAGGTTTTCGATATGAAAAGTACCTCCTTCGTAGATCTTCAGTTCTTGTGTTTCTGAATCTGTCTTTAAGTTGTATTTCCCTTTTGGTAAATAATAAACTCCATTTTCACCTGCTTTTAATTTGGATTTCGGATGGGCTTTTTCATATGCTTTTTTCCCTTTTTTAGAAAAAGAAACATCGAAAGAAGCTGAATTAAAACCTTTGTCAGCAGTAATTGTAAAACTATTCACAAGGAGTTTATCAGCATAAACAGAAAATTTTATTTTTTTGGAAGAACTAGAATAGAAGTGTACCTTTATTTTTGGAATATTTGGTTTTGTCCATTGATTCCTTGTATTCCCCCAATTATCAGCATATCGAATCTTATCGATTTTAAATAAATGTGTTTTTTTGTTGCTGATTTTATGAAACTGCTGTAGTCCAGCAATGTTTGTTTTGTAGATACTTCTTCCATGCGTACCTACAACTAAATCTTTAGCTTCCGGTTGTATTACCAAATCATGAATGGCCACATTTGGCAATCCATTATGAAATGCATGCCAATTAGAGCCATTATCGAAAGAGATGTACAAACCATTATCAGTACCAACGTATAAAATATGTTCATTTTCTGTATCTTCTTTGATAACGTTTACTGGAGAAGTTGGAATCGCTTTTCCTATATCAATCCAAGTAGTACCAAAATTATCAGACATGAATACATAAGTAGTAAAATCATCCGAGCGCATTCCGTTTAAGGTTGCATAGACACGTCCTTTTTTATATTTTGAAGCAATAATTCTACTTACCCATAAATTTTGTGGAAAGGTTTCAGAAATATTTTTCCAAGTATTTCCGCCGTCCTTTGTGATATGTACAAAACCATCATCAGATCCCGTATAAATCAATCCAAATTGAAGTGGACTTTCTGAAATTGTAGTCAATGTACCAAAAGGAACATTTCCTTTTTTTCCACCCTTAGTTAAATCTCCAGAAATTACTTCAAAAGTATCTCCTTGATTCATAGATCGTAATAGTTTGTTTGCACCTAAATATAAAATATCTTGGTTGTGAGGGGATAGTAAAATTGGGGTTTGCCAATTGTAACGATAAGGAGTCTCTCCTAATTTGTGTTTTGGATGTATGCTAGCTCTTTTGTTTGTTTTTAAATTTAAACGTTGGTAATAACCAAATTGAGAACCAAAATAAACAGTTTCATTGTCTCTATTATCAATTTGAACTTGCATACCATCTCCACCTCCAATCTTTTTATAAGGATAATTTCCAGAGCCATTCCATCGTTTAGAAGCACTGTAATTGCTAGATCCATACCAAACACCGTTGTCTTGCAAACCACCATATACATTATAAGGTTTCTTGTTATCTACATTGATTGCATAGAATTGTCCTACAGCATGAGGATTGTTTTTAGACCAGTTTTTACCATCGTCATAAGTGATGTTAATTCCTCCATCATTTCCATCAATAACATGACCTTTTTTATTTGGATTTATCCAAAGTGCTTGATGATCTGAATGCATATTTGAAGCCCCAATACTTGTAAATGTTTTGCCTCCATTGTCAGATCTCAATAAAGGGACACCTCCTATATAAATTTTATCAGAATCAATAGTACTTACTCCAATAATTCCGAAATAGTAACCGTAAGAACTATATACACCATCTAAATAACCTTTGTGCGTTTTTTTCCAAGTCTTACCACCGTTCGTAGATCTGTATACTTCGGCTCCAATTACTGGGGAATTGAATAATTTTGTATTGGCATCTTCAAGGTAGCTTACCAGGTGGCTTGGTTTTATTTTTTTATTTTTTACTGCAGCTTTTACAGATTTCGCTGTTTCTTTTTTGTCAAAATGATTGGTACGCAAATAGGTATTCAATTCTTTCGTATCTAATTTCATGAAATCAGAAACAGACATGTTTTTAAAAGCTTCTTTTTGAATTCCTTTTTCTTTTTTCTTTGGTTTCTCTATTCTTCTAAATTGATTGTCTAAAAAGGCATATAGTATGTCATCATTAAAAGAGGTCAAACCAATTCTTCCAACACCTGTTCCAATAGGAAAGCCTTTTCCTTTTGTTGTTATTTTGGACCAAGAGTTTCCAGCATCGTTACTTTTGTAAATCGCAGATCCATTTCCACTACCAGAAAAATCCCAAGACTTTCTCATACGTTCCCAAGAAGCAGCGTAAAGGATATTTGAATTTGTAGGGGAAACAGTGATGTCTATTATTCCTGTGGTATCATTTATATAAAGTACATTTTTCCAAGATTTACCACCGTTTGTAGTTTTATATACGCCTCGTTCTTTATTAGGTGAATACAAATTACCGATAACCCCAACTACAACTTCATCAGGGTTGTTTTTATTGATGATAATTCTACCAATATGTTGAGAAGCTGTCAAGCCAACATTTTGCCAAGATTTTCCTTTATCCGTAGATTTTAAAATTCCAATTCCTGCATAGGAAGACCGTGAAGAATTGCTCTCTCCTGTTCCAACCCAAAGCGTTCCATTTTTCCAATCGACAGCAATATCTCCAATGTTTTGAGTAGGAGCATTGTCAAGTACAGGAGTAAAAGTAGTACCGTTATTATTTGTATACCACAAACCTCCGGAAGCATAACCAACATAAAATTCGATAGTGTTATTGGGGTTCACATCAATGTCTACTACACGACCACTCATTATAGTTGGACCGATATTGGTAAACAAGTTATTTTTAACAAGGGAATTTTGTGTTAAGGATTGTTTTAGAGAAAGTGCACTTTGTACTGTTTCCGCTTTAGTCGTTTTTTGTTGTGCAATACTGGTAAATGCTACAAGAAAAAATAAGGAAGTTAGTCTGAATAGGGTTTTCATATAGGTTACTTTTAGGCAATGAAATTACCATAACTATTCATAGCAACAAAAAGATTAACAAAACTTTAAATAGCCATTTTCTGATGATTGTTTACAGTTGTTTTACTGCATGTTTTTGTTATTGTTTTCCTGCATTTCCTTTTTTTAGCAACCAATAATTCAACATAATAAATAGCACTATATAAGAAATAGAAATTGCAATATTTAGTGTCGAGAATTCGGGTGCAATATTTTTGCCTAAGATTTTCCCAATTGGGTTGGGCACCATGTTGTCAATTAAATTAATGGGAAGTAATTTTGAAATAGACTCTGGCAGTAAAGTAGCTACTAGGTTTTCAATCACAATAGAATACAATAGCAAAAGACCAAATGTAAACCCCGATTTTTTTAGCCAAGAACTTAAAAAATAAGCGAAATTAAAATACAATACCAAGGTGATAAAATATGGAAATACAATACCAGATCCATTAAATAGATTTGTATCATTTATAGGTTTTCCTAAAAGTAAAGTAAGTAAAACTATTAGAAATACAGCAAAAATGCTGAGCATTAAAATTACCAGTTCTTTTGCCCAAATAATTTCCCATTTGCTCATTCCATCAATTATATTTTGCCTGAGGGTTTTATCCTTAAATTCATTGGTAACTAATGTGATGACAATTAGGGCTAGCAAAATTTTAAACCAACTACCCAAGTATACCATATTTTGCCAAAGAATAGGAGTATTGAATACAGAATATCCGTTAAGCAATGGGTTTTCTGTTGGGATTTTATTTTTCCCGCCAATGTTAAAAGAAAATGAGGAAAGTAAATCTTCAAAACCAAAAGCAATGGGAGCCAGTAGAACGATATACAATCCTAAAAGGATCCAAAAAGTTTTACTATAAAGTATTTTTTGAAGTTCAATGCTAAGTAATCTAATCATGGCTAGTTTGTTATTTCTAAAAATTGCAATTCTAAATTTTTCTTTTTACTTACTAGATGTGTTAAAATAACACCTTTAGTGAATAAATATTCATTGATTTCTCCGTTGGATGTTTTATGAGATAGTTTCACGGTATAGGTTTCCAATTCTTTTTTTATATCACTGATAATAGGATATTCTTTTAAGGCATCGTAAAGTAGGTCCATATTGTCAGCTTTTAATTCAAGCAGCTGCTCGTCACCGAAAATTTCATCAACCCTTCCTTGAATTAAGAGTTTTCCTTTTTTTAGGATGGCCACATGAGAGCAAATTTTCTCTACTTCATCTAGCATATGACTGGCCATAATTATAGTTACTCCTTCCTTGGAAATAGAAAGAATGAGGGCTCTTATTTCAGCAATTCCCTGAGGATCTAATCCGTTTGTTGGCTCATCCAGTAATAGAACTTTTGGGCTTCCAAGTAACGCAGAGGCTATGGCCAATCTTTGTTTCATTCCTAGAGAGAATGTTTTAAAGGGATCTTCTTTTCTTTCAAAAAGGTTTACAGTTTTCAATACCCTGTCTATGTCTGAATAAGGGACTCCTTTTATTTTAGCAGAAATTTTTAAATTTCTTTTAGCAGAAAGATATCCATAGAAGTTGGGAGTCTCCAATAAGGACCCAATTTTTTTTCTAAGGATATGTGAAGGTTCTTGATCAAACCATTTATAAGTACCTGAATTTCCTGGGATGATATCTAGTAGGATACTCAAAGTAGTAGTTTTTCCACTACCGTTAGGTCCCAGTAAACCAAAAATAGCACCTTGTTCTACCTCTAAAGATAGGTCTTGAAGAACTTGCAAAGATTTATAACGCTTTGATAATTTATCTGTTGTTAGCACTTTTGCCATTTTAAATATTTTTAGTTAAAAATACTGTTTTTTTGAATTGTATGATTTTAATTTTATAGAAGTTGCCTTTCGTTGAAAATAGTATTGTTCGAAATAAGAGTTACTTTATTTTCTGACCTTTCCCAATAATAAAATAAAGCAAAGCTCCAAAGATGGTTAAAAATAAAATTAGTACTATCCAGATAAGTTTGTCGTTTCCTTTGAATTTACTTTTAAGAACATCTATCAAAGCAATTAAAGTAATAATTAATATAGGCAGTGCCAAAAGTAGTAGTATCTGATGACCGCCAATCATTCCTAAGTAATTCATATTTTAATATTTAAGGTTCATTAAAATGTTTTCTAAATTTTGCAACAGCTCATTTTTTTTTGTAAAAAAGAAAGTTATAATTAAATAAGTGAAAATTAGAAGGAATAACTATAATGAAGGTTCTTTTTCAATTCAATATTTAACTATAAGTTTTTCTAGCAATAAAAAAAAGATAGGGTAAACTTACGAAAAAAAAGGGAGAAGAAATATATTGAAGAATAAGTTGTCTGTCAGTAATTTGTAAAACTAGTGAAAACCCAAATTGTTCATTTTTGTGTTAAGGTAGGTCTACTACATCAAATATAAACCATTGCTAGTTGAGTGTTTGTTGGCGTTTGATTTTTCTCTTTTTCACCAATTCATTTAAAACAATCAAACAAACAATTATAAAAGCACACACGTAAAATGTAGTTGTCATTTTCTCTTCTTCTTTAAAAATAAAATAAGCCATAATAATGGAGTAAACGATTTCTAAATTTAAAGAAAGGTTGATGGTGAATGGTGTAAGCTGTTTCATGATCTCCACACTGATTAAAAAAGGAATGGCGGTGCACAATACTGCTAAAATTAAGATATAAATACTATCACTTAAGGAAGGTGAAAAAAGGTTTTCAGGAATGTCAAAAAATAAAAACATACCCAAACTTACCCAGAATAGTGCAGAAACCAATTCGACAAAAGTTATGGTAAAAGCGTTGGATTGTTTTATAAGTAAGCCATTGAAACTAGAAAATAAAGCGGCAGTCAAGGCTGCCATACTACCAAAGAAAAGTCCCCAAATAGGGTTTTTAACAGTGTCCATTTCGTTTATTGCTATGACACCAATTGTCATAAAAATAGCCAAACCAATAAAGACCTCGTTTTTGTTGATTTTCCGCTTGTAGAGATAAGGTTCTATAAAGGCGGTAAAAAAAGTACCAGATGAAAAAGCTATTAAGGTGATAGAGATATTGCTGGTTTTAATTCCTGCATAAAAACTCAACCAATGGACGCCAACAATCAATCCGACAAAAAATATTTTAAGAAATAGTTTTTTGTCAAGTTGTAATTTTCGTTTGCTGAAAATATAATAAATAAATAAAGTAGCAGAAACGACTACCAAGCGCCACCAAACTAAAGGAACAGAATCATAACTAATTAAAGCCCCAAGAATGGAAGTCATTCCCCAAAGAATAACTATAAAATGCAACAAGAGAAGGGCAGTTCTTTTTTTCATTTGGAGGTCATTTTTGTTTTCTTTTTCAATTTATTGAAAAAAGAGAAATCTGAAATATAGGCTGCAAAAATACTACTTATTTATCCAAATATAGAAGTGTGTTTTTATAGTTCCTTATGGATGCTAATGATTACTGTTTTAGAAGCAGGCGTATTACTTAGCCTAGCTTTACTTTGAAGAGGTACAAGAACATTGGTCTCAGGAAAATAGGTAGCTGTGCATTTTCTTGGAATATCATAAGGAATTATTAAAAATTTAGAAGCAGTGCGTTCTTCTCCATTAAAATGACTTTTCAATGTAACCAAATCTTTTTTTAGCAAGTTGAATTCATTCATGTCTTCTGGATTCATAAGTACAACTCTACGTTCGTTTAATATTCCTCTGTAGCGATCATTCAAACCATAAATGGTTGTGTTGTATTGGTCATGAGCTCGTATGGTCATCATTAAAAATTGATTTTTCTTTAAAGAAATATCAGAAACTTGATTGATCGTAAAGTTCGCTTTTCCAGTATGAGTGACACTATAATCATTTTCACGAGCGTTGTTTGGAAGGTAAAAACCACCTGGAACTCGAATTCGTTTGTTGTAATTTTCAAAACCAGGAATTGTGTTTTCTATGGCATTCCGGATGGTGTCATAATTGTTCGAAAATTCTATCCAAGGAGTTTTTGTTTTTAATTGAGTGGCATTTGCCATTCCTGCAACAATGGCAGTTTCACTTTTTAAAGACTCAGATAAAGGATGCAAGTGTCCTATGGATTTAGAAACAACTCCCATAGAATTTTCAACACTAACAAATTGTTCACCAGTTGCCTGAAAATCTTTTTCTGAACGTCCTAAGCAAGGCAATATCAAAGCTTGTTTTCCATGTATCAAATGACTGCGATTTATTTTGGTAGAAATATGAACGGTCAATTCACAATTTCGCATTGCTTCTGCGGTAAATTCAGTATCAGGTGTGGCAGAAATAAAATTGCCTCCCATACCAATAAAAATTTTCGCCTTTTTTTTATGCATGGCTTCAATAGCTTCTACAACATCATAACCAACTGCTTTTGGTGCTGTAAAATTGAATTCTTTTTCTAGTTTTTCTAAGAAAGAAGCTTGAGGTTTTTCCCAAATACCCATGGTTCTATCTCCTTGTACGTTGGAGTGACCTCTGACAGGACAAGTTCCTGCTCCTCGTTTTCCAATACTTCCCTTAAGTAGTAATAAATTGACAATTTCTCTAATGTTGTCAACGCCATTTTTATGTTGTGTCAAGCCCATAGCCCAACAGATGATGATTTTTTTATTCTGAGCAATCATTTCTGCAGCTGCTTCTATTTGTTCAGAAGAGACTCCGGATTCTATGATTAATTGTTCTAAATTTTGTTTTTCTAAGTCATCAATAAATGCATCATAACCTAAAGTTTTAGATTCAATAAAATTTTTGTCAAAAACAGTTCCTGGCTTGTCTTTCTCTTTTTTATAAAGAAGAATTAAGATTGCTTTTAGGAGTGAAACATCTCCATTTATTTTTACTTGTAAAAATAGATCCGTAAGCTCGGTACCAGAACCTATCCATTTTAATGGGTTTTGGGGATTCTTAAAGTTTAACAACCCAACCTCCCGAAGCGGATTGATACTTATAATTTTTCCTCCATGTTTTTTTGTGCTTTCTAACGCAGCTAACATTCTAGGGTGATTGGTGCCCGGGTTTTGTCCCATAACAATTACCAAATCTGCATGATCAAAATCTTCTAAAGTAACTGAACCTTTACCAATACCAAGTGTTTCAGATAAGGCAACCCCACTCGATTCATGACACATATTTGAGCAATCTGGTAAGTTGTTTGTACCAAATTGACGAACAAATAATTGATACAAATAAGCAGCTTCATTACTCGTTCTTCCAGAAGTATAAAAAATAGCTTCGTTAGGATTTTTTAAATCAGAAAGGCGGTTGCCAATTAATTGAAATGCATGTTCCCAGGTTATTTCTTCATAATGTTCGCTTCCTTCACGTAAAATTACAGGATGGGTAATTCTTCCTTTTTTACCCAATTCAAAATCAGACAAAGTAGCTAGCTCATCAATAGAATGTGTAGCGAAAAACAAAGGTGATACCCTGTTTTTTGTAGCTTCTTCTGCAATCGCTTTGGCTCCATTTTCACAATATTCAGCTAAAAAAGCTCTTTTTTCATCAGGATCAGGCCAAGCACAACCTGGACAATCAAACCCGTTCTTTTGATTTACTTTTGATAACAAGCCAATACCTTTTACGAGTCCGACTTCATTTTTAATGTGAGACAAAGCAGATTTTATAGCTTTTATACCTACAGACGATTTTGGAATTTTTGTCAATTCTATACCTGTAAGTTTTTCTGGAGCTTGAGCATTGGTTTTTTTTGTTTTCATAGTTCCTAAGTTTTGGTGTGAGCCAATAGTGTCTGATTGGGACCTCTAATTCTTGTTTGGTATTTCCTGTTTTAAGTTGTCACTAATTAAATGTGCATTGGCATATACAGTAGCTTTGCCATTCCTAGAAAAACCCACGAGACAGATACCAAATTCCTTAGCATAATCTACCGCTAAAGAGGAGCAGGCAGAGACAGCAACAATGACTCCGATTTTTGCAAAAAAGGCTTTTGATATTATTTCATAAGATACACGTCCACTAACCAATAAAAAGGCAGCTTTTTTTAGTTGGTTTGTAGATAGAAGTTCTCCAATACATTTGTCTACTGCATTGTGCCGGCCTATGTCTTCTTTTAAGGTGATGAAATTGTGGTTTTTATCAAATAGCACAGCAGCATGTGAACCCCCAGTTAAATCAAAGGTGTGTTGTTTGGAGCGCATGGTTTCAAACATTGTTGGAAGTTTTTCTAAATGAAGTAGTGGCGTATTTGTTATTGGTTTTTGCGTATTGTCAAAAGTTTCCAATTCTTGTTTTCCACAAATTCCGCAAGAAGAAACAGATAATAAAGAACGTTTCGTTAAATAGCCTTTTCCCAAATGTTTTTCAGGAATTTGAACATTTACACTTGTGAAACCATTTTTGTCTGATTTTATCAATTCTATTACAAGAGTTTCTTTTTTTTTGTAGATATCTTCTGCATATAGCAATCCTCTTACCAAATCAAAATCATCTCCAGGAGTTCTCATTACTACCGCAAACGAACTTCCATTGATTTTAATTTCAATAGGTGCCTCAACAACCAAGTAATCGTCTACCAAATTTGATTTTTGGGTATTTGTCTTCAAACTTTTATAAACGGATGTCTGCATAATGAATTGTGAATTAACAGTTGGCAATGTACAATTATCAGTTCGGAATTTGCAATGTGTAATTCTTCAATTAAGAACTATACATTATTCATTACCAATTGTGCATTGAATATATATTAATTGTCTTCCAGTTCAATAACAACATTGTGTTTTTTTAGATCGTCTTTATGAGCTTCATAAGAAAACTCATCTTTATGAAAATCTTGTTTTCTTTTTCTTTTCATTTCTAACCTATTCAGAGAACGAATAAAGCGTCGAAAACCTTCTTTTGTTTTAATTTTTAATGTTGGAACTGCAGCATTGCTTCCATCCTCATTTTTAGCAACCATTAAAAAGTAAGAAGAATTGCAATGTTTTGTTTCTCCTGTTTTAATGTTTTCTGAGGTTACACGGATACCAACAGTCATAGACGTTCTACCCACATAGTTTACTCTCGCTTTCAACGTAACCAATTCTCCAACTTCAATTGGGTTTAAAAAATCTACCGTGTTTATAGAAGCAGTTACACAATACTTTCCAGAATATTTTGAAGCACAAGCAAAAGCAATTTGATCCATTAAGTTTAGAATATAACCTCCGTGTATTTTTCCACTAAAATTAGAGTGTGAAGGGAGCATCAATTCAGCAAGTGTTATTGATGACTCTTTGGATGTTTTTACAGTATTTGCCATGATTGTTTTTTATATTGAAATGTAAAATTACCAATTTAATTTAGGCTTTTACAGCTTTTACAAGT
>Ga0105356_10003563_pt1 | contig 15293 bp, 11 predicted proteins | sample GOMGulsemesocosm_3_FD_83502 | JGI IMG/M metagenome (GOLD analysis project Ga0105356, IMG submission 83502) | Methane-oxidizing microbial communities from mesocosms in the Gulf of Mexico - GOM9D Gulf of Mexico | ecosystem: Environmental > Aquatic > Marine > Cold seeps | place: Gulf of Mexico...
ATTTAATAAAATTGCTTTTTGGAGTAGGGCTAAAATCTTATTCACTGATAAAAACTGTTTATGCTAATTTTAACAAGTTATACACGTTAAATATTACAATAGGCCTTACCTTTACTGTTTCACTTGATTAAAAATATTTGTCGGTATTGTTTTTGTCATAACATTGCGAAAAATGATTAAAGTGCACAGTAACGTGGCCGCAGTTCGCCTCTTACGTCTCTCTTTAAAGCTTCAGATGTTAATGTTTATCAACTATTACTAATTAAATAACAGTTAAATTTTAAACATAACAATTCATTATCCCACTATATTGCGAGATAAGCCAATAAAAAAACGGGCTAATTGGTCAAAAGCAATAAAAAAAATGTGTTAAACTGCGCGGTAATTTCAGAATTAAAAATTAAAGCATAAATCATGTCACAAAAACCAGAGCCATCATCAAATTCAATCGACGACAAACCTAAAGTTCGTTTCATTACCATCGATAGCGAAGATGCTGGTCAGCGCATTGATAATTTTTTATTAAGAACGTTGAAAGGTGTTCCTAAAAGCCATCTCTATCGCTTAATGCGTAAGGGTGAAATACGTGTTAATAAAAAGCGTATTAAACCAGTGTATAAATTAGCGGTTGATGACATAGTACGTATCGCACCGATCCGGGTCTCTGAACAAAAAGATCCTGTGTCTACCGGATTAAATATTGTTGCTAATCTAGAAAAGCAGATTTTGTTTGAAGATGATCGCTTAATTGTTATCAATAAACCTTCAGGAATGGCAGTGCATGGTGGTAGTGGTTTAAGTTTTGGTTTAATCGAAGCACTTCGAGCGTTACGTCCTGACGCTAGGATGTTAGAGCTTGTTCATCGATTAGATCGCGATACCTCAGGTTGTTTAGTGGTTGCTAAAAAACGTTCGGCATTACGTCATTTACATGAACAGTTGCGTAATAAAAAAGTACAGAAATTTTACCATGCCTTAGTGAAAGGTCATTGGCCTACTAAGTTAACGCGTGTTACTGAAGGTTTAAAGAAGAATGACCTAAAATCAGGTGAACGTGTTGTTGTGGTCGATAATATTGATGGTAAAGAGTCTGAAACTCGCTTTAGAGTAATCGAACGGTACCGTGGCGCTACTTTAGTACGCGCTTTTCCTGTTACCGGTCGAACTCATCAAATCCGTGTGCATTGTCAAACCAGTGGTCACGCCATTGCCATGGATGCAAAGTATGGCCATGAAGATTTTGATGGAGAGATGAAAAGTAAAGGCTTGAAGCGGTTGTTTTTACATGCAGCGAGCATTGAATTCACTCACCCTAAAACCTTAGAGCGGTTAAAAGTAGAAGCACCGTTAGAGCCAAGTTTAGAGCGATTATTGTTAAAGCTAGTAAAAGAGTAATTGATTAGCCAGATAACAATTGATTCACTTAAAATAAAAAGAAGAAATAAATAATGACAGGGTACAAATTAGTTATTTTTGATTGGGATGGTACGTTAATGGACTCAATTGACCGTATTGTTTCATCGATGCAAGCTGCGGCTAATGTGATCGGGTTAGCTAAACCTAGCAATGATGAGGTGAAGCAAATCATTGGTTTAAGCTTGCCAGTCGCGTTAAAAACGTTATTTTGTGATATTACTGATGTGCAAGTAGAGCAAATGTTAGCGCAATATAAGTCAGAATATTTAACGGGAGATCAAACGCCGACACCTTTATTTGATAATGCCCGTGAGTTACTTATTCAACTACAAAAACAAGGTAAACTATTAGCGGTTGCTACGGGTAAAGGCCGTACTGGTTTAAATAGGGTACTAGCGGCAAGTGATACCGCTAAGTATTTTGATACCACGCGATGCGCAGGCGAAATGCCTTCTAAACCCGACCCTACGATGTTAAATAGTATTTTAGCTGAACTCAAGGTTGAACCTCATGAAGCGATCATGATTGGTGATACTAGTCACGATCTATCGATGGCGCAGAATGCTGGTGTACCTAGCATAGGGGTAACCTTTGGTGTCCATAGTAAAGCAGTGCTTAATCAATATAACCCTATTGCGGTGGTTGATTCTATAGACGAATTGCAAACCGCATTAAGTTAATTATTCCATATCTCCTATAGACGAGCGCGGTGCTATGTTGAAATGTTGTTATTTTGGATTGTTGTTAATGTCATTTTCTACAAATGCGCAGTGGTTCAAGCACAGTTTTGAAGTGATGGGCACCATCTCGTATGTAGAATTTTGGCTTGATGAACATGAGTCTAACTTTTTAGCTAGTTCACAGCAGAGCAACGCAACAGAGCAACTGGCAGCTTCACTCATTAGTGGGGTTGAACAGGAAATGCACCGTATTGATCAAGCCATGAGTCCCTATATTGAAAGTAGTGAGTTAAGTTTGATTAATCGTGAAGCGAGTAACAAAGCCGTGACAATATCGAATGAGATGTTTCAGTTATTGTCTGCTTCGAGCAGGATTTCAGCCATGAGTGATGGCGCTTTCGATATAACCTACGCTTCAGTTGGCTATCAGTATAATTACCGTAACAGCATAAGACCAAATAAATTGGCTATTGATAAAGCACTACCACTAATTGATTATCAATCAGTTAAGCTTAACCCTGAAAAGCTAACTGTACGGTTTAATCACCCCAATGTTAAAATTGATTTAGGCGGCATTGCTAAAGGGTATGCAGTAAAGCAATGTTTAGCGTTATTGCAACAACGTGGTATTAAGCATGCGCTAGTCACTGCGGGTGGAGATACTGGATTGCTTGGTGATCGGCGAGGGCGTCCATGGTTAGTCGGCGTCAAACATCCTCGCGCTGAGAATAAAAATGCCGTTCATATTCCGTTAACTCACGAAGCTATATCTACCTCAGGTGACTATGAGCGCTACTTTATTGAAAATGGCGTGCGTTACCATCATATAATTAACCCTAAAACAGGTGACTCCGCACGAGAAGTCATCAGTGTGTCGGTGATAGGTAATGATCCTACTTATGTTGACGCCTTATCAACCACCGTTTTTGTTAAAGGTTTAACAGCAGGGATGGCACTGATAAATAAGCTTGAACATTTTGAAGCCATTATTATCGATAATCAACAACGTCTTCATTACTCTATAGGGCTACAGCGTTAGTTTATTCACTTTCAAATAGATGATAAATTAGGGCAAAGCCAGTACTTATCCCGTAATTATAGGTTGAAATGCGGTTAACGAATCGAGCATAGTGGCGTTACCTAAACCATGATTAGGCGCAATATTGTTGAATTGGCCTTGCTCACCATGTAATGCTAGATAATTTAACAGCACCGTATCTACCAGCAAATTGACATTGTTAGCTGCGGGAGAAGATGAGGTTTCAACAGAGGCATCGGCTCTCATATAACCAATTTGTTGATGTATCGCATTCTGTTCACGGTTAGCGCCTTGTAATTGCGGCTTTCCGTTGGGATTAAATACCAAAAAGAAAGCTGCTCCGGTAGATGAATTATCTCCGGTCCATTCACCTTTACCTCGACCCTCAGCCGAATCATCAATTCGACCATTACTGGCTACTGAGCCATCGCTATAAACATACATCATTAAAGGTTGATTACGTCTGGCAGCATATTCTAAGCAAGCTCCCATGCACCGACCAGCACGTAAATCACGCAATTCACCGGTACCACGTTCACCGGTATGATAGTCAAACCCTCCCATGGTAACACTGCCAGCACCAGAAAAACCATTAACGACCAGCTTCATAATTGAGGCTGTTTTTTGAAATTCACTCTCTGCTTCAAATTCAGTTAATGAGAAGATACCACCTGGGCCAACGATATCGACATCGAGTAATGGGTCTAAGGTTGCAGGGTTACCGAATCTGTCGGCAAGATCGGCACTTTTTACATAACCACAATTAACCAAATCTTTGATGATATCATCACGCGTTACCTGGCTGTTTACTTGTGCCATTTTCTGCGCACTAACGCGCTGGATACTCTCCATCACAGTAACAGCATCACGCTGTGATAATAAATCAAATAAACCACCGACATCGACTAGGCCAGTGACATCACTTGGCCGGTCAACTTTAGTTGGTCTAACGCCTAAATCAATGAAGGTTTCGGGCGCCATTGAATTAGCGCCTGAATCGGTATTACGTGAGCCTGTTAACGTCATGAGCGAGCCATCGGCACCGGCAGCGGCAATAGCATACATCGGATTATGAGGGTTGTTGCTGGTGTCATTATCTGAGCGACTCGGGATCACTGCACCATTAATTTTTGTGGCCGTGTCAGCAGAAACTTTTTCTAAAATGCCCCTTAGAAAGGCTGAATCGCTATGAAAGGCGAGTCCAAGATCGGTATTAATAAAATCAGAAAGCTGGGAATTAGGATTAGCGATAGCGGGGGACATATCTCCAGGTAAACCAAGTTTGTTGTAGCCGGCGGTTGATAAAAAATCTAATTGGCCACCATAACCACCCACTAATACATTAGAGCCCGCAATGTTGGCACCACCGGCGAGATCAAAACTAATAAAAGGAATTTTCCCTGCACCTTGTACATTAATACCACAACTATGTCGTAATGCCTCGATATCGCTGGAAAGTGCGGCGTGGGCTTTGTTAGGGCTAGAAAATAGGCTAAATAAAGATAAGCCAGCGAGAGTTGTTCCGCCGGTAATTAAGCCTGCAGCGATAAAGTCTCTTCGGGTCATTGGTTTGCTATGATCACCAAATAATAAAGGACTATCAGGATGAAGATGTTTGTTGTTACGCATAGTATTAATCCTTTGTTTACGTACTTAGTGATTCAGCTCAGTCAGCTCAGTATTATTTAATTCAGCTCAGCACCACGATTATGTAGGTTTATTGTACTAATATCGCCGCGCTGGCTAATACAGCAGTACAGACAGATTTAGCAATAGTACGACTTCTCCCAGCAGTGCAATCTCCGTCACAACTCGACAGTTTTGTGATTAAGTTATCGAGTTCGGCAAATACTAACGTTTTATCGGGCTGGGTAGTGACAGTTAAGGGGAGTAGCTGATCTAATAATGGCGTGAGTAAATTGGCACGGCCTGTTTCATCGAAAGCTTGAGCTGGTGTTAAATCAAAATTAACCGCTGAAAACCAGCTATTACGGATGTTGTCATTATCAATAGCCAGATCGCAATAGGCGATGGCTAATTGTGTTATCCCCATTTGCTGTGCAGAAATAAAAGTATCAATACTACTTAACGTTGGTAATTGCTGTTTTACTCGCTCATAGGTGGTAAATACCTTGTCACTTTGTTGATTGATCCCCGTTAACTCACTCATGGTGGCATGTATCTCAGCAAAATTTCGTAATCCTATTCTTGCCGTATCCGTTGATGCTGCTATTTCTTCTGGCTGACTGAATGTTGCGGGAATACGTACATCTTGATGTTCACCAATTTGTTCAAAGGAAAGAAAAAATTCATCATTTTCTGCGCCTTGCTCTAGCGCAATAATGGTGCCTAAAGGTGATAACAGTAAAGGACTCGAGATATCCTGAGTTGGATCTAAAATAACATTGAGGTGAGCGAACGCTTGCCCAGCTGTTGCGTCCTTGCCGTTAATACCAATACGCATACTTTTAAGCGCTACGGCTTGAGCAAATGGTTGGTTGTCTAAATTGACAATACTTGGCTCGCTAAATAGGTAACTGTAATTATCATACTGGCTAACTTCGAATAAAATATAAGTGTTGGCCAGGGCAACTAATTCACTAACTGAGAATAATAAAAAGAATTTTTCGCCAACGCCGACATTAAAGTTTTGGTTGATTTGTGTTTGGGTTAAACTTCGATTATAAATAGCCAGTAACCGGATGTTACCTTGCCACTGGTTATTATTAGACGCTTCAGTGCCGAGTAGTAACGCAAAACTATCATCCCATGAGGTGAGTGGCGCAAGCGTTTCATCATTGATCGCTATTAATCGGCCATTAACATAAATTTGTCTACCGGTAGTGGCTGAATAGGTTAGCACCACATGTTGTAACGTTGCTTGTAATTCTTCTGCGGCATCAGGGGTACTTAATGCCGGTAGACCATTAAGGTCGGTATCTTCTTTTCTCAGCATAAAATCATAATTATACTGGCTTTGGCCTAAGGTAAAATTGCGTTCAGTATCTCCAGCGGAGTAGCTGACAATACGAGCAGGACCTTCTTGTACGACATTATTGGGTGTTAACCAAGCTTCGATTGAAAATTCACCGGTAGCGGTAATTAAATCATGAAGCTTTTTGCTGTTCGCGGTACTGGCTTGTGCTTTACCGCCATTGAAGGCAAGGCCCCAGCTACCTAGCCATTCGATATTACCTGATAGTGTTAAATTTGCTGCGGGTGAAATCCCCGACGTATCATAAGCGGTATTTCCTAAGCTCGTTTTAAATTGATATAACGCAATCGCATCATCTTCAAAGCGACCACCACTTGAAGCGGCTAAACCATCGGTTAACCGTAATGATTTGGAGATCACCATATCCTCTGAAATGGTGTCTACAGTGATTAAATCACTAAAACGAGTTAGTACAGCAAGCATTTCTGCACTATTGTCAGCACAGTCACTCCAACAATTGTGAAATTCATTACCGAGCCGTACCACCAAGCGAGACTGGCTAGGATTGTCTAAATTAATGACACGTTTTGCTGCTTGATAAGCACGCCCCATATCATCACTGGCAAAAAAAGGTGATTGAGAATTAGTGGCGGATTCATTGTGGCAAGCTGCGCAATAGATTTGTACAATAGGCGCAATCTCAGTGCTAAACAACTGACTTTCTGCTGGAAATGATTTACTGCTGCCAGGCTCTCGAATCACCGGCGGTTTTAATTCTATGGTAATAGCAACGCTTACCCGATCATCTGCCCACAGCTTTATCCATTGTTGCATGGTTTCAGCGCAAGCTTGATTGCTATTTAGCCAACAATTATGGCCACTACTGACTTTGCTCACTAAACGTGATTCCGCAGGGGTTGATAAATTGACTAATGGATTGGTCGCTGAGTAGGCATCATTAATATCATGGCGACTGGCGAAATACGGCGCTTGCTCTGTTTGTATATGGCAGGCACCACATTTGTCAGTAGCAGAAATATTGTCCCAGAGTGCGGTTTTATATTTTTGAATGTCTTCGGTGAGTGGTGCAGGGCCAGTGTAAGTTTGGCTTTGATCTTCTTGTGGCGCAGGGGGCAGAGTATTCACTTCTGAACCACCGCATCCTGATAATAACCATACCGTAACGAAGACTTTAAAATTTATTTTAGAACGGGTCTTAAAGCTAATAGATTTTGCTAGTAGAGAAAACGAGAGAAAATTCATCATTATTCTCCCATACAATAAGTGCCAACTTCAGCGAATACTCGCTTAAGTTGATAACTATTTTGTTTAAATGATGTCGTTGTTGACGCAATGTGTGCTAAATCGGCCTCATTTTCTGCATCGCGTAAGCAGACAGAATTAAAAACTTTTTTCACTTGGCATTGCGCAAAAGCATGGCTATTGGCGAGTTCTCCCCCTAACGATTTAATACCACTGCCGTGACCACTGAGGGTAGGGTCCCAGCCTAGTTTTTGATTCGCCCCGCTACGCCAATAGTTATGCCACTGATCTGTTAAGGTGACATAGCCATAAGGGAAAGTACTGGCATTATGATGATATTTGGTGACCACACGAGAATTGGTGATCGGATTGACTTCGCCCGTTTGGTTATAGCTGATTGCGCCACTTTGCGCTTCAGGGTCTGTTGCGGGATCAAATTGATAGTCATAATAAGCAAAAGCTTGCGCTAACGGGTCCATACCACTATGACAGGCAACGCAGTTATTTAAAAATAATCGGCTATCACCTCCTGGGCTCCTACTAACATCTTGTCGAATGCGCCCAGGCGATAAAGTATTGTCTTTAAGCGGCTCTAAATCACTACATAAATGATTGATTAAAGTAAAACGTAACATCGCTCGGTTGGTACCTAAATAGAAAAACGCCTTTGCCGCCGCCCTACTAGTTAGTACACCTGCAGTAGCATGAGCAGGTAAGCCATTAATACTTGATTGCGTGGTCGCGATTAAATGATCTTTTAAGTTAATAAATTGATCGGCGAGTGCCTGATAATGCAGATTATTATTGCTACTGTAATCAGGAATATTAAGGGCTTCTTCGCCGATATAGACGATATCGTCCTGTAAAATTCGTCTGAAATCGATATCATCACGAACGATTCCAACAATTGTAGCGGTGTAGTCGTTAAACTCATAAAATATATCTTGATCTTTATTGGTCCACGGGGTGGCAAAGAGTTTTAGCGTGGTTGAATAAAAATAAGGCGACTCCATCGCTTTGTAGGCTGCAGAAATAGTTTGGCCACGGTCTAATAACTGCACCATTTCATTTAAGGTTGTTGCAGAAGCGGGAACACCAACAATGCGATCATGCAATCTTTTCGCTTGTTCAATCGATGAAGCTTGCGATGCTTGAATAAAAAATAGCAGGGGGAAAAACAGTGAAAAATTTAGCAGTATTACGTTAACCAAATTACTTTTTTTGTTTTTTTTATCCAAATGATAACAACAAGATAACCCTTGAATAGACACCCTCATACAACCTCCCTTGAAGATGTTAATTGATCACAAAATTGCTTAAAAAACTAGCAATCATCAAAACGTGAGTGTATATAATGATCTTTAATTGGGCAAATTATATTTATGTTGCTCGTTATTTAATTCATATTTAATAAAAATAATAATGCATGGAAATTCAATTAAAAAAATTATCGGTAATAATAAATATTATTTGCCTTGCTGCTATTTTTAATACAATATGTGAACAATAAATAATCCCCCAATTGTTTATTGTTCAAAAACAGGACGTCTATCTGATGACTTATTAGGATAGTAAAGCACTGAAATATATTGTTTTTATATAGTATAAAGATTGCTAGATAACTTGTTTTAGGCTATTACGAGCTTATTCAGTAATAACTCCGTAATACCTAAACACATTGAAGTGAATTTAAGGCAGTAATTGATGGGGAGTGGCATGAAGCTAAAATTATTTTACGCGAGTACTGTGTTACTAGCGTTATCCCTTTCTGGTTGTAATACCGACACTGCCGCTTCCGACGAACAAACAGACCCCGTTTTAGTCGAATTTCCCGTTGTTTATATTGAACGTAGTGCTATTACCAATAATTCAACCGTAGATAACTCCGATGAAGAAACACCTGAACCAGCCCAATTTTTTGCCCGTAATCCAATAAAATTTAATGCTGGCGCATCTTTACTGATTAAAAAGAACGCCTTTGCTGAGTCAATCGCGGTTAATTTAACCCAGTCATTATTTCTAACTGAGAACGGTGAGCAGAGTCAGAACGGTAATATCGATATTAGAGATCTATGCGTATCTAGTGATGGCCAATCATTTTTGGTTTCGATACGGGCGCCTGAAATAGCAGACGTAGATGATAACGAGCAACCAAAGTGGAATATTTGGTACTACCAGCAAAGCACTAATCTGTTAGAGCCACTGATCACTAATGCACAGCTTGCCGAACAAGGTGATGACTTAATGGCGAGTTACTTACCCGATGGACGAATTATCTTTGCTTCAAATCGGCAAAAAAATGCTAGAGCGATATTATTAGATGAAGGTAAACCGCAATATACGGCGATGACAGAGCGCAGCGGTGATTCAGCATTTAATATTCATATTATCAATGCCGATGGTAGCAATATTAAGCAGTTAACCTTTAACCTCAGTCATGACTTTTATCCGTTAATATTGCAAAGTGGCCATGTTTTGTATAGCCGTTGGGATACCATGGGTGGTAATGACAAAATAAATTTATACCGAATGAATCCTGATGGCACTGACAATCAACTAATTTATGGTTGGCACTCACAACAAGTAAACCTAAATGGCGAGTTGGTGAACTTAGATTATATTAACGTGCAGCAATTACCCAATGGCGAATTATTTATCGCGTTTACTGCGAATGAGGCAAGTCGATATCAAAAATTACCCATGACCCTTAATGTTGATGATTTCAGTGACTTTCAACAATCTCTCAGTACTAGTAGTGTCGTAGGCTCTAGTATGACAACGTTATTTTCAAACGAGGTATTTAACTTTAGTGCCACAGAAAATATTAGCAACTCGGGTAAAGTTACTTTTATTTATCCATTGCCTGATAACAGTGAACGATATTTACTAAGTTGGGATTTATGTAAAGTTATTTTTAATGATGAGCTAAAAGCATGCGGACAATTAACTACCGAGCAACTCGCTCAAGAAGGTGTCGTTGCAGCACCAGAGTCTTATGAATTGTGGCTATATAATGCCAAAGATAATACCCAACGTATAGTTGCGCAACCATCACCTAATAACATGATTTCGGAAGCGTTGGTAATGCAGCCTAGTGATGTACCGACAATTTTTATCGCCGATAAAGATTTCAGTACTGGCCTTGATGTCGAGCTTGTCAATGAACAAGCCGGCGCGATTCATATTCGTAGCGTTTATGATGTTGATGGCGTTGATGTTAGCGCAGGAATTGATTCTTTAAAAGATCCAACCTTGACCACCGCCGCAAACTTACCGGCAAGATTTCTTCGTATTATTCGTGGCGTACCTTTGCCACCGCCTGAGGTACGTCAGCTCAGTAATACTGATTTTGGCGCTAGTACAAATCAATTAATGCGAGAAATTATTGGCTATACCCCAATTCAGCCCGATGGCTCAGTTAAGGTGAAAGTACCGGCCAATGTACCGTTGGCATTATCAGTGCTAGATGTTAACGGTCAACGAATTGGTGGTCGCCATCGTCAGTGGATTACCGTAGCCGCTGGCGAGACCCTCGAGTGTCATGGCTGCCATAGTGGTAATAGTCAGAGCACTCACGGACGCCTTGATGCTCAGCTACCTAGCATTAATAGCGGGGCTGCTTCAACAGGTACTGCTTTTCTTCATACCAACAGTAATATTGTACCGATAGCGGGACAAACAATGGCAGAAGCAGATGAACACACCAATGAATTAGCAACGCTGACAGCCGACATTCTTTACCGCGATATATGGACAGATGAAAATTTATCAGCGAAAAATGAAGAATTAACTCTGTCATATCAACAGCTAACTACTGAACAGCCTAGTGGTTCAAACTGCTTTGAGCAATGGACTGCATACTGTCGTATTCAGATAAATTATCAAGCACATATCCAGCCTATATGGCAATCATCGCGGCCCATTGTTGATGAAACGACCCAAGCGTTACTGGGTGATAATCAATGTACTGGCTGTCATAGTGTCACAGATGAAGATAATTTGGCGCAGGTGCCCGCAGCACAACTTGATTTGTCGGCAAGCGCCTCAAGCGAACAACCAGTACATTTCACCAGTTATCGAGAATTGTTTTTTAGTGATGTTGAGCAAGAAGTGGTTGAAGGTATTCTTATCGATAAGCGTGTTCCGGCCCTTGATGACGAAGGCAATATCATTTATCAACGTGATAATGACGGGGAGTTGATCTTGGATGAAGACAACAATCCTATTGAAGTGTTAACCACCATCGCGGTATCACCAATGTTAAATGTGAGCAGTGCCAGAAGTAATAGTGATTTTTTTCAATTATTTAATCAATCAACACATAATGAGATGCTTTCTAAACATGAGCTTAAATTATTAAGTGAGTGGTTAGATATTGGCGGGCAGTATTACAATACGCCTTTTTATCCGCAAGAGTAAGCGAGTTATGAAATAAGTTATGGAACAATTTTATCTAAGAACTTGGTTTTTATACCATCAGCTAGCAAAAGTAATAATTGTTGCCTTTATTGCTGTGGCATTCGTGATGTTGCCAGTTACAAGTCAAGCGGAACAGCATAAATCAGCTTCATCTTTACCATTAACTTTAACCGTAGGTGTGGCTTTTGTTGAGTTACATTCTGGACCAAGTATAGGTTATCCAGTACTGAGCATTGTTGAACAAGGAGAGCAAATAACGGTTGAGCGTAAACGCACTAATTGGCTAAAGGTTCGTGATAAACGTGATAATGAAGGCTGGATAAATCAAGATCAACTTTTAGGATTATCATACCAAGGCAAAGAAATTACCACGACGACATTATCCGAAATAGACTTTAAAGCACGAGACTTTGAAATGGGGATTATGATTGGGAATTTTTCCGGCTCAAATTTTTATAACCTACAACTCAATTATATACTTTCAGATGTTTTTAGTGCTGAAATTTCTGCGGGTAAAGCATTAGGGCAAATATCAGACAATGATGTTTATGAGCTGATGCTGATCAGTCAGCCTTTTCCACGCTGGATTGTTATCCCTTATCTTGGCGTAGGCGGTGGTCTATTAAAAACTAAACCTCATAGTATTTTGGCCGATGCCACTACTCGCCAAGTTACGTTGATGTCGGCTGCTGTTGGAATAAAATACCATGTGGCGCGTAATTTTATGTTGCGGGCTGAATATAAATATTCGTTAGCATTAACGGATCGAGATGACAATGAAGAGATTCAAGTATGGAAATTAGGTTTCAGCGTATTTTTTTAGCGGCTTTGTGCTTATTTATATTCTCCCTTAATAGCTTTGCTGCTGAGCAACAGAGAAAACAGGGAAGTGACAGTGAAAGTACGGACATCCCACAAGTAGTTGATATTGAACGCAGAGATATTATTGATGGATTACTCGATAGTGAGAATTTTGAGCTAGGTATTCAAGCGGGCTTTATTTCGATTGAAGACTTTGAAAGTAACTTATGGCTCAGTGGTCATCTTGCTTATCATATCAATGAATACTTCTACGCTAAGGTGCTTTATGGCAGTGCCAGTGCCGGTGAAACCAGTTTTGAAAAGTTAGCCAATGTACCACCGTTACTAACCGATGAACAACGTGATTACCGTTACTATGGTTTGAATATTGGCTATAACTTAATGCCAGGAGAAGTATTTATTACTAAAAACTTAGCCTTTAATAGCCTGTTTTCAATTGAATTGGGTGGCGGTAGTACTGAATTTTCGGGTGATGAACAATTTACTGTCAACCTAGTTGCTAATTATCGAGTATTTTTAAATGACTGGATTACATGGGATATTTCCATGAGTGACTATATTTTTGACAATAACGTCACCGGCGTAAATAAAACGACCCATAACCTGAATTTTAGTACTGGTTTTTCGTTCTATTTTTAATACCGAACAGTTAACTTTTGAGCTGCGGTTATCAAAGGCTCATTATCATTGTTATTGCTCTTAGTAATAGCCAAGATCAACGATTGATAGGAACATCATTTATGAACACTCAAGTACTCAATAGTACCTCGGACAAAAACGTGCTCAATTATCGTCATCATAACGAAATGGCAATGTCGCGCGCTCAGGTAAGATTTACTGTTATTTTGCTCTCAATGTTAATGATCTTTATTAGTGCTCAGCAAGTTAACGCTAGCGAAGTAGGTGAGCTAGCGCCGGATTTTACCCTAAAGGCGACCTCAGGTGAAAATTTAAAATTGACCGAACAACGGGGAAAAATTGTATTACTCAATTTCTGGGCGTCATGGTGTGGACCTTGTCGACAAGAAATGCCGATTCTTGAAAATCTCTATACAAAATTTAAAGATCTTGGCGTTACCGTGTGGGGAGTCAATGTTGAGCAGGAAAACCAAGCAGGGCGCGATTTTTTAAACGGCTTATCGTTAAGCTTTCCTATTTTATTTGATGCCAGTAACAAAATTTCAGCTGATTTTGATGTTGCCGCTATGCCTACTACCGCCATCATCGATAGAAACGGCGTGATCAGGTATGTCTTTCAAGGCTATAAAAAAGGCTATGAGAAAAAATATGCTAAGGCTATTAAAAGTTTGATCCGTGAATAAGTCGCTGCGATTAACAGATGAATAAGGTTGATAAGGATATGATCAAAGAACCGTTACACCAAACAAGTAAACGCTGTGTGATATACCTGGGCTGCACCGTTATGCTATTGACCTTTAGTGGTTGCGCTCAATTGTCAATTAAACCTTGGGTGAAACCGTATGAACGGCAAAATCTTTCAGATCCGATCATGAAGTCTAATCGGCATGCTATTGCTAATATGCATGTTGCTCATGTTTACGAAGCTCGTGAATCAAGCCGTGGCTCAGAAGGTGGCGGAGGCGGTGGTTGTGGCTGTAACTAATTTATGTTCTTTAGCAAATACCAGCTTTGTTAATGTCATAACAAGGTTTTCTTCTGTTGTGGTGCTGGTTACTTTTTTATATGGCCCAAATGTTAATGCAGCGGTGTTAGCGTCGGATCAAGCTGATGTGCTGTATCACAGCTATGAAGGGGGCGGTATGAAGATTGACGGGCCAGCCATTTTACTGAGAAAAAAAACTTCAGAAAGTTTGGCTGTGTCGGCTTATTACTATGTTGATACTATTTCGTCTGCCTCTGTTGACGTGTTAAGTACCGCCAGCCCTTATACAGAAGAGCGTCAAGAGTTACAGCTTGGGCTTGAATATTTACACGACAAAACTCTCATGGCTGTTAACATTCGCCAAAGTGATGAAGATGATTATTTAGCAAACTCTTTTAATGTGAACGTTTCTCATGACACATTCGGTGATTTAACCAATCTCAATTTAGGTTTGGCTTTTAGTGATAATGAAATCAAACGTAATGGTGACGAGTTATTTTTAGAAACGAGCCAACAATATCGTGTTAGTGCTGGCATTAGCCAAATTTTAACTCGAAATTTATCTATCAACCTCGATCTTGAAGGGGTGGCTGATGAAGGGTATTTGAATAACCCTTATCGTACCGTACGCTACCTAGATGCGAACATCCCCGCAGGTTTTGGCTACCAAGCGGAAATATACCCTAAGACCAGAAATTCATTTTCAACTAAGTTCTCTGCCAGTTATTACTTACCGTATCGCGCGGCACTGTTTTTTCACTACCGTTATTTCCGTGATAGCTGGGAAATTCATGCCAATGATGTTGAAGTTAGTTATCGACACCCAATAGCGAAAGTGATCGAATTAGAGTTTAAAGTTCGCTATTACCAACAAACACAAGCTAACTTTTACAATGATTTATTTCCTTATAAAGATGCACAAAATTATTTAGCTCGAGATAAAGAGCTAAGTGATTTTGATGATTTAACCCTTGGTGTTGGTATAACTTACCTGATCCCTGCGAAGTATAACGTTAGCGATTGGCGTTCAGAGCTGTCACTACAATGGGATCACATTACCTTTAACTACAATAATTTTAAAGATGCTACCGCTGA
>Ga0105356_10003564_pt1 | contig 15290 bp, 11 predicted proteins | sample GOMGulsemesocosm_3_FD_83502 | JGI IMG/M metagenome (GOLD analysis project Ga0105356, IMG submission 83502) | Methane-oxidizing microbial communities from mesocosms in the Gulf of Mexico - GOM9D Gulf of Mexico | ecosystem: Environmental > Aquatic > Marine > Cold seeps | place: Gulf of Mexico...
AAACGCTTAACCTTGGCTGATTTAGAATTAGATCTACAACAGAAACAAGCCTATCGTGCTCAGCAATTATTAAAACTATCACCAACCGCGTGGAAGATCTTAGAAACATTAATGCGCGCAACGCCTAACCCTGTATCGCGTGAAAAACTGATGCAAGCGGTGTGGGGGGATGACCAGCCTGATAGTAACAGTTTAAAAGTGCATATTTTTAACTTACGTAAACAACTAGATGCAGGTAATGTTCCGCCGTTATTACATACGGTAACAGGCTTAGGTTTTGCATTGCGTCATGATGAAGAGGGGGCTGGTTTATGAAGTTAAGACCCAGTTTACGACTTTATTTTTTAGGGGCAATGTTGTTCTTAGGCGTGAGTATGGCAATCACCTTTTCTGCGCTGACGGTTAACTATTTTGTTGAAGGTATGGATTCGGTATTACGTGGCACTATGGTCGAAGTCGCTGATACAGAAGGTTTAGAAGTACAGGATGGTAAACCTGTGATGTTGCTTGATTTTCATGTCGCAAGTCGCTGGCAAGACTTACCCGCAGAAGCCCGTGAAAACTTTGCGGTACCGCCGACAAAGATGTTTGAATTTAACAAACATGTTGTTAAAGATGAGTTGTTTTCACCACCTAATGCAGTGCATTTTGTGATGGTAATGAAGACCAAACAGGGGCAATTACTGTATATCTACAAATCCTATAAAGGTGATTTACATGCGCGATTATCGGACGGACCCGGTACGCAGTTTTTCTGGATCCCGATATTTGGTTTAGGCGGTATTTTGGTTTTTGCGTTGTTATTAATTATGGTGATGCGTCGTGTTGCCTCGCCTGTCGAAGCATTGCGGGATTGGGCTAAGTCATTAAATGCAGAGAGCTTGCAGCAACCACCGCCAGAATTTAAATACAAAGAATTGAATACGTTAGCCAAAATTGTCCATAACAGCCTTAACTCAGTGCAGGACAGTTTGGATCGCGAACATGAATTTTTACGTAATGCGAGTCATGAATTACGTACCCCTATTGCGGTGATCCGTACTAATGTTGAGCTGCTGAATAAAATTAACAGCAAATCACCCATGACAAGTAAGCAACAGCAAGTGGTTGAACGTATCGAACGCGCAGGCTTTACCATGAGTCATTTGACTGACACTTTATTGTGGTTGAGTCGAGATGAATCATTAGCATTAACGCCTGAACGGGTTAAGTTAGACGAATACATCATACAAACGGTAGAAGATCTCAGTTATTTGTTACGTGGAAAATCAGTCAAGGTTGATCTGGATACCAGTGAGTGGCAAGTTGAACTACCCGCTACGGCCTGCCGAATTGTGTTAGCCAATTTAATACGTAATGCATTTCAACATACGCACTCGGGTGTGGTGACCATTTGCCAACAGCAAGGGCAAGTTGTTATTCGTAATGTGAATGATGATGTTGATAATGCGATCGAGAGTGACAGTAATACCAATGATTTGGGATTTGGATTGGGCGTTAAATTGACCGATAAACTTACCGCGCGTTTTAATTGGCCACATCAGCGTGAAGTTGAATCCTCAGGGCATCGTGTGACTGTCAGTTTTGATTAACTTAGTACTTTAATCAGCATTTTGTAAATTTTAGTAATGCTAGAGTTTATTCTTTATCAAGCTATACGAAGTGATGTGAGTACTAAACAGCGATTATTTTGGAGGGCTATGTACAATGGCTGCATTCTTAAAAAGTAAAAAAATATACCTGACGGCACTATTGTTGATTTCTGCTAATGCGATTGCTACACCGGCTAAAGTTGCTGAAAATGATTATAAAATGGCCTATAAAGCATATGAACATAAAATAGATTCATGTGCTAACTTAGAAGTAGAAAATAAAGCTTCTGAAAAATTATTAAATACATTAAAGAGTATTCCTAAACAGCATCTTTCGAAATTGTTACCCTATTATTCGTTTACTGCATTTCATCAATGTTTACAGCCTGAAGAAGCTGAATATTTGGTTACACGAGAAAGAGCGGTGTTATTTGATATAGAGGTTGGCTCTCAAGGTGCAGTATCAATTTCTAAATTATATGTGGAATTGAAAGATGACGTTAATCGGTTGCCTCACTATGATGTATTTGAAAATCAATATTTTCAATCGCCTTATAAAATTTCACAGTTTTTTGGATTAGTGGATTAGTAGTGAAAGTTGGACACTTATTAGATTAAAGGCTATTTAGTTTACTAAATAGCCTTTTTTATTAAAACGGTGCTGGATAACGCTTAAATACCGATTCAATATCGGCTAACGTTTGTGGTGTTAGCTGCGTTGAAAAGGCTGCAATGTTCTCTTCTAGCTGCGGCATTGTCGTTGCGCCAATAATGGTGGATGTGACACCATCTACTTGATCGCACCAGGCTAAGGCCAATTGTGCTGCTGTAAGACCGTGCTGGTGGGCGATATCAACATAGTCCGCAGTTGCCAGCTGGGCCGTTTCTGTATCCCTGAAAAGCTTATTGCGTTGCGAGAATGTCCAGCGACTGCCTTCTGGTCGCGCATTGTTTAAATACTTTCCTGACAACATGCCTGTCGCCAGCGGAGACCAAGGTAGATAGGCGATATCTTCATGCACGCAGTTTTCGATTAAATACGGCCAGTCTTTCGCGTGTAGTAAGCTAAATTCATTTTGAATTGAAACCATGCGCGGCAGGTCATATTGTTCGCTGAGTTTGAGATAAGTATTTATGCCCCACGTCGTATCATCAGACAAACCACAAAAGCGGATCTTGCCTGCATCTACACAACGTTTTAGCCCTTGTAAAATATCAAGCATTTGTGCGGTATGGTCGGCGGCATTGATATCACTAAAGCGGACCTTGTTCGGAGTGTGTTGACTAAAGTGCGGATTAGGGCGGTTTGGCCAGTGCAATTGGAACAAATCGATATAGTTGGTTTGCAGGCGCTTTAGCGAGGCATCAACAGCTTGAACAATCGCATCACCAGTGATCGGTCCGCCGTTACGTACCCAAGGCAATCCAGGGCCTGCGATTTTAGTCGCTAATACGATGTCTTTACGACGATGTGGATTTGCCGCTAGCCAATTACCAATAATGGTCTCTGTTTTACCATAGGTATCTGCTGACGGCGGCACAGCATACATTTCAGCTGTATCAATAAAGTTCACGCCCTGTGATAGCGCGTATTCGATTTGCTGATTGGCATCTTGTTGGTTATTCTGAAAACCCCACGTCATACTGCCTAAACAGACTCGGGACACAGACAAACCGCTACTACCTAGTGTTGAAAATTGCATTGTCATCCTTATGCTGCTGTTTTTTCATCATTATACGTTAATGCAATACTAACAAACATTTGCTCACAATTAATAAATGCTTCGACAACTGCGGGATCAAAATGACTGCCTTTACCTGCGAGTATGATCTCTTTGGCTTTATCATGGCTAAATGCGGGCTTGTAAACACGTTTTGAAATGAGCGCATCATAAACGTCTGCTAACGCCATCAACCGACCTGACAGTGGAATATCGTCACCACTTAATTGATAAGGGTAGCCACTGCCATCCCATTTTTCATGATGACTGAGGGCTATTTCACGGGCGATAGCGAGAAAGCTATTAGACCCCATTTGTTTTTCTGCTACTGCAAGCGAGTCCGCCCCTATTAAGGCGTGTGTTTTCATTATGTCGAATTCGTCATCGGTGAGTTTGCCGGGTTTAAGCAAAATAGCATCGGGGATCCCAACTTTACCTATGTCGTGCAGTGGTGCTGATTTGTAAAGTAACTCAACCGTATCAGGGGTTAAATAATCACGGTATTTGATGTGGTTTTGTAGCTGAATAGCTAAGGCTCGCACGTATTCTTGAGTACGTAGAATATGCCCGCCAGTTTCATTATCGCGTGCTTCAGCAAGTGCTGACAAACCAACAATCGCCACATCACGGGTTTGTATTATTTCGTCTTTACTCTGCGATAGCTTATTTAGCATATCATTGGTGTAATAAGCAATAATACCTAGCTCTCCTTGGTGTGAGACGGGGACGCGGGCTTCGAGATCACCATTGGCAGCGGCGATCAATACTCGTTGCTGGTTATCTAACAATAATCGTAATAATTGTAGCCAGTGGTACATGATCGTACAGGTATAAATAATGAGTACGGCAGCAACGAACATAAATTCTTTGACGATACTAATCAGCGCGGCTTGTTCTTCGTAACGTCCCATGTTTTCAGTTAACCAACGTACATCTTTAATCATGATCATGGCTAGAATAGTAGTGAGCATAATCACGATAAATACCACTAATGCCGCAAGCTGACTGGCAATAGAATGACGCATGTGTGTGATTTGTTCTGGCAGTTGTTTGAACTCAGTGTGCGGGTATTGTTTTACTTGTGCTTGTAATGCTAAGTCGAGACTAACGAGTGCACCTAAACAGCCAATACCAAAGAGTACTTTTAGGCTACTTTCTATTGGAAAGTCATAGTACGAGACATACCAAGCCGCGAGCGCGAATGCACCAAGGATAAAAATAGCCAGTTCGGTGAGCACGCTTTTATAATCCGCACGATCTTGGATCACCCAGCGTTGAATTATAAATAGCGCCATGAAGGTGATAAACGAGTAAGCGCTGGATTCCCAGATTGAAATAGATTCAATAAATGGACAGACACGGCCACCATAAATACTGAACGTCACGGCCGCGAAGAAATAGTGTAGTGCTACGGGCTGTTTTGTTAGTGTTAACATCGTCATAGATGCATTCCTTAGCTTCAAGATGGTTCAGTATACTCAATTTTATTCGAGATTATATTACCCTTCTTGAAGTATAACGGGAGGTGATTTCACATAAGTTAGCGGTAACTCTATAAAATATCCAGTGGTTGTTTTTTGTTTAATACTATCAGTGGTTTACGTGTTAATGATGATGAAGATACAACAAGCTTGTCAATGTAAATTGATCTGACCAGTCATTTTTGATTGGTATTATTTGATGTGTCGCACATAAATGTGAAACTGTGTCACATAATTTAATTATTACATTATGAGTACCTAGTTATTAGTACTTTTGAGTGTTCTAATGTTTTTCTAATATGATCAATAACAGTATTAGACCGGAGTATTACATAAGGTTAAGCCGTTAAGACTTTATAGGACAGAGACATGGAATTATCTCACGAATCAAATGCTTTAGATGCGTACATGCAACAAGTAAATAAAAGTAGTACGTTGCTTACAAGAGAAGAAGAGTATGAAGTTGCAGTCGCTGTAGGCAAGGGGGATTTACGCGCGAAAAATCGCATGATTGAAGCGAATCTACGTTTAGTGATCAGTGTTGCTAAGCGCTATCAATATAGTGCAATTCCTTTAGTTGATATAATCCAGGAAGGGAACACTGGATTAATTCGTGCTGTTGAAAAATTTGATGCCAATAAAGGCTATCGATTTTCTACTTATGCTATTTGGTGGATAAAAAATAATATTGAACGCTGTATCATGAATAGCGCTCGTACTATTCGGATCCCCATTCATGTCGGTAAAATGCACAAAAGTATTGCTAAGGCTGCCAGAGATCTTGGATTAGATGTTGGCAGTGATAACGACTTGGTTGTGATTGCCAAAGTACTCGAAACCGATGTTGATGAAGTCATGGAAGTGATGTCGTATTATTTTAATGAATTGAGTTTAGATAAAGGCATTGTTACTGGTAATGACACCGTCACCACGCTTGCAGATATCATTAAAGACGAATCGGCAAATACACCAAGTGAAGAGATTGAAGGTGGTAGCACGCGCGATTATCTTTTAGCATTATTAGAAAAACTACCTGAATGTGAACGTCGTGTCGTTGAATTACGGTTTGGATTAACAGGCGAGGAGCCGCTGAGTTTGTTACGTATTGGTGAGCGTTTATCAATGTCTCGTGAAAAAGCGCGGACTATCATTCGCACCAGCCTGAGAAGATTAAAGCCTAAATTGTTGGTGAATAGTGTGCAGCAACATGATTACATTTCTTAATATCAATTGATAATAACGCGGTGGTGTAGGTGCTTGCTGTGCACTGTTCTCTTTACTCTGTGCTCAGTACTATTTATTCAGGTAACAGGTAACAGCAAGCATTTTGATTAGCTGATTTTTTCGAGTGACAGTAGTTGTTGTTTTAACTCTAAGCCATACGCATAACCAACCAGTTTGTTGTTTGCGCCAATCACACGGTGGCATGGAATAATAATCGGAATCGGGTTTTTGTTATTCGCCATGCCTACGGCCCTTGACGCATTGGGGTTGCCGAGACCTGCTGCTATGTCCTTATAACGGCGTGTTTCGCCATACGGTATTTTAGTTAATTGCTGCCATGCATGACGCTGAAATACGGTGCCTGCAGGGTTAAGTTCTAATTCAAAATTGTGGCGTTTATTATTGAAGTATTCACGTAATTGCTGCTTAGCCTCATTAAAAAAAGTGCTGGAGTGTTGCCAATCGGCAGCAATGTTAATTTCCTTGGTATCATTATCAATCAATAGTTGGCTAATGCCTTTTTCATCTCCGACTAGGATGATGAGGTAATCTTGTTCATCTGAAGGTGTCACTAGTTGGACGGTGAACTTATCGTAATACATAACGGCTTTACAACTTGATCTGAGAATATTGAGGCCTAAAGTTTAGTTTAATTTTACAACATTTATTGTTATCTGGATCGGATAAATTACACCGCAATCCACTCACCTACAAATAATGTACGGAATTTTTACCTATTATCCTTTTGCGGTAAATTAACATTCACCTTTTTGTTCTTTAGCAAATATTTTTAATTTGTTTATACGACTAAAGTCGGTATTTTCTTTTCCTGTGCCTCAACCATTAGTATTAATCAATTTATTGCGATCGGTTACCGAAAACAACAAACCACTAAGTATTATAAAGCCCATCTAATATACCTTTTAGTAAGGGAAGGAATACCCGTTTCATAGGGCGTTCTGCAGTATTGGTATTAGCCTTTAGACGCCTTCATTTTATTATTTAAAAGGAGTTAAATATGAATAACCTGTCGATTAAGGTAAAACTGTCAGGTTTAGCTGGGCTTGTTTCTTTATGTCTTATCATCTTATCTATGATTGCACTGAGTTCGTTTAACAAGATTGCTATGTTGAATGAAACATTTGCATTAGTTAAAAATAGTGAGGTTGATATGCTGCAGTTACGTCGAAATGAGAAGGATTTTTTAACCCGACTAGATGTTAAGTATCAGTACAAATTTGAGCGTACTTATGAACAGTTAACGATTCGAATTAATCAATTACAACAGAACATTGAAGGATTAGGTTGGGGGGAAGAGAAGGGCGATGAACTGACTAACCTATTACAGTACCTTAAAGATTATCAACATTCATTTTATAATATAGTCACTATTTATCAAGAGATTGGGTTTACTCATGAAACTGGATTACGTGGTACGTTAAGGCGAGCGATACATGACGCTGAATCATTAGTCAGAAAATCAAACCAGCTGCCACTCATTGCAGATATTCTCATGCTAAGACGTAATGAAAAAGATTTTATGTTACGAAAGTCGGAAAAGTATAAACAAAAATTTGAGCGTAATTATTCATTGTTTAACCTACATCTAAAGACGTCTTCACTCGATGTAGCAGTGAAGCGAGCCATTGAATTGAAAATGACGGATTACCGCCTTAAGTTTATGCAACTTTTTGATGGATATAACAAATTTGGTTTGACGCCTGATTCGGGCTTTCAAGGAGGGATGCGTGACTCGATACATAAAACAGAAGCTATTTATCATATATTGACCCATGAATTAGAAGCGAACATTATCACGCAAAATAACCGTATTTATAATCAACTATTATTTATAACCGTGCTGCTTATTATTATCATCGTCACTGCAGTATTATCTATTTCTTATTCGATTAATACGCGTTTGGACTTGTTGAAATCGCACCTGCGTGATGTGGCGATAAAGTCGGGTGATTTATCTGTTTCTTTAACAATCAGTGGGCGGGATGAGATCACCTTGATCTGCAAGTTCTTTAATCAATTTGTGGGTAATTTGAAAAACACATTTAATCAAATACCCCGTTTTTCAGCCCATTTAGAACAAGCGTCTAAAATCAATGCCGAAGTGTCATCTCAAACACATAAATTAGCCGTGACACAACAGGAAGAGTCAGATCAATTGGCTGATGCTGTATCTAAGATGGTCTCGGCGACAGAAGATATTACTCACAATATACATGTCGCGGCACATTCAGCTGATGAGGCGAATAAATCAGTATTACAAGGTAAAGCGACAATTCATCATGTTAGCAATTCGATTAATGCGCTTGCAGAACAGTTACAGTCCTCAGTCGATGTCGCCAATAACCTCGCTGAAAATGGCAATAGCATTAGTATTGTTTTAGATGTCATTCGCGATATTGCTGCCCAGACTAATTTACTTGCACTTAATGCAGCCATCGAAGCGGCGCGCGCTGGAGATAACGGACGAGGATTTGCTGTTGTCGCGGATGAAGTAAGAACGCTGGCGCAACGAACAGAGGCATCGACAGTGCAAATTCAAGCGCTCATTGAAAATTTACAAAAAAATGTGTTTAGGACCGTTGATGTGATGCAAGGCGGATCTGCTGGTGCGTTAAATACCGCACAAGATGCGGCTAATTTTATTGAAACCCTCGATGGTATTAGTGAAAACGTGCAACATATTTTTGAGTTAAATACCAATATTGCACGCGCATCGAAAGAGCAGGGTGAGATATCGACGAAGATAAATCAGAATATAACAAGTATTAACGCAACCGTGCGAGAAACAGCGAAGCAATCCAATGAAACGAGCCAATCAAGTTCAAGGATAAAAAATATTGCTGTTGAGCTTCAAGCATTAGTCGCGACATACCGGTTTTAGTTTGCTGGAATAAAGGTTTTAGCCAGGTTACTAATTGTATCAATATCGGTTTTCAACTCATCCATTTGCGTCACCACGGTTTCGGTATGTTGCCAGTTCAGCTCTGCACCTTGCTTAATATCGATAACGTGGTTGTTGATCTCATTTGATACCATGCTTTGTTCTTCAGCTGCTGTCGCGATCTGCATAGATAGTTGCGACAGTTGCTGCATTTTCTCATGAATGATGGCAATGGCTTGATCTGACTGTTCTGCTTGTTCGACACACAGATCGGCATTGTTTTTATTTTTCTTCATCATAATTAGCCAATCATTAATCGTTTCTAGCATGGTCGATAAGCTAGTATGAATATGTTCTGCTGTATCTTGTGTGCGTGATGACAAGGTGCGAACTTCATCTGCTACCACAGCAAAACCACGGCCTTGTTCACCAGCTCGCGCAGCTTCAATGGCAGCGTTCAGCGCTAAAAGGTTGGTTTGGTCGGCAATTGATTGGATGTCTGTCATCAAATTACCCACATTTTGTGCTTCGGTATTGAGCTTGTCTGCGGCGGTAGAGGCTTGTTCCACTTCATTTGCTAATTGTTTAATTTCAATCGTGGTCGTGTTAATCCCATTTTGGGCCGTTTCACAAAGCTTAAACGTGGCGTTAATTTCATCGGATGTTTCAACACTATTACGTACAATTTCCTCAGTAGACGTGAGCATTTGCGACATAGCCGTGCTTACTTCGGTTAATTCTTGTTGTTGATTCACCAAGTTAGTTCTGATTTTCTCTGTACCAAGTGAAACGGTTTTAATCACGTTTTGTACAGGTTTAGTTGAATCTAAAGTACGTTCTAAAATGGCTTTTATTTTAGTTTTTAAAAGTCCCATATTAAAATCAAAAACGCTGGCAGTCCCTTTACCAAAATACACTTGGCGGCTGACACTATCAAACGTGGATTGCATACGCTGCGCTTTTTGTGCCATTGGGATGATGTCTTGCCAGAATACCAGCATTGGTGTGACAGCAGCAAAAAAGGCAATAGCAGAGGCGGCGAAACCAAAATTACTGTAGATAAAGACTTGTGAGACAAGACTGATTAAGGTTAACAGGATAAAGCGTTGAGTACGTGTAAACTCAAACAGTAGGCCTTTACCTTGTAGCTTTTTGTAGACATTGCTTGCTCGGCTTACCATCTGTGGTGTTGCAGGTGTGCCGACTTCTTGATGACCGACTATTTTACCGCTTTCAAATTGCGGGGTAATGAAGGTATCAAACCAAACATCATCACCTTTGTTTGTCGTTTTACAAATAATGCCCTGCCAAGAGAAGCCTTGTGCCAAGGTTTTTCTTATTTCTTCCATCACGGATGTAGGCATAGTTGACGAGTTCAGTTCTCGGCTATTCTTTCCTAATAGTACCTCTTGTGAATAACCTAATGCGTCACAATAGTGACTATTAACATAAGTGTATTCACCTTTGTAGTTTACTAATGAAATTAATTGCGTGGTGTTGTGAGACATCAAGTTACCTATAAATACATACGTCAGATAAAAACTAAAAATAACATTGAACTTAATATTAGTCATCTTATAGTTATTTTTTATGTGGTTAAAGTAACTATTATGGGTATTTTAAGTGTGATCATTGCCTAGTAATGATACATACATGGCTCGATAGGGTTTAGTTTAGTGAGGAGATTGGTATGGATAATAAGATGGGTAGTAAAAAGCCTAGGGGCTAACCTAGGCTTTGAGTGTATTAATTAATGATAAGTTATAAACATTTCCAGCATAAGGTATTATTGGGGGCGTTATACCAAGTTGGGTTACTTGAACCGCCTGTTTCTGCCCATGTTTTCAGCTGTGGGTAAGCAAGTAATACATCGATGTATTCATATGGGTGATGCCATTCTGAAGGCACAAGAAGTACCCAGGGATGACCTGCAGCTGTTTGATAGTAGGTATTAGAGCTAGGTACCGAAGCATCATCACCTGTACCGAATAACGTGAGGTCGGCTAAATCAGACGGCGCCTTATTCATAAGGTGAATCTCTTTACCGCGTTCACCAACACGATAGATAAAGGCATTGTATGGTGCATCACCAAGTGCAGCGACAGTCACTGGCGTGGTAAATATAGTATTGAACGTGAGTTGTATTAGTGGTCTATCATCACCATTTTGGGTGTTATAGTAAGAATATGCGCTAGCCGGTAATACATTGAACACATTCTCAATCAATACCAGCACCGCTTCGCCTGTATGACCAGGTTCCGGTGTAAGTTGACTCGTGTTTCCATCGATACTCATTGTCGAGCTTTCTATATTAGAGGCATCCGTACCAGGTAAACTAATCGCGAAGGCATTCGCATAACTTGCCCCTCGCGCTACCGCTGAGCCTGTCATCGCTATTTCTTTTATATTACCAGCCCCATTCGTGATTTTATTGAATGTATGGTAAAGCACAAAATCATTGAAATCATAATCACCTTTATCGGGCCATAGATCTTCAAATGCGAGTGTTCCCTGAGGGTAGTAGTTATTAAATGCGCGTTCAGGATCGGTTGGGTATTCATCATAGGTATCATAGACACCGTCTCCATCACAATCACCAATATTCCCCCAGCTAGTAATCGTTTGCTCACTTATTAAGCCATTGGCATCGACAGCCGTCACTTGCACACGCCAAGTCTCACCTATAAGGGCTTGACTTGCGAGGACTGTGTTGCCTTGGTGATCCGTCTTACCTGCGACTTCATCATCGACTAGGCTACCCTGGCCAATATCCACAAACCAGCGATATAAATAGGTTACATTATCTCCATCTGGGTCCGTAGGTGTTGGACCTGTGATATTGACAACTAAATCATCAGTGATCAGAGTACAAGCGCTTGGTGTAATAGATAGTGTCGGTTGGAATGGAGGGCTATTATTCGTTTTTAAATAAGTAATACTGAGTAAACTGTAATCAAGTTTTGTTACCCAGCCATAATTGCTCATATCGACATCGATGAATGTATTGATTAATCCATCATCATAAATTGAAGAGGTAGGGACATCAAATGTCGTTTCAGACCAAGCGCCATTGGTACCTTGTAATACGCCAGGATTTAAATCGACACTATCAATACTAATACCATCATATTCACCATTTACACCATGGAATGCTTCGGAGTCAACATCATAAGCTCTAATCAATAGTGTTGCATTTTGAATCTTCACTAAAGGGTCGGTTATAATATCAGAGAAGCTGTGTTGCCAACCAAAATCCTGCGAAGCATTAGTTGAATAGTTAAAACCACCATTTTGTGGTCCAACGCCTGGGTGAGTATAATGTGGTGCTGTACTTGAAACATCAATTTTTTGTGTATAAGTGAATGAACCGTCACCATTATTAACCGTGCCTTCTGTTGTAGCCGCGGCTAGGACGCTGTGTGTTACTAGCGAACTTGATAATGCAAGTAGACCAAGGCAGCAGAACTTATTTAATTTAAATATATGCATACTTGTACCTACCTTTACAATAAATCCGAGTTAATAACAATGTCACAACCCAGTGTTTGTGTTGTTGTTATTTGTTCTTTGTATAACGTATTAATGCAAACTGAATCTTCGAGTTGAATCTTTACTGTGATGCCTTTCCATGAATTTAAAAGCGTGAGCAATACTTTGGCTTCCCCTTGTTTGTTGGTCATTGCTTTTAAGAAGGGCGTCGTACTTGTCGTGTGGTTTTCATCAATGCTATAGACTTCGATATAATATCTACCCGCTATATTAAGCGGAACACCATCAATCTGGGAAACATTACTGACATGTTTAAAGTTGACGATTTCTGAACTTCTCATCTCCCAGTTGAAGTCTGCTGGTATTATTATGTCTGAAAATGCGGTAGGTACTGAAGCGGTACTATTATTGTTCCCATTGGCTTCAGCGTTACCTCCTGGGCTTGAGTCATCACTGCCACAACCGGCGAGTAATATAGATGTCATACACAATACAAGAGGGGCTTTCTTCATAATCTACACCTTATTTCATGATTATCAGTTAAAGCAAAACTCAAGGCTTTATCAATAATGAATAAGGACTAGCTCACCTTACCTTGAATCTTATAAGGATACTTGCAAGTGGGATACCACTTATTAAGTTGTGTACAAACAATGGCGTGTGATTTTATGAAATTTCTTTTGGCTTATTGCTTTGCATTTTGCAATGCAAATTAGGAGTAGAGTAGAGTAGAGTAGAATTAAATAAGGATATAATGATAAAAGCCTAGGGATTAACCTAGGCTTTGCTTATTTTGGAGTGAATTAATTAATGATTAACATTTCCAACAATGAATTATAACAGGGAAGTCATACCAAGTAGGGTTCGATACACCACCTGATTCAGCCCATGCTTGCATTTGTGGATAAGCAAGTAACACATCGATATATTCGTATGGATGACTCCATGCTGTTGGAACATTCAGTGCAAAAGGATGACCTGCTGCTGTTTGGTAATAAGTACTTGTACCTGCATCTGTTGCATCATCACCAGTACCAAGTAAGGCTACATCGACTAAGTCTGTTGGTGTTTTATCAACAAGATGGATTTCTTTACCACGTTCACCCACTTGATAAATGAATGGATTAAATGGTGCTGCACCAAGCGATGCACTATCTACAGGCGCTGTGAATACCATCGTAAAGGTGACTGGTATCAGCGCTCTATCATCTCCGTTTTGAGTGTTATAGTAAGGGAAGCCACCAGCAGGTAATACATCGAAAATATTCTCGAAGAGTACCATCACTGTTTCACCGGCATGGCCGACTTCTGGTGTAACTGCACTTGCGCTACCATCAACAATAAAGGTCGAGCTTTCTACATTAGCAGCCTCTGTACCTGGGAAGCTTATCGCGAATGCATTAGCATAACTTGCACCTCGAGCTATGGCTTCGCCTGTGAATGCGACTTCTTTTACTAGACCTGCAGCATTGGTGATTCGATTAAATGTATGCTGAAGTACAAAGTCATTGAGGTCATAATCACCTTTATCTGGCCATAGATCCTCAAACACTAATGTTGATTCTGTTGAGTAATTATTAAAGGCACGATCTGGATCGGTAGGGTAATCATCGTTCACATCTGGTACACCATCTTCATCACAATCGACACCCACATCTTCCCATGTCACGAATTCTGGATCGCTCATTAAGCCATTTGAATCTGTTGCGGTGACTTGTACACGCCATGTTTCACCTGAGACTGTTTCAGCGGCCAATACGGTATTACCTTGGTGATCTGTTTTACCAGCGACTTCGTCATCAACTACGCTACCTTGGCCGACATCAACAAACCAACGATATGAGTAAGTTACGCTGTCACCATCTGGGTCGGCAGGTGTCGGCCCTGTTATACCAACAACGAGGTCATCTGTAACTAAAGTACAGGTACTCGGTGTCATTGATAGTGTTGGTGTAAATGGTGGTAAGCTATTGGTCTCCATGTAAACAATCGTTAACAAACTGTAATCAACGGTTGTTATCCACCAACCACCTGTGTTCATATCAATATCGATAAATGTATTAATTAAACCATCATCAGTAATAGAGGAGACGGGCACATCAAATGGGGTTTCAGACCACGTCTCATTTGTACCTTGTAATATACCCGGGTTTAAATCGACGCCATCAACACTGATACCATCATATTCACCATTAAGACCATGAGAGGCTTCTGAGTCGACATCAAAGGCACGAATGAGTAATGTAGCACTTTGAATTTGCACTAACGGATTCGAGATGTCTGCAAAGCTGTGTTGCCAACCGAAATCTTGGTTAAAACCAGATGAAATATTAAAACCACCAGAGGCCGGAACTACATAATGTGGCGGGGTACTTGCTGAGTCAATTTTTTGTGTGTAGGTGAATGTACCATCACCATTATTAACCGTACCTTCTGTTGTTGCAGCAGCTAACACTGAACCTGATAATGCAAGTAGACCAAGACAACAGAGCTTATTTAATTTAAATTTATGCATATCTATATCTACCTTTATAATAAGTCAGAATCAAGAACCACATCACAGCCTAACGCCTGCGTTGCTGTTATCTGTTCTTTGTATAATGTATTGATGCAAACTGAATCTTCGAGTTGAGTCTTCACTGTGATGCCTTTCCATGAATTTAAAAGCGTAAGTAATACTTTTGCTTGTCCTTGTCTGTCGGTCATCGCTTTTAAGAAGGGCGTTGTACTTGTCGTGTTGTTTTCATCAATGCTGTAGACTTCGATATAAAGCTCACCGGCAACATTAATAGGAACTCCGTCAACTTGGCTAATTGTACTGACGTGTTTAAAGTTAACCACTTCTGAGCTTTCCATTGACCAGTCAAAACCTGAGGGGATA